>ERZ1643246.2196-NODE-2196-length-19196-cov-96.690037_pt1 | contig 19196 bp, 19 predicted proteins | sample MGYA00579265_ERZ1643246 | MGnify/ENA primary metagenome ERZ1643246 (study PRJEB29033, sample SAMEA4952261) | chicken gut metagenome | biome: Broiler Chicken; feature: Gastrointestinal Tract; material: Caecum | place: Ireland | collected 2018 | study: Broiler...
CGATCCGCATGGTCCACGCCCAGAGAAAAGAAATGCGGGAGGTCCCTGTGGGGCCGTATCTTCCTGAAAGCATGATAAATCTTGGATATTTCAGGAACGCTTCGGGTAGATAAGGATTTGCCAGTGTGGTAAAATAAGAACCATAAGTGGACAAATTGGAATTTTATAGGAGGAATTGGAGATGGAACATGATATAAATTTAAACATTCATTACACTGCACCGAAAGAAGTTTGGGAAAAAATCAATATGACGTATGCTTCCATGCCGTACTGGGCAGGAAATAAAGATGAACCGCAATGGGTAGGGGAAGATATAGATTTGCGAGCTTCTGTTGAACCAAGTGGGTTACAAATTTTTGGAACTATGCCTGATGACATTTGGGAAAAATGGTATTCGACACTAAAAAAGAAATTAACAGAACTTTTAGGATATGAAATTGGAGAACCTGAAGATGGTTACGAATTTAAATTTTTTGAGTAACTAACTTCCAGTTTGTTAAGTAGACAAATCCTAAGTTGTCAAACAAAAACTAAATACTATGAATTTACGCCGCAGATCCTTTCTGCGGCGTTTTCTATATAGCCCCGGCGCAAAGGTGTTCTTATCCCTTTGCGCTTTTTTCATATTCAAAATTCAAAGGAGGTGCGGCACATGTGGGGCGCAGTATCACATTTTCTGTCTTTCACGCTTGGCACAATCGCAGGCGTAACTTTGATGTGTCTGCTGCAGGCCGGAAGGCAGGCAGACGAGCAGTTTACAAAATTCTTTGATAAAGAGGGAGGTTCGGACGAATGAAACTTGTAGTAGCCGAAAAACCCAGCGTGGCCCAATCTTTGGCCGCGGTGCTGGGAGCAAAGGAGAAAAAAGACGGGTATCTGGAGGGCGGCGGCTGGCTGGTGTCCTGGTGCGTGGGCCATCTGGTGGAGCTGGCCCAGCCGGAAGCCTATGGGGAGCAGTACGCCAAATGGCGGTATGCGGATCTGCCCATCCTTCCCGCCCATTGGAAATATGATGTGGCAAAGGATAAGAAAAAGCAGCTTGGCGTCCTGCGCCGTTTGATGGAGGATAAACGTGTGGACGCTGTGGTGTGCGCTACCGATGCTGGCCGGGAAGGTGAACTGATCTTCCGGCTGGTCTATCAGCAGGTTGGATGCAGCAAACCTATTCTCCGGCTCTGGATCAGCTCTATGGAGGACGCGGCTATCCGTGATGGATTTGAACACCTGCGGCCTGGTGCGGACTATGACTTGCTTTATCGGGCGGCGCTCTGCCGGGCAGGTGCGGACTGGCTTGTGGGAATTAACGCCACTCGCCTTTTCTCTGTCCTGTATGGCGATACCTTGAATGTGGGCCGGGTAATGACGCCGACACTGGCGCTGATCGTCCAGCGGGAGGATGCGTTCCGCTCTTTCCAGAGCAAGCCCTTCTATGTGCCGGAACTCACCTGTGGAGGGTTTACCGCTGCCGGGGAGAAGCTGGAGGACAAAGCGGCTGCGGAGGCAATACAGACAGATTGTGACGGAAAGCCTGCCGTTGTCCGCAAAGTGGAGCGGCAGAAAAAGACTGTCCAGCCGCCCCGCCTTTACGATTTAACTACGTTGCAACGGGAGTGCAACCGCTTGTATGGCTTTACTGCCCAACAGACCCTTGATTATTTACAAAGCCTGTATGAGAAAAAGTTGGCGACCTATCCGAGAACAGACAGCCAGTATATCACAGCGGATATGCAGGCCACGGTTGGCTCTCTGGCCCTTTGGCTGTGGCAGAATATGCCTTTTGGCAAGGACAGCACCACGGCGCCGGAGCTGGAAGGGATTATTGATGACAGCAAGGTAACGGACCACCATGCCATTCTCCCCACGGTGGAGATGGCCCGCACCGACCTGTCTGCTTTGCCTGCCGGTGAGCGGGATGTCCTGATGCTCCTTGCCTGCCGCCTTCTCTGCGCTACCGCCCAGCCCCACCGCTTTGAGGCGGTGCTGGCAGTTTTGGAGTCCGAGGGCCACACATTTACCGCCAAAGGGAAAACGATTCTGCATGAGGGATGGAAAGGCATTGAACAGGCTTTCCGTGCCAGCCTGAAACAAAAACAGCCGGAGGACGGCGACGAAAATACGTCCCGTCTGCCGGAGCTGAAAGAAGGACAGAGATTTGAAAAGGCTGCCGCCACGATCCGGGAAGGCAAAACCAGCCCGCCCAAGCACTATACTGAGGATTCTCTGCTTGCGGCTATGGAGACAGCCGGTGCGGAGGATATGCCGGAGGACGCCGAGCGGAAAGGGCTGGGTACTTCGGCCACCCGTGCCGCCACACTGGAAAAGCTGGTGTCCACGGGATTTGTCCAGCGGAAAAAGAAACAGCTTTTGCCTACGGATAAGGGCGTCAACCTGATTGCCGTCCTGCCCGATGTGATAAAATCTCCGGCGCTCACGGCAGAATGGGAGTCCATGCTGAAACAGGTGGAACGCGGAGAAATGACGGCTGACGCTTTTATGGAAGGAATTGCCGGTTTGATCCGTGACCTGATCCGGCAGAACACCGCCCCTGATCCTGCCTATTTCTCTTTGTTCGGAAGCAAAAATGCAGCCAATCGGGAAGCTGTCGGCACCTGCCCCCGGTGTGGCGGCGCTGTCTATGAGGGGAAGAAAGGCTTCTTCTGTGAAAATGAAGCCTGCGCCTTTGCTCTCTGGAAAGAAAACCGGTTCTTTTCCAGTAAAAAGAAAACCATAACAAAAACCGTTGCCGCGGCGCTCTTAAAGGAGGGCCGCGTTTCCATGTCCGGGCTTTTCAGTGAGAAAACCGGCAAAACCTATGACGCCGTGGTGGTGCTGGATGATACAGGCGAAAAGTATGTGAATTTCAAGCTGGAATTTCCGCAGCAGCGGGGACGGAAGAAATGACCGGCCCGCCGCGGGAGCTGACCCGCTCCGAGCGTGCAGCGATCCGAAGGCTGGTAACAGGCTTATGCGCCAACTATGACGAGCGGGAAAAGCTCTGCCTTCCCCTGGACTGCCCTTGCTATATGCTTCATAAATGGTGGACCGGCTGCCTTTGCCGGTATTTTGAGCGGTCTGTGCTGCCGGTTGAACCGGCGCTGGAAGCAGTTCTGACGGGAAACGATACTTCCCAGCGCCAGAAAAAATGCCCGGTATGCGGGAAGCTGTATCTTCCCACCACCAGCCAGGCGTATTGCTCTGACGCCTGCCGGATCTGGGCCAGACGGGACGCGGATAAAAAGCGCAAGCGCCGGATTCGCCAGCACAAGGGATGATATGTCTGCAACTTAGCCTATTTACGCCTTGATTTATAAGGCTTTCCGGCCTCACTTTTACAGGCGGCAAGAGATTTATACTCTGCCCCTCCATAGGAAGGTTAAGTTGCGGACAAAAAGGTAAATGAACCCAACCGGATAATCAACTTTTAGGAGGGATGTGTATTTGAAGATTGCGCGTGTATTTCCACGCCGTACCAAAGCAACGCCGGATGATCCTCTGGCATTTACCGGCCCGCCGCCAAGGGGCGGCCTGCCGGATATAGAAGAAGTGCATGTTTCTGTGGCCTTTACCTATGACATGGAGAAAGCGTGCCAGCTTGCCGAACAGTGGATGAAGCTGGGCGTCCCCGTCCACATGGGCGGTCCTGCCTTCAATATGCCTGGCGGTGACTTCGTTCCGGGGATGTATCTGAAAAAGGGCTATGTTATCACTTCAAGGGGCTGCCCCAACCGCTGCTGGTTCTGTTCTGTCCCCCGACGGGAAGGCGGAAGGCTGCGGGAACTGCCGATCACCGAAGGGAATATTGTGCTGGATGATAACCTTCTGGCCTGCTCCCGGCAGCATATTGAAGCGGTATTTGAAATGCTAGGCAGACAGAAAGAGCGTCCAATCTTTACGGGCGGGCTGGAGGCCCGCCTTCTTCGGCCCTGGCATGTGGATCTTCTGCGGGAATCCAGGACACAGCGCATGTATTTTGCCTATGATACCCCGGATGACTATGAGCCGCTTGTGGAGGCCGGACGGCTTTTGCAGGCCGGAGGGTTTGAGAGAAAATCGCATAAAGCCTGCTGTTATGTCCTGATCGGCTACCGGGGCGATACCATGGAGGCAGCGGAAAAACGCCTGCGGGACGCCTGGAAAGCCGGGTTTATTCCCTATGCCATGCTCTACCGGGATGAAAAAGGCATTGTAGACAGTGAATGGAGAAAATTTCAGCGGCTTTGGGTTCGTCCGGCCATTGTAATGAGCCAACTGAAAGAAGCTGACGGGAGGTGATGATACGGAGAAGCAGAAACGTGAAGTTGTGTCGGTAGTCCCCGCAATGATGAAGCTGGATGTGGCGGTCCAGGCTTTTGATATGCAGGATATTTCAAACCGGCGCTTTATGTATAATCCCAAGACCGGTATTCTGGTTTTGGGCCAGCAGTACGGGAAAACAAGAGGGTTGCCCGGCAGCCATGCCGATGATCTGGCCCAGGCCGGAATCAGAAGTGGCTTTGATGATTTTGTGCGCGGCTGGGTAGGTACTGGAAAGAGCTATCCCGCGGGAGTCATTCATTTTGCCCCGAATGTGGATGCCCAAAATGTTTCCCTGTTCAATCGGGCGTTTGACACCTTAGAAATGTTTCAGCGCAACGGCGCGCTTCCCGATACAGTGGTCCGGGGATTTGGCAGACAGTGGGAACAGGCGCTTTCCGAAGCCCTTTCCCCGGCATATAACAAAATGATCTCAAATCAGGAGGAATCTATGGAAATTCAGAATATCACGGTGGAGGATCTTCGCCGTATGGAGGATAAAGAAGGGCTTATTTTGCAGGGATGCGGCGGTGAGCCTGGTGAGTGGGTCCAGGGGATCAATGACCTGCTGACACAGGATGGGATTCTTTTAGAGGGAACCGCTTTTACCCATGTGAGCGTATTTCAAAATGAGGGCCTTACCTGTCTGCTGTTCCCTTTTGAGGATGTCAAGCTGGATATAGGGAAACTTGCTATGTGGCGTCTGCAAACCCATGATACTTTCGGCGGCACCTGGCTGTCCGATTATATCGACAACCGCCTGGACCATGAACCGGCGCAGGAAGTGCCAGAAAAGCCGGATTGCCCGCTGATCGGCCAGGATGGGAATATCTTCAACCTGGTAGGTATTGCTTCCCGCACTCTGAAAGCCCATGGGATGCCCGACCAGGCGAAGGAAATGGCAGACCGGGTATTTTCCTGTGACAGCTATCATAAGGCGCTTTGCATTATAGGGGAATATGTCAATATCACTTCGGCTGACCGGGAGGCCGAGCGGCCTCATTCTATCCGGCAGCAGCTTAAAAATGGTAAAGCCACGGAAACGTCTGCCCCTAAAAAGGCGACAAAGGAGCCGGAACGATAAGGAGGGTACAGAATGGAACATGTATATGGAGTTTGGGCGGTTAGAAGTACCGCTTCCATGTTCGGCCATGCGGAAGCATGGTGCAAAGAAGATGGCCGCCCCCTGGAATTTGAATCCCTGGAGGCGGCCCAGGCTTATGCCCTGGAATTGAACCGTAAGGCAACGGTCAATGTCCGTTACTTTGTCAAAGAGAAAGAACCGGAACCAAACGCTGCAAGAGTCCCGGCCTCGCAGCTGGATATGGAAGCTGTTGGCCCGGTGGACCGTGTGCCGAGAAATGAGGTGGCCGAAAAACATAATGAGATTCCCGGCAGGCAGATGGCGCCGGAGGCGGACCCGGTTGTGGAGATCCGCTCTGCGGTACACAGCAACTATGCCAATATGGTCGCCATGCTTGCCGCTGACAATAAGGTATATCTTGGCCGGGAGGAACGCTATTCCTTTACCCCAGGCCAGCCGGGAAGCTATGACAACCGGGACGGCTCTTTATGTTTTGTGAGCGATATGCCGGAAATGTATTATTTCCTCTATGGGGAAGGCTGGTCGCACTCACAGGAGGAAATGCTGGACCGGGGGCTGACGATGGATCAGTATATGGAATTTGCCCGCCTGCAGGAAGGTGTTCTGCGGCAATTCACCCCGCGCCGGGAAATCCTGTTTGCGGGCCAGCCCTTCCAGGCGCCGGAAAACTATCTTCGCAACGCGGAGCTGGACCTGGAGGGCGAAAAGGGCAACTATAACATGATTGATGGCATTGTGAATAACGACCCGCCGATCCGGGCCGACCTTACCGATGGGCAGACCCATGAGGAAGTGAGGGAGCTGGCCCCGGAAACGCTGCCGAATGAGAAGCCTTCGATCATGGAAAAGCTGCGGGCAGACCGCATGGAGCATGAGGCCCGCGGTTTTCAGCCTTCCCCGCCGGAAAGGGGGCTTTAATGCTTGAAGCTGAAATTTGAAAATGTGGATGTGGAACAATGCCTGCGTTCTGTGATGGAGCGGAACACAAAGCATTATCAATCCGATTTTGAATTTGATGTGGGCAGCATGGAGCGTATCGCTCAAACAAAGCACCCGGAGCGTACCCCGCTGTACTGGATGTCCCGCCCTTCCGGTACATGGTGCTTCCGGGAGCGGGATGTTTTTATCCGGGATTCCGATGCGTTCCACACCTGGCAGTTTTACAAAGATACCCGTGATACGATCCTTGCGTACACGGTGGAGATCACCGGCATGGAAGGTGCTGCAATCAAGGGAAATCTCTATACGCAGGATTACAGGGTTATGGCGGAGCATATTGAACGGACCGCCCTCCCCGCTGCGGCGGTGATTGTCCAGTTTGAAGGCCAGAGCGAGCCAATGGAATTTAGTTATGCGTATTACCATGAACATAGGCTGTCCCTGCACGCCCAATTTGGCAAGGCAGAAAAATTCCGGCTGGAGCCGGCTGTTCCGGGCCTGCTGCGCGGGATTCTGGCAAGCGAACAGGAATACCGGCATAACTTTATACCCGGCGTGTTTGAAAATCACCTGGATCAAATGATTGCGGCAGAAAAGCGTTCTGTCACCCACTTTCTGAAAGAGGCCGCCGCAAATGCTCCGCGCCCGGCTCCTAACAAAAAGACAAAGGAACAGCCCCAGCGATGAAGGCCCCAAAAGAAAAACGCAACGCCCAGATTCACATTTTGATTTCAGAACAGGAAATGGATAAGATCAGGGAACGCATGGCGCAAACCGGTATCACAAATACTTCTGCCTTTATCCGTAAAATGGCGATTGACGGATATGTGATTAACCTGGATCTGTCCGAAGTCCGGGAGCTGACCCGGCTGCTGCGTATCTGCTCCAACAATCTGAACCAGTATGCTCGGAAAGCCCATGAGACCGGCAGTATCTATGCGGTGGATATTGCAGATCTGCAATCCCGCATGGATGGGCTTTGGGAAATTGCAAAAAAGCTGCTGACAGAATTTACAAACATTCCATGAACATTCAAAAAAACGGTTGCTTTCCTGTGGCCGGGAGCGGTAGAATTTTCATAGAAGGAGAAAACCTGTTTTTGAGAAGGGAGGCCATCGTATGGGCGCTGCTTTACTGGCCGTTGGCATAGAATTGTTGATCGGCATTGGAATTGGACTGATCGTGACGGTGATCGGGCTGTTCTTTGGAAACATCATTGTTTTTGACAGCATTGCGCTGGCAATCCTGGCGGGATTTCTTTCCCACGGGCTTTTAGGCGTCCATCCCGCCCTGGCGATTGTGATCGGTATTGCTGTCCTGCTGGGGCTTCTCCTGCTTCACCGCACCCGCCCCGGCTTCTGGCTGATCGGCGGAGTTCTGTCCGTTGTATGGGGATTTGTTTTCGCTACCATGGCCTATGAGTTTTCCGGCAAGGATATGGTGTGGACCTATGTGGTGTGGGCGCTGGGGGCGGTACTGGTCTTTGCCCTTCACCTGCGGGCACGGTATAAAATTGCATAAGGTAAGGATTTGGCCCGCCGATCAACCGGCGGGCCGCTTTTTTTATTACATTGAAATGTTTTGACAGCGTACATTTTTCAAAGGAGGTGGGCAATGGCGACCACAAGGCTGATGCCCTTGCATATCGGAGAGGGACGCTCCTTCTCTACCGCAATCGAGGACATCATTGATTATGTAGAAAATCCAGAGAAAACCGACTATGGGAAGCTGATTTACGGTTTTGCGTGTGATACCCGTACAGCGGATGCGGAATTTACTTTAGCCAAGCGGCAGTATATCCACCAGACCGGCAGAGTCCGGGGTGCGGATGACGTGATTGCCTACCATTTCCGGCAGGCATTTAAGCCGGGTGAAGTGACGCCGGAGGAAGCCAATCAGATCGGCCAGGAACTTGCCATGAGGCTGACGAAGGGAAACAACGCTTTTATCGTCTGCACGCACATAGACAAGCACCATGTCCATAATCATATCATCGTGAGCGCGGTAAATTTGGAATGTACCCGGAAATTCCGCAACTTCTGGGGTTCCTCCTGGGCTTTGCGCCGGATCAGCGATAAGCTGTGTCTGGAGCATGGCCTTTCCATTGTGGAAGATCCCAAGCCCAGCCGCGGCCATTATGGGAAATGGCTGGGTGATGGAAACAAACCGCTCTCCTTTCAGAATCAAATCCGGCAGGCCATTGACGCCGCCCTGGAGCAGCACCCCTCTACCTTTGAGGATTTCCTGAAAATTCTGGAAGCGTCCGGTGTGGAAGTCACCCGGCGCGGGAAATCTGTGAACTTCCGTGTTCCCGGCCAAAAGAAGCCTACTCGCTGCAATACTCTGAAAGGAGATTATACCGAACAGGCCATACGGGAAAGGATTGCCGGAACTTATATTCCCTCTGTTCAGCCCAAGCGGTCCCATTCTTCGGTAAGGATGCTGATTGATATTGACGCCGCAATGCGTTCCGGCAAAGGCGTCGGTTATGAGCGTTGGGCCAAAGTATTCAATGTGAAGCAGCTTGCGAAAGCTGTGGCTTACCTGAAAGAGCATGGGGATATGAGCTATGAGGACCTTCAAGCAAAGTCCCAGGCCACGACTTTCCGGTTTAATGAGCTTTCCACGCAGATCAAGGATATGGAGAGCCGTTTGTCTCAAAATGGAGAATTGCAGAAACAAATCGTCAACTACTCTAAGACGAGAGCTGTCTATATTGAGTATCGAAAAGCTGGTTACAGCAAAAAGTTCCGGGCCGAGCATGAGACTGACATCCTGATCCACCAGGCGGCAAAGAAATACTTTGACAGCTTGGGCGTGGAGAAGCTGCCTACTATAAAGGCTCTGCGGGAAGAATATGCCGAAGTGTTGGAGGCTAAAAGGAAAGCCTATGCGGAATATAAGCAGGTACGGGAAGAAATGCGGGAGCTGCAGAATGTGAAGGCCAATATTGACTATCTGCTGGGGCCGTCCGTGGAGAAAAAGCAAATTATAGAACACTCTTAAAAAATCACCCAATTACCAACCTTATCATTTGAGTATTAGCCAGCTTATCTGTTGACACATCCAAAAGAATATGCTACTATTTATACAGACCGTTGGTTTGTATGGAGGTGCGGGATGGCAAGGAACAAATACCCGGAGGAAACCGTGAAGCTGATTTTGGATGTTGCCACCCATCTGTTTGTTGAAAAAGGATATGACGCAACATCTTTGCAGGACATCATCAACGAAACAAATCTTTCAAAAGGCGCAATTTACCATCACTTTTCGTCCAAAGAAGAAATTTTTGAAGCGATCTTTCACCGTATAGGGGAAGAAAACACAAGTGCTTTGGCAAAAGTACGGGATGATAAATCCTTGAACGGGCTGGAAAAGTTGCGGGCAATCTTTAAGGCTGCTTTGTTTAACTCTAACCAAAGTCTAATGCTGACCGTTACGCCCTGCTTACTGGATAACCCGCGCTTTTTGGCGATGCAAATTGCCCAGCTCTATCAGATTGTTGCTCCTAAGTTCATCCAGCCGATCTTACAGCAGGGGATTGACGATGGTTCCATTCAGGCGACAAATCCCGGTGAACTGGCAGAGGCCATCATGGTATTGTCGAATGTATGGCTCAATCCGCTGGTTAGTATGACGGATGAAGCGGGGATGCGTAATCGTTGCGAAACATTCAATGACCTGTTACAAGGCGTTGGCATCAACCAGTTTTTGGACGATGAAATGATAGAGGGCTATATTAGCTACTGCAAGTCCCAGCACACGGCTTAACTCCCTAAAATGAGCTGCTCTCAATGAGCAGTTTATTTTAGACATATACCAAACCGACGGTCGGTTTAATAGCGAGATAATGGAGGTATTTTATGCAGACAAAACTTTTCAGGCGTGATTTTACTCTCGTCGTGATCGGCCAGATCATTTCCCTTTTCGGCAATGCCATCTTACGATTTGCTTTGCCGCTGTATCTGTTGAGGGAAACAGGTTCGTCAACGCTATTTGGTGTTGTGACCGCCTGTTCCTTTGCTCCGATGGTCATTCTTTCGATGGTCGGCGGCGTACTGGCTGACCGTGTGAACAAGCGTAACATTATGGTAGGGCTGGACTTCTCTACGGCAGCCATTATTATGCTGTTTTACTTTTCGCTGGGGAAAATCCCCACAGTTCCGCTTTTTATCGTTGTCTTGATGCTGCTTTATGGTATTTCCGGCACATATCAGCCGGCAGTACAGGCAAGCGTTCCGCTTCTGGTGGTGAAAGAGAAACTGATGGCCGGAAATGCGGTAATCAATCAAGTCAATACCCTTTCTGGTCTGTTGGGGCCGGTAATCGGTGGCGTGATGTTCACCCTTTGGGGCATTTATCCGATTTTGCTTTTGAGTGCGGCGTGTTTTACTTTCTCAGCCATCATGGAAATCTTTATCCACATCCCGCATGAAAAACGCCCGCGTGAAGTCGGTGTGCTTCGGGTCGTCGGAATGGACTTGAAAGAAAGCTATCAGTTTGTAAAGACAGAAAAACCCATTTTCTTTTCGGTGGTCTTTCTGGTGTCCATCTTTAATTTGGTTTTAAGCGCGGTGATGATTGTAGGAACCCCCATTCTCATTACACAGGTGTTAGGGATGTCTGATACCATGTACGGCTTCACACAGGGGGCGCTGGCATTGGGCGGTCTGTGCGGCGGAATTTTAACTGCAATCGTATCGGAAAAGCTGAAAATCCAAAATTCCTATGTGCTGCTTTTGGTTTGCTCCATTGCTGTGGCGGTTATGGGGATTTCCCTTTTTCTGAATATGCCTGCCATCGTATCGTATTGGGCAATCACTTTAATGAGCTTCACCGCTATGGGAGCCTCTACGCTCTTTATGGTTCAGATTTACACACTGGTACAGACGCAGACCCCACCTCAATTAGTCGGTAAGATTATGGCGGCACTGATTTCTATTGCGATGTGCGGACAACCGATTGGACAGGCGATTTACGGTGTTCTGTTTGACATTTTTGCAGCGCATACATGGGTGGTTTTAATTGGGGCCGCTTTTGCAGCTTTGCTAATTTCTATCTATTCTAAGAAAGTTTTTAATCGGTTGGGTGTAAATTCAAATTAACTAATATTAAAGATTATTTTAAAGACAGAAGGTGATAAAATGGGAAATTAGCCGTACTCGACTTGAAAGATTCCGGCAGGCAGATCGGTGAAAAGTTGTTTATTCTTCTTTCTCCCAGCCAAAAGAAAGAGCTGGCCCAATTTGTTCGCGACTATGAGACTGGCGATATTCTGGCTAATGTCCCAAACACAACTCTCTTTCAAGGCCAGTATTTTATCCCACAGCAGGCCGATCAGCCATTGACGGAAATCCGAGAAGGTGATTTGTATTTCTGCCTGGAGCAGCGTCTTGTTACTGTGCGAGACCACGTAATTCCGTTGACAGTAAAGGAATTTGATATTTTTGCTTTGCTTATATTAAATCCAAAGCGGGTGTTCACCTATGAAATGCTGCTGGATCTGGTATGGCATGAGGACTACACCTACTATTCCAGGAAAGCAATCAACAACCATATAAGCAACCTGCGAAAGAAAATCAGGATTGCCCCGGATTTGCCGGACTATGTAAAAAGCGTCTATGGTGTAGGCTATAAATTCGATATATGAAAAAGGAAAGCTGCGGAGTGGGTAGTTGCTCTGCAGCTTCTTTTATAAAAATCCTGTTTTACATCTACACGGTGTATGAAGGTTAACGGAACGAGCGAATAGCTCGATATTGCAGTTATCCAATGTGTACCGTAAAATAAAAAAAGATTTTCTTGTGAGGTTTCTGTGACATTTGGTTGATACTCTATAAAGAAAAGGATGTGAGCAAATGAGAATTTTAGTGGTTGAGGATGACCGCCTTTTGAATAATACCCTTTGCTATAACCTGTCTGCCGCAGGCTATGAAGTAGATGCTGCCCTGACGAAAAGCGTTGCCGAACGGTTTTGCAGAAAACAAGAGTATGATTTGATTGTCCTTGACATCAATCTGCCGGACGGCAATGGGTTTGATTTTTGCCGGGATATTAAAGACAGCCACCCGGACACTGCTGTAATTTTCCTGACGGCGAACGATATGGAAAGCGATATGCTCAAAGGCTACGAACTGGGGGCGGATGATTATGTGACAAAGCCCTTCCCCATGAGTGTATTTCAGAAAAAAGTGTCTGCGTTGCTGGCCCGGATCAGGAAACAATCTGGCGGCGACTTCTACAACGACGGCAACCTGTTTATCAACTTTACGGAAATGACCGCAACGCTTAGCGGAGAAAGTATTTCTTTTACACCGATGGAATACCGGCTTTTGAAAGTGTTGACAAAAAATCCGCAGATCGTTTTGACCCGGCAGGTGCTATTGGAAAAGCTGTGGGATATTGACGGGAATTTCGTGGATGAACACGCGCTGACTTCCACAATCAGCCGGGTACGCAACAAAATTGAAAAGCCAGGCCATGCCTATATTAAAACCGTCTATGGCATGGGCTATATGTGGATTGGGGGCGGTAACAAATGAGGACGGAAAAACTCTCGGTCAATAAAGTGTGTATGGTCGTATGTGCAGCACTTTTCCTGCTTTCGGTCGCTATGCCATGTACCATATACTTTTTAACAAGGAACGTATTGGCGCTATGCTGTGGATTGCTTTATGCGGTTTTCGTCGCCGGGTGCATGGCTGTTTTTCTGGCCTTTGTGCGTCGGAAATTGACGCTGTTTTCGGACGCTCTGTGCAAGCTGTTGGACGATATGATGTCAGCAGATCAGGCCCCGCCGCAGTACACAGAGGAAGAAAACCTGTTTTATAAAATCCAGCACCGGCTTTCCCGGCTCTATGAAGTGCTGCGGGAAAGCAAAAGCAGTATTGCAAAGGAACGGGCCGACTTGCAGGAATTGATTTCGGACATCTCCCATCAGGTCAAAACGCCGATTGCAAACCTGAAAATGCTGGACGCCACTTTGTTGGAACAAACTGTAACGCCGGAAAAGCAGAGAGAATTTCTTTTGGCGATGGACAGCCAGTTAGACAAGCTGGATTTTCTCATGCAGGCAATGATTAAAACGTCACGGCTTGAAGCCGGGGTAATTGCTTTGGAGCCGAAGCCGCAGGCCATCTATGATACTCTCGCTGCGGCGCTGGGCGGTATTCTGCTGAACGCAGAGCAGAAAAAGATTGCGGTCACGGTGGATTGCCCGGAAACGGTAACGGCAGCCCATGATCGGAAATGGACAACCGAAGCCCTGTTCAACATTCTGGATAATGCGGTGAAGTACACGCCAGAGGGCGGGAAAATCCATGTGGCTGTGGTGTGCTGGGAAATGTATGTGAAGATTGATATTTCCGATACGGGCATTGGTATTCCAGAACAACATCAAGGAACGATTTTCAAGCGGTTCTACCGTGAGGACAGGGTACATGACGCACCCGGCATCGGGATCGGCCTATATCTTACCCGTGAGATTATCACCCGGCAAGGGGGATTTATCCGCGTTGCCTCGGAAGTCGGCACCGGCTCCACCTTTTCGGTGTTCCTGCCCCATTCTTGAAATGTCACAGGATTGTGACATTTCAAGGCGTTTTAAGGGGAAATTCAAGAACCGCCGTGACATTTCTGTGAGGATTGCGTTTTACAATGGAACCATCAAAAAGAAAGGTGGTAGAACTTATGCCTATTTTACAGACAACAGATTTGAAAAAATACTATGGGGTCAAGCCGAACATTACAAAGGCTCTGGACGGCGTTTCTCTCTCGGTAGAACGCGGGGAATTTGTCGCCATCGTCGGCACATCCGGCAGCGGCAAGTCCACTTTGCTGAATATGATCGGCGGCTTGGATGTCCCTACTTCCGGCAAGGTCATTGTGGATGGCAAAGATTTGTCTACACTGAAAGACGAACAGCTTACCATTTTCCGCAGACGGAAAATCGGCTTTATCTTCCAGAACTATAACCTTGTCCCCGTTCTCAATGTTTACGAGAACATCGTCTTACCTGTGGAACTGGACGGCGACAAGGTAGACAAGAATTTTATGCAGGAAGTCGTTCGGATGCTGGCCTTGGAAGATAAGCTGAATAATATGCCAAACAATCTTTCCGGCGGTCAGCAACAGCGTGTCGCTATTGCCCGCGCTCTGATTTCTAAACCGGCTATCGTGCTGGCAGACGAGCCGACAGGCAACCTTGACAGCCGGACAAGCAGCGATGTCCTCGGTCTGCTGAAAGTTACCAGCCAGAAATTCCATCAATCGCTTGTCATGATTACCCATAACAGCGAGATTGCCCAGCTTGCAGATCGAATTGTCCGCATTGAGGATGGGAAAATCATAGAGTGAGGGGGTGCCGTAGATGAATGATATTCTGTTTGGCAACAATAACATGACCGTTATCAAACGCCTTTCAAAGCGATATTTTAAGAAAAACAGAGTACGGAACCTTGCTGCAATTCTGGCAATTCTTTTGACGGCGTTCCTGTTTACCTCTATTACATCCCTTGCGTTCAGTATGGTATCATCCATTCAGCTTTCCCAGCAGATGCTAAAAGGGAGTAAGGCAGACGGCGATATTCGCTATATGACCGAAGAACAATATGAGCAGCTTATCAACAGCGATTTTGTTGAGCAGGCCGGATGCAGGCGGGTTATCGGTTTCGCAACAAATTCGCCCGGACATAGTGTAGAAATTGATTATGCCGATGCCATCCAGCAGGAATTGACTTTCTGTGTGCCGACACACGGGGATGCTCCGCAAGCGGCGAATGAGATTTCCACCAGCGATCTTGCTTTGGAAGCCTTGGGAGTGGAAGCCGAAATTGGCGCACAGGTTCCCGTTGAATTTGAGTTGCGGGGGCAGACCTATCATTTCGATATGGTTCTTTCCGGCTGGTGGGAAGCATCAAACGATACCGTCAGTCTGATGATTGTGTCAGAAAATTTTGTTGAGGAAAATCCAGATTTATTCCGTAACACATTTGCAGAAGATAGGGAAATGGCTGGCACCTATATGTCCGATGTGGTTTTGAAGAATAAGACGGATATAAAGGGACAGTTACAGGAATTTGCCCGTTCCGTAGGCGGGAACACCGACGATATGAGTGCAAGTAACTATATTCTCTGTGCAGAGAACGAGGTAATTGTACAATCCATAGATCCGCTTATGGCGGTTGCCATTGTAGGGTTTGTACTTCTCTTTATGGCCTGCGGGTACTTGCTGATTTATAATATTTTTGATATTTCCATTACGCAGGATGTTCAGCAGTATGGGCTTCTGCGGACTATCGGTTGCTCTTCCCGGCAAATTAAAAAGCTGGTAAACCGTCAGGCAGTATGGTTGACAGTAATTGGTCTGCCCATCGGCTTGCTTGCGGGCTTTCTTATAAGTTGGGTGCTTCTTCCAGTTGTCACGCAGTTTTTAAGGTCTAACGCTTTGAACGCAACCGAAGTATCGGTATCTCCGCTGATTTTTGTGATAGCAGCCCTGTTTACTATTCTGACCGTATTCATCAGCATCCGAAAACCCGCAAAAAAGGCGGCAAATGTATCTCCGTTAGAGGCGATCCGCTATACTGGGCAGGATAATATCAAGAAGAAAGTAACAAAACGGACACAGGGAGCAAAGCTGCCCCGCATGGCTCTTGCAAACTTAGGCCGGAGTAAGCGGCGCACAGTTTTCATTGTGATTTCCATGCTCTTGTGTATTGTCTTGCTTAATTCTGCTTTTGTAATTACGCAAAGTATGGATGAAAACAAATGGATCAGCCGTCAAACAAAAACAGATTATACTATCTACAATTCCACTGCCGTCAATCAAGCTGAACCGTTTCAGTATCACAAGGATGGACTGTCTTTGTCTGTGCCGGAATTGATAAACCAACAAGATGGAGTGGAAAATGGAAGATACTTGTATCGGAATACCTTGGATGATACAGATGTAACCGTAAATTACGGTATTGAAAACTTTACGATGGAAGGAACCGATGAGTGGAATGGACGCACTTTTGCTTATGATGCCAAAGCACGTGTAGCCATTGCGCCAGATGCGGGAAATCAATGGTATGGAAATGTTTTTGGCGTGTCGGATGCATTTTGGGATGATATAACGATTTATGACGGTGAAAAAAACATTGACACGCTCAAACAGAAGATGCATACCGGCGAATATGTGATTATTGGCTATAATACGGATAAGCTGACTGGCGAGCCGTACTTTGGGGCATTTGGCGAACAATTTCAGATGGGGGATACTCTATCGTTTTATAAGAATGGTGAATTAGTAAAAACCTGTACGGTGCTTGCAATCGCAAATATGACTCCTTATGAATATGAAACATCTTCTGGTGCATTAGCTGCATCACGTATAGGTGGGGACGCACCATTTATTTACATGACAGATGAAATGTTTGGACAGCTTTATGACAATCCCACTCTGTTTAGTTATGGATTTAATGTTGCAGACGATTATGAGCAACAGATTGACGGTTTTCTAAATGATTTTACAAGCAACAATTCTTCCGTTTCCTATACTTCTACGGCGCTATTGGAACAGCAGCTTGCCTCTATTGGGAATATCGTATTGCTTGTAGGTGGTATGATCGGAGTGATTATGGCTTTTGCCGGAGTAATCAACTTTACCAATATGATGATTACCAACATTATCACCCGCCGCCATGAATTTGCTACTATGCAGAGCATCGGCATGACAAATCGCCAGCTCCGCCGCATGATGATCTATGAGGGGCTTTACTATGCGGGAGCCGCCGATATAGTCGGTATCATTTTTGCAGCTATGATTGGCCTGACCGTCCTGAAAAGCGTTTTGAACTCGTCCTCGATGTGGTACTTCACGCTGCATTTCACTTTGGTTCCGGCATTGATTATCGCGTTGCTATATCTGCTTTTGGCGGCGGTGATCCCGGTCATTGTCCTGCGCTTCTTCAACAAGGGTACTGTTGTGGAACGCCTGCGAACATCAGAATAATTTAATATAAACGAATTAGAAAAGCCGAAGGCAACTTTGTCTTTGGCCTTTCTAATTGTCACAAGTTTGCGAGATTTCGACTTGCTTTTGTGTCGAAAACGCTAAAAAAGGAAGTGTGGATATGAAGCAGATTTTAATTGTCGAGGACGACAGTTTTTTGAATAAGATGCTGGCCTATAACCTGACCGCAGACGGCTACGGAGTGACTTCTGCCCTAAATGCCAGAACCGCAGCCGACGCCATCTATCGACGGGAATTTGATTTAGTCCTTCTGGATATTAACCTGCCGGACGGAAACGGGTATGATTTATGCAAACTGATTAAGCCGGAACACCCTGACACGATTGTAATTTTTCTAACTGCGAACGATCAAGAAAGCGACCAAATACGCGGTTACGAAGTGGGTGCGGTAGATTATATTACCAAGCCTTTTGTCATAGGAGCCTTGCAGCGGAAAATCAAAGCTATGTTCTCTATGCTGGAACGTCATAGACCCGCAAAGGATATTTACGACGACGGTAGGCTATTTCTTGATTTCTCGGAGCAGACAGCTTCTTTGAATGGAAAAGCGTTGACCCTCTCCCCGATGGAGTACAAAATGTTAAACCTGTTCCGTAAAAATCCAAAACAGGTTTTAACTCGTGGACAACTTTTAGAAAAGCTATGGGACATAGACGAAAAATTTGTTGACGAGCATACGTTGACAACGACAGTAAGCCGTATTCGCAGCAAAATTGAAGCAGATGGCGGCACGCCCTATATCAAGACGATATACGGCATGGGCTATCAATGGACGGGAGGCGAAGCAAAATGAAAACCCGTCCTCTCTCTGTTAAGCGTCTGTTTCTATGGATTTGTATTGGGTTGCTTCTCTCCATGACAGCGATCACGCTTATCTTATTTTCTTTAACGCTTGAAGTCGCGGTATTGATAGTAGGAGCCGCGCTTATCGTTTGCGCCTTTGTTTGGTTTATTGTGCTGACGCAGACTTTCGGGAAACGGCTTTCCCTATTTACTTCTGAACTATGCAAAACCCTTGATAATATGATTGATGGCGACGAGGAACCAAAACAGACAGACAACAGCGAAACTCTCTTTGCCCGTATCAATCACCGCCTAACCCGTCTTTATCAGATTATGCAGGCAAACCGCCGCAAGGTGGAGGAGGAACGGCAGGAGTTACAAACCCTTGTATCGGATATTTCTCACCAAGTAAAAACGCCCGTTAGCAATTTGAAAATGGTAACAGATACTTTGCTAACAAGGCCGGTAACGGAATCGGAGCGCATTGATTTTATCAAGGGAGTCCGCAGCCAGACGGACAAGCTGGATTTCCTTTTTCAAGCCCTTGTAAAAACTTCACGACTTGAAACAGGCGTGATACGTTTGGAAAAGAAACCGGGCCGTATTTATGATACTGTCGCCCAAGCCATGAGTGGGATTGTGTATGCTGCTGAAAAAAAGCAAATTGGCGTTTCCGTAGATTGTCCCGAAAATTTGACGGTTGCCCATGACAGCAAATGGACAGCCGAAGCCCTTTTTAACCTGTTGGACAATGCAGTAAAATATACGCCAGCGGGCGGGAAAATCACCGTAACCGTCGAAGAATGGGAAATGTATGCAGAGATTAAAGTTGCCGATACAGGCAAAGGCATTTCCGAAAGCAACCAGGCGGCGATCTTCCGTCGTTTCTATCGTGAGGAAGAAGTACACGAACATCCGGGGGTTGGTATCGGCTTATATTTGGCGCGTGAAATCGTTACAAAGCAAGGCGGCTATATTAAAGTGGTATCGGAATTAGGAAGCGGCTCTGCTTTTTCGATTATGCTTCCCTTACGATAAGTGAGTGGCGGACAGCACCTT
>ERZ1643246.2197-NODE-2197-length-19188-cov-9.061517_pt1 | contig 19188 bp, 19 predicted proteins | sample MGYA00579265_ERZ1643246 | MGnify/ENA primary metagenome ERZ1643246 (study PRJEB29033, sample SAMEA4952261) | chicken gut metagenome | biome: Broiler Chicken; feature: Gastrointestinal Tract; material: Caecum | place: Ireland | collected 2018 | study: Broiler...
ATTAAGTATTTTGAGCATAAGGTTCCTTTTCCAATTAACAAAGGAAGGACCCCTGTTGCTAGTGGGTCCAATGTTCCAGTATGTCCTACTTTTTCATTAAATATTTTTTTTACTTTATATACAACATCATGCGATGTACAATTTTTAGGTTTATTTATTACAATTATTCCATCCATTTATTTCATTCCTTTGGCTTTTTCAAATGCCTTTTCTACTTCTTTTAGTATTTTTTTCTTTACTTGCTCTACATCACCTTGAATCACTGCACCTGCAGCCCTTTGGTGTCCGCCACCTCCAAATATAAAGCAAATGTCAGATACATTAATTAAGTCACCTGACCTCATTGAGACCTTGTATGCATTTTTATCTTCTCTCTGCCTAATAAATATTGAAACTTCTACTCCTTCTATTTCTCTTCCAATTTCTACTAGTCCTTCGTGGTCTCCTGGCTCTGCATTTACTTCTTTTTCGTCTTGCTTTGTGATATATGAGAATGTTACTTTTCCGTCTTCAAAGAATTCCATTCTATCTATTACTCTTTTTTGCAACTCAAAATTAGCCTTAGTTTTTGTTCTAAGTGTCATTTTATAAATATATGGTATATCTACTCCTTTGCTTAATAATTCTGCAGCAAGCTCGAATGTTTCTGGGCTTACACCTCTATGTTGAAAGCCTCCTGTGTCTGTGATGATTCCTGTCATTAAGCAAGTACCTAAGTCTTTTGATATGTTTAATTCATAGTACTGAAGCATTCCTGCTAAAACTTCACAACATGCTGGTGATGCAGGATTTACATAATTATAGTCTCCAAACATTGTATTGCTTCCATGATGGTCTATTACTATGGTTTTTGCAGCATTTGTAAAATATTCATTTGCAACAAGTCTTTTTAAATCAGCACAATCAACTGCTATTGCTAAATCATACTTTTCTACATCAGAATCTTTTTTGATTTCGCTTGCACCTGGCAAAAAATTGAACAATCTTGAATATTCTGGTATTATTACATCTGCATTTTTGCCAAGCTCTTTGGCAATTAGTCTCATTGCCAAAGAACTTCCCACTGCATCTCCATCTGGCGACTCATGTGTTAAAATTACTATCGTTTCAGCATTTTTTATTTCCTTTAAAATTTCATCTAACGTCATACTTTATTCTTCTCCTTCTTTTTTTGGCATTATTCGCTTTAAAATGGTGTCTATTTTTTCTCCATATTCCATCGAATCATCTAGCTCAAAAATTAATTCTGGAGTTTTTCTTAAGTTAACACTTCTTGCTAATTCGCTTCTTATGAAACCGCTAGACTTTTTTAAAGCAGCCATTGTTTCTTTTATATCTTTTGAATTTAATATGCTAACATACACTTTAGCATATTCTAAGTCATTAGTTACTTTGACTTTAGTTACACTTATAAGCCCCGTTATATTTGGGTTTTTTAGTTTATAACTAATTATATTACTTAAGGCTTTCCTATATTCCTCATCTATACGTCCTAGTCTATTTTTGCTTTCTGGCATAGCACATTCCTCCAACTCTACTTTTTGATTTCTTCCATGATGTAAACTTCTATTATGTCTCCTTCTTTTACATCACTGTAATTTTCTATTTGAATTCCACATTCAAATCCTTTTGACACTTCTTTTACATCATCTTTAAATCTTTTTAATGTTGCTAAATGTCCATCATGAATTACTACATTATCACGTATTACCCTTACTCCTGCATTTCTTTCAACTTTTCCAGAAGTTACATAGCATCCTGCTACTGTTCCTACATTTGAAATTTTGAAGGTTTGCCTTACTTCTGCATTTCCTATTACTTTTTCTTCATATTTAGGTTCAAGCATTCCTTTCATAGCAGCTTCTACGTCGTCTATTACTTGATAAATAACAGAATATTGCTTGATTTCTATTCCATCTTTTTCTGCCATTTCTTTTGCATTGTGGTCTGGCCTTACATTAAATGCTATTATTATTGCATTAGAAACTTTTGCAAGTGTTACATCTGATTGGTTTACAGCACCTACCGCAGCATGTATAACTTTTACTTTTACTTCTTCATTTTGTAGTTTTTCCAAACTTTGTGATACAGCTTCTACAGAGCCTTGAACATCAGCTTTTACAATTAGATTTAATACTTTTAGTTTTCCTTGTTCCATCTGGCTAAATAAGTTGTCTAATGTTACTTTTGTAACTGAATTAATTGCTTTTTCCCTAGCTTGACGTTTTCTTCTTTCTATTAAATGTTTAGCCATTTTTTCGTTTTTAACTTCATAGAAAGTATCACCAGCTTCTGGCACATCTGTTAATCCCATTATTTCTACTGGTGTTGAAGGGCCTGCTGATTTAACGCTTTTTCCCTTATCATCCTTCATTGCCCTTATTCTACCAATTGAAGATCCTACAACTATTGTATCCCCAACATCTAAAGTTCCTCTTTGTACTAGCATTGTTGCAATTGCACCTCTTGATTGGTCTAGCCTTGCTTCTATTACAGTTCCTTTAGCTTGTTTATGTGGATTAGCTTTTAGCTCTAATATATCAGCTTCTAGCAATACCATTTCTAGCAATTGATCTATATTCTCATGCTTTTTAGCTGAAATTGGAACCATTATTGTGTTGCCTCCCCATTCTTCAGGTACTAAGTCATATTTCATTAGCTCTTCTTTTACTCTTTCTACATTTGCATCTGGCAAATCTATTTTGTTTATTGCAACTATTATTGGTATTCCTGCAGATTTAGCATGGTTTATTGCTTCTACTGTTTGTGGCTTTACGCCGTCATTTGCAGCAACTACAAGTATTGCAATATCTGTAATTTGAGCCCCTCTTGCTCTCATTGCAGTAAATGCTTCATGTCCTGGCGTATCTAAGAATGTTATTTCTCTATCTCTAACTTTTACTTTATATGCACCAATTGCTTGTGTAATTCCTCCTGCTTCACCTTCTATAACATTTGTTTTTCTAATTGTATCCAAAAGTGAAGTTTTACCATGGTCTACATGTCCCATTACTACTACAACAGGTGGTCTTACTTCTAGGTCTTCTTCTTTGTCCTCTGAGTCATCAAACAATATGTCTTCCTCTGTTACTGTTTCTTTCTTTTTAGCAGTTATTCCGAATTCTTGGGCTACAAGGTATGCTGTATCGAAATCAAGTTCATTATTTATTGTTGCCATAATTCCATAAGATAATAATTTTTTTATTACTTCTGCAGTTGTCTTTTTCATTTCTGCTGCTAAGTCTTTTACAGTAATGGTTTCTGGAATTTCTATTTCAGTTAGTTTAAATATTTTTTGTTTTGTTCTCTCTCCTTGAGCTTTATTATTTTTCTTTTTGCCTTTTCTTCCACGCTCTGTAGTTAAGTCATAGTAGTCAAGCATTCCGCCATCTTGTTCATCAAACATATTTGACAATCTATCAGTCTGCTTTAAGCTCTTTAATTTGCCCTGATCGAAGTCATTTCCTTCATGGTTTCTTTTATTTCTGTTTCTTCTAGGGTTTTTATTTTCTTCAAATCTACTGTTATTTTTCTGTTTGTCAATTGATTTGTTATATTCCCTTATAGGCTCTTTTTCGCCGACTTCTGAAGACATTATGTTTTTTATATTCTTTTCAATTCCTTTTTCATCTAAAGGTTTGTTTCTATTATTAAACCTATTGTTCTTGCCAAAATTGTTATTGTTGTTATTTGGCCTTCTATTTTGGTAGTTTCTATTATTATTGTGATTATTCATCTTTGATTGCTGTTCCTTTTCCCTTTTATTATTTATATTGTTTTTATTAAAACGATCATTTTCTGGTTTCGTTACTTTATCTTTAGTTTTTTCTACCTCAGCAACTGTTTGTGGTTGCTTTACTTGGCTTTGTTCTACAGTTGGTTTTGTTTGAGGTTTTTCTACCTTTAAATTTGATTCGGGTTGTTGTGGCTGTGGTTGAGGTTCTGCCTTTGGCTCTGTTATTTCATCTGCTTTTGTTTCTTCTTCTTTTGGCTTTTTGTCTTTATTTAATCCAAATAATTCACTAACTGTCATTGGTCTACTTGTTTTGTTTCTATATACAATGTTATAGTCCGTATTTTTTCGTCTTTCTACAAAACCAATGTTATTTCTGTTATCAGATTTTTTTGTAGCTTCTTTCTTGGAATCTGGCTTTTCTTGTTCAATTATTACCTCTCGCCTTATAATAACAGGCGCCTTTTCTTGCTTTTTTTCAGCTTTTTTTGAAGTTTTTTCAGTTTTACCTTTCTGCTCATTTTTACTTTTAACAGTTTTTTCAGCACTTGCATCTTTGTTACCGGATTTGTTTTTAATCATGTTTTTTGCTTCCTCTTCTATTTTCTTTGCCTCGCTTTCTTCTACTCCGCTAAGATGACTCTTAGCTTCGATATTTAATTTTTTCGCAATGTCTAATACTTCCTTACTGGTTAAGTCTAGCTTTTTAGCTATTTCATGTATCTTAATCTTACCCAATAACATCACCCCCATTACTAATTTTTTCTATTTCTTCAGATAAGTTTTTGTTTTCTATTCCAATAATTGCTTTGTTATTTTTTCCTATTGCCTTACTTAGCTCTTCTATAGTACCTTCAATAATTACCGGAATTTTATAAGTTTCACAAATTTTTTTAAATTTTTCCTGAGTCCTGTTTGATGCATCTTCAGCTATTAAAACTAAGAAAACTTTTTTTGATTTTATATTCATTTCCACACTATCTGCCCCAAAGCAAATATTTCTTGCTTTTGCTGACAGTCCTATTAACCCCAATATTCTTTTATTTATCAAGTATTACACCTCTTATTTTTTCATAAATTTCATCAGAGATTTTTATTTTTAGCGTTCTCTCCAATTTTTTTGTCTTTTTTGCCTTTTCTAAGCATTCTATATTGTTACACAAATATGCTCCTCTGCCTTGCATTTTTCCTGTTGTATCAACATCTATATCATTATTTTTATTTTTTGCAATTCTAATTAATTCTTTTTTGTCTTTTTTCAGGTTACATCCAATACAAGTCCTTTGTGGTTGCCATTGCACCTGCTTAACCCCCTTTTATTGTATGTTTTCTTCCTTTTCTTTATTCTCTAGCAGCTCTCTAAATTGTCCCTCTGATTTTATGTCTATTTTCCATCCTGTAAGTTTTGCTGCTAATCTAGCATTTTGACCAGATTTACCTATTGCCAATGATAATTGATCATCTGGTACAATAACTTGTGCAAATTTTTCTTCTTCCTTAATATCCACTGCCAAAATCTGTGCAGGTAACAAACTTGAAGCTATAAATATAGAAGGGTCTTCATTCCATTCAATTACATCTATCTTCTCTCCATTTAATTCATTTATAACATTTTGAATTCTTACTCCCTTTTGGCCTACACAAGATCCTACTGGATCTATATTTGGGTCTGGAGAATATACTGCTACTTTACTTCTATAACCTGGGTCTCTTGAAACACTTTTAATTTCTATTACACCTTCATATATTTCTGGTATTTCAAACTCTAACAATTTGCGTACAAAGTCTGGGTGACTTCTTGAAACTATTACTTGTGGTGCACCTTTACTTCCTTTTTCTACTTCTAAAATGCATGCTTTAATCTTTTGGTTTACATGATACCTCTCTGTTGGAATTTGCTCTTTTGCAGGCATTACGCCTTCTAATTTGCCTAAATCCATAACAACTATATTTTTATCTACTTTTTGAATTATTCCTGAAACAATTTCTCCTTTTCTATCATTAAATTCGTTAAATACAATCTCCCTTTCAGCCTCTCTTAACTTTTGTATAATAACTTGTTTTGCCGTTTGTGCAGCAATTCTACCAAAGTTCCTTGGCACAATTTCCACATTAACAGTATTACCTAATTGCAAGTCTGGATTTATTTTTTGTGCCTCTGATAAACTAATATCTGTTTCAGGGTTTTCTACCTTTTCTTTTATCTCTTTTACAGAATATACATGCGTTGCACCAGTATTTCTATCCATTTCTACCTTTACATTTTCAAGAGAATTAAAATTTCTTTTATACGCTGTGACTAACGCCGTTTCAATAGAATCCAATACATAATCCTTTTTTATTCCCTTCTCTTTTTCCAAATCTTCCAAAGCCATAATTAACTCTTTATTGTCGATTGCTTGTTCCTTCATTTTTATATTCCTCCCTTTTTTTTACTTTATTTACTTATTCCAATTATATACTGTTTTAATTTGAGCTATATTCTTTCTCTCAAGAGATTTTTGTTTATCATCGCTTTCGGCCCCTATATTTACATAGTTTTCATCAAACCCTTTTAAAATCCCTTCATACTCTTTATTTCCGTCTTCATCTTTTTTAAAAAGCTTTACACTAACCATATTTCCTATATTTTGTTCTAAATGCCTATCCTTTCTCAAAACTCTTTCAATTCCTGGAGAAGAGACTTCTAAAAAATACTGCTCTTTAATATAATCAGCCTCGTCAAGCACATCATTTATTGCGTCATTAACTTTTTCACAATCATTTAAGTCAATGCCTTGATTACTATCAATAAAAATTCTTAAATAAAAATTTTTACCTTCTTTAGCATACTCTACATCATAAAGCTCATATCCAAGCCCTTCAATAATCGGCTTAACAAGTGCCTCTACTTTCTCTTCAACATTTGCCAATTTTTTTCCTCCTTTTTGTGCCAAAAAGGTACGTCCCCAGTGGCACACTTTTTCAAAAATGAAGAGTGGGATTTGTTCCCACTCTAACTGTCGTTGTGTATTCTTTTATATTATACCCGCTTTTGTTTAAAAAATCAAGCTTTTTTGGAATTTTTCTTTGTTTTTTATAGTTTTTAGGTGTCTTTTTTATATTTTTTCTACTGCTTTAGCTGTATCTTGCTCCTTTTCTTCGTCAATAGGACCAATTTTAATATTTCTGATGTGGTTAATTTTCTCCCAATTTGTGTCTCTCTTAAATAAACATTTAAAGTTTATTAATAGCCATGTTCCCATAAATATAGGGTAGCATAATAGTCCTTTTAGCATTGGCTTTACTGGCCTTCTGTCCAATAGCATTGTTAACACACCAGTTCCTATTGGTAATAAGAATGTAGGTATTAAGAATTTTAATATATTTATATATAATTCATATTCTGACATTCCATCTCCAGCATACATTAAGAAGTTTGTTCCTAGTAAAACTAAAGTAATTACAAACATAGGTATACTTCCAACTATATATAGAAATCCATCAAAGTTCATCATTGTTTTGTTTTCTTTGGCTGAAACAGCTAATTTTTTAGTATATTCTTTAATACATTGAATGTGGCCAACTGTCCATCTGCTTCTTTGAGACCAGCTTTGTTTAAAGCTTACTGGTTGTTCATCATAAACTATTGCATCTGTTGCCCATCCTAATTTTTTACCTTTTATTATTCTTTTTAAAGAGAATTCGATATCCTCTGTCAATGTTTTTGTATCCCATCCATCTGGTTTAACAACATCAAATCTTACCATAAATCCTGTACCATTTAGTAGAGGAGATAATCCTACATTATATCTTGCTAAATGATAGAATCTATGCATTGTCCAATAGAAAATTGCATATCCTGCTGTAATCCAATTATCAGTAGGGTTTTTAATGTCTCTATATCCTTGAACTACATCTTCACCTTGGCATAATTTTCTATTCATATTTTTTATAAAATTTGGATCTACAATATTATCAGCATCAAATACGAAAAATGCATCATAAGGCGCATTTTCAGCTATTTTTTGCTTTAAAAACCAATCAAGTGCATATCCTTTAGTCTTTTTTGTTTCATCAAATCTTTCATATACAATTGCACCAGCCTCTCTTGCAATTTTAGCAGTATTATCTGTACAGTTGTCGGCAATTACATATATGTCATATAAATCTTTATCATAGTTTTGCTTTTTTAAGCTATCTATCAAATTTCCAACAACAGCCTCTTCGTTATGGGCTGGTATTATAGCCATAAATCTGTGATTTTTGCGTACTAATAATGGTTTTTCTTTTATTTTTACTAATGAGCATAAGCTAATGATTAGTTGATATAACCAATATATTGTTATTATCCACATTAGAGCTTCTCTTAGTATATACAAATAATCCATTTTATTCCCTCTCTTTTAAAAGTATTTTGTTATATTCTATTAAGCTACACTTACTATTATACTATTATTAGAAGAATTATGCAACATCTTTTTTTACATTTTTGGCAATTTTTTTCACTATTTTGCATAAAATAAAGTAAAAATTATTATGGAGGTATAAAATGCAAACTAAATACAAAGTTGCTATTATAGGTGCAACCGGATTAGTTGGAAGAACTGTTTTAAAAGTTTTGGAAAAGAAAAATTTTTCTCATATTTATTATAACCTTTTTGCTTCTGAAAATTCTGCCGGCAAAAAGATACGTTTTTTAAACCAAGATTTCATTGTACGTAAACTAGATAAAAATTCTTTTGACTCACATTTTGATTTTGCCATTTTTTGTGCAGGTAGCTTCGTTTCTGAGACTTTTGCGCCTATTGCTGTAAGCCATGGCTGTACTGTTATTGATAATAGTAGTGTCTTCAGGCTAGATGCAGATGTTCCATTAGTCGTGCCAGAAGTAAATCCTGAAGATATCTTCAAAAACTCTGGAATTATAAGCAATCCAAATTGTTCAACTATTCAAGCAGTATTGCCATTAAAGCCATTAAACGACAAATATAAAATAAAAAGGATTGTCTATTCTACATATCAAGCTGTTTCTGGCGCTGGTCGCCTTGGCATAGAAGACTTAGAAACTAAAGCTTCTGGAGAAACTCTAAAAAAATTTCCTTATTCAATTTACAATAACTGTTTGCCACAAATAGATGTCTTTTTAAGCAACAACTATACAAAAGAGGAATTTAAAATGATATACGAAACTCGCAAAATATTACATTCTCCTGATTTACCAATTACTGCAACTTGCGTACGCGTTCCTGTACTAAACTGCCACAGTGAATCCATAAATGTTGAGCTAGAAAAGGAATTTGATTTGTATGACGTAAAAATCCTGCTAGAAAATTCCCCTGGCATCATAGTTTGTGATGACCCTGAAAAGCTTATCTATCCTCTTGCCAGCAAGGCCAATGGAAATGATGAAGTTTTCGTTGGCAGAATTCGAAAAGACTTTAGCATTTCCAACGGTTTGAACCTTTGGGTCGTTGCAGACAACTTGCGCAAAGGCGCTGCCACCAATGCAGTCCAAATTTTAGAGAAACTAATTGAACTTTAGGGACGTTCCTTAAAGTTCATTTCTTATTTTTTTCTTAAGCATGAGAGTTTAAGAAGCTCCCCCATTGTAGTATTTTAAATATTATGGTATAATTAAGTGAGAGGCTAGTAAATTTTAAAAAGTGAAACTTATTCACTTTAGAATGGAGTTACAAATGAATACATATATAAAAAAATTGATAGATGATGATTCTGATTTTCAGGAAATTATTAGAGATATAATTTCAAATAAAACTGTTCAAAAAATGAAAAATTTTATGCAACATTATGATACTACCTGTTTTGATCATTGTTATGTTGTTTCTTATTATTGCTATTTGATTTGTAAAAGACTTAATTTAGATTATAAATCAGCTGCACGTGCTGGTATGCTTCATGATTTTTTTCTTTATGATTGGAGAAAAAAGCAACCTGACCGAAAAGGTTTACATGCATTCACACATGGCAAAATCGCCTGCGAAAATGCTTGCAAACTCTTTAATTTAAATGATAAAGAAAAGGATATGATTATAAAGCACATGTGGCCAGTAACTGTTGCTTTACCTAATTCTTTAGAAGGTTTGATTTTAACTTTTGTTGATAAATATTGTGCTATATCTGAAAGTATTGATATATTAAAAACTGACTTATTTAGCAGAAAAAGCTTTAGGCATGCTTACTTAGTTCTAAGTCTACTTAACGTTAACATTTGAATTTAAGATACGGCCTCAAAAACAAAGTTCAAGATGTTTTTTTCCTCCGTCCCCAAAAACACCCAAAAACATCTTATTTGTTTTCACTCCAGCGCATCATACGTATGTCCTGGTATTTGGATAAAACTTCTTTATATTTGTCGTATTCTTCGTCCCAGAGTGCATCTGGGACTTTATCAAAGGCTTTGAAGATTTTTTCCGCTTCTGATAGGTAGATTACTTGCTCCTGTGGAGACATATTTTCGTATTGTTTGGCAAATTTATAGAGTTTGTCTAGCATCTGGTTAGCTTCGATGAATGACCAAAAGTCTTTTACTCGCATGCCTGCTAATTTTATTTGCATTACGGCATAAACCACTAGTGCAAATATTATAAATATTAATATATAGATTATTAGTGCAAGTACTGACATGTTTCTCATTCCCTTCCATATCGTTCTGGAGCACCATGCTCTCTATCAGCTTGATGTGATAATTCAGCTGTAGCGATTTGTAAGATTTCTTCTTTTGATTTTCCGGCATTTTGCTCTATTTCTTTGTTTATTTCTTTTTTTACGTCTTCCATGTTAAAGATATTGGCGATATCTTCGTTTTGGTCTAATAGTTCTCTTGCAAGTTTAGATAGATATTGGTCATCTACTATGATGTTATCGCCTGCTCTGTCTGATTCGTTTTCTGTATTTTCTTCAAGTTTTTCGTCATTTTCAATGTGAGTGTGTGAATATGTCGCAGCATCCCCATCGAAGTCTTCTGGCCTTAATTCTTCTAGCGATTCGCTTTCTTCTATGTGCGAGTTTATTTCTTGCTCTGCATTATCTGCGCGATAGATTCCTTGAGAAGTTTTCCAGTCCGGAGCGAGTTGTTTTCTTTCATCGATGTCCGCTTCCCACACGTTCGTTGTAGGTAATTGTATGTCTTGATTTTTGTTGCCTTCTACCCCGTTTACACCACGTGTTTTGTCTTGTGAATAATATACTTCGATTTCGCCATATTTTCCGTTGTCAATCGAAATTGTGCTATTTCCATTTAATATAAATCTTGACAATACAGTGTTAGAGCGCACTTGCTCGTTTTGCATTACTGTATTAGTTTCTTCTCTGGGGTCATTTCCCTCTAGGTAATCTTGCTCGAGTGGTATTGGCATTACTTTTCCATTATTAGTTACGGCTACAAGTGCATACCTTGTAGTGCCTTTACTTAACTTATTTCCTCTTTCATCAGTGAATTTACTTAATTCATCAGCTTCAACAACACCAATACTTTTGACGAAATCGCCTTTTTCTGTTTTGGGCATTTTGCCTGAGCTTGCAAATAGTTGACCTACAGTTTTCATAGTTGTAGCCATTTGCTGTGCTGGCAATTCTTGCTCAATATTTATGTCTTTTAGCAGAGCTACTCTTTTGATTTTTGAATTAGGTGTTAAGGTTTTTTCTATTTCTTTTATTTCCTTTTTGTCGAAATCTTTAGAAGTCTGCTGTAATTGCTTGATATCAATATTTTCTAGCATTTTTTCTATTTCAGCTTTGACTTCTTCTGGCAAAAGTTTTTTATTGTACTCATCCAAATTTCCTGTTTCTTGAAAAATTCCATTTCTAAAAATTATCTTTTCAGAAGTCACTTTTGGACTATAACCGCCTATTTCTATATTGTCAAGATAATAAACAAGTCTGCCGTCTCCATCTTCATTTCTAACTGTTAAAATGTGACCATTTTGAGTTCTGCCAATTATTTCAGCCATTTTCAATCATTCCTTCCCAAAGCTCTATTTTATTTTCTTATTTCTTCTGCTATTAAGTCGTAGTCATCTATGCCTACAATTTTGCACTTGATAAAAGTATTTACTCGTGCCTTTCCACCGTCCGCATTGTTTTTAATATATACTACACCATCAATATCTGGAACATTTTCTATTGTTCTTCCAATATAATATTTGCCATCAAAAGAAATATCTTCAATAATGACATCAAATATTTTGCCAAGCCTCTTTTTTAAGTTTTCTCGTGAGATTTCTTGCTGAACACGCATTACGCGATTGTATCTTGATTTTTTTGTATTACCATGAACTTGGTTTGGCATAGAAGCTGCTGGAGTCCCATCTTCTTTTGAATACATAAATGCCCCTAGTTTGTCAAATTTTGCTTGTTTCACAAATTCTAATAATTCTGAGAAATCTTCTTCGTTCTCCCCTGGGAAGCCTACCATTAATGTAGTCCTTAAAACTACATCTGGTATTTGATTTCTAATTTTTTGCATTAAGTCTATTATTTCAGTTTTAGTAATTTTTCTGTTCATTTTCTTTAAAATTCTATCTGAAATATGCTGTATTGGAATATCAAAGTATTTGGCAATTTTAGGATTGTTTTTTACTTCAGTTATCAGGCTATCTGAAATTCCTTCTGGATAAGAGTATAAGAAACGTATCCATTTTATACCTTTTATTTGGCTAATTTTTTGCAAAAGCTCTGGAAGTAATGGCTTTCCATATAAGTCAATTCCATATTTACTTGTATCTTGAGCAATTAAAATAATTTCTTTGGCGCCATTGTCAACTAGCATTTGTGCTTCTTCTAATATATCTTCCATTTTCCTGCTTACATATAAGCCTCGAATATATGGAATGGCACAATATGTACACATGTTGCTACAACCCTCTGCTATTTTTAAGTAGGCATAATTTTTATTTGTAGTTACAACTCTGTTCATAAATTCTTCTTGAGTAAGCATTGGAATTTTTGGAATTTTAGATTTGTAACTTTTGTTCTGTGTTGCAACCTTAGTGTCACTTTCTATAGCTTCTTTTGCATTGTTTTCTAATCCAGATATAATTTTCCATAAATCTCCATATTGATCTATTTTAATAAATAAGTCCACTTCTGGCAATGCTTTTTTTAATTCTTCATAATATCTTTGTACTAGACATCCCATTACAATAAGATATTTACATTTTTGTTTTTTATACTCTGCCATTTCTAAAATAGTATTTATTGCTTCTTCCTTAGCTGACTCTATAAATCCACAAGTATTAATTACTAAAATATCTGCATTTTCTGGAGAATTTACTATTTTAAAATTGTGCTTTTTAAAAAGACCAATTGTTGCTTCTGTGTCTATTAAATTTTTGCTACATCCTAAAGATACAAACCCTACGTTCATTTACTTTCCCTTCCATTACTATATTTTTTCTTTCTTAGCATTTTCAAAGCTTTTAGTTCTAAAGTCCCATATATGTTTTCTAGTTAATTCCATTAAATCTAGCTTTGTCCAGCCTTCTACTTGAGTTTTTGTTCTGTCTTTTTTCAATTCTTCTTTTAACAAATTTTCTATTTTGTTTTTATCTTCTTCATCTGCCATGTCAATATAATCAATTATTATAACTCCACCTATGTCTCTTAACCTAAGTTGTTTTGCAATTTCAATAGTAGCCTCTTTGTTAACTCTAAAAATTGTTTTTTCTGCATCTTTAACACCTGTATATTTGCCAGTGTTTACATCTATTGCGGTTAAGGCCTCTGTTTTATCGATAGTAATAAATCCACCACATCTTAGCCAAATTTTACGATTTAATGATTTTTGTATTTGTTTTTCTATATCGTAAGTATCAAAAATATTATCTTTTTCCATTAGTTCTAATTTTATTTTAGAATATTGTTTATCACTTTTTAAAACTTTAACCATCTCATCATATAGTTTTTTAGTATTTACAACTATTCTTTCCAAATCTTTTTCAACTAAGTCTATTAATATTTTTTCTACAATATCTTCACTTTTATATAATAGTTGAGATTCATCTTTATCAGGGTCTACACTAGTTTCAAGAATAGAATTCCACTTAGCCTCAGTTTTGGCAATATCATCTATTACTTCTTGAGTTTTGTTTTCTGCAGAAGTTCTTACAATTACGCCATTTTCTTCTGATAGATGCTCTTTTGCCAATTTTTTTAGTCTTTCACGTTCTTTTTCATCTTCAATTTTTTGTGAAACAGTGATGATATCTGTATTTGGCATTAATGCAATATATTTGCTTGGTAAATTAATATGAGTAGAAACTCTTGCCCCCTTTTTTTCATTGCTGTCTTTTTTTACCTGAACCAAAATTTTGTCACCTGGCTTTACTAGTTGAGATATATCAAGCTCTTGTGGCAATTGTTGTTTTGTTTCATCAACCTTTGGAAGCAAATCTTTTAAATGTATAAATGCATTTTTTTCTGTGCCAATGTCAACAAAAGCAGCTTGCATGCCTTTTAACACATTTCTTATTATGCCTATATATATATTTCCTTCTTTTCTTATTTGAGAATTATCATCTACAGTATTTTCCTCATAATATTCTATTAATCTTCCATTTTCTAATAATGCTATTTCCTTTTTTACTCCTTGTTCTTGTATAAAAAGTTCTGTCATTTCAACTCTCCTATCTAAAATGAATGTCTAATTAAATTTGTTCATTGCAATATCAATTCCATTTTTCAATATTTCCACAACTGCCTCTTTTGCAAGGGTTGTACCTTGATCTAGCTTTGGGACTTCATCTTCCGGAATTGCTCCAATAACATATTCTATTAACATTGATTTGTCAATTGGCTTGCCAATTCCAACTCTTATGCGCTTAAATTGTTTACTTTTTAGTTCTGCTACAACTGACTTCATACCATTATGGCTTCCTGGGCCACCTGCTTTTCTAACCTTTATTTTTCCCATTTCTACATCCATGTCGTCATATATTACTATTAAATTTTCTAAGTTTATTTTGTAGAAATCAACTGCTTCTTTTATGCTTTGACCACTTAAGTTCATATATGTTTGAGGCTTTAGTAGCATAACTTTTTTGTTTTCTATTTCTCCTATACCGTACAAGCCTTCAAATTTATTTTTATTTACTTGTATGTTATAGCTTTCTGCTAATTTGTTAATTGTATTGAATCCCATATTGTGCCTGGTTTTGCTATAATCACTTTCAGGATTTCCCAAACCTGCAATTAAATATAATTCCATTTTTATCACATTCCTCGCTTATATATTTTACATTGTTTCTGACTTTTTTTCAAGAGTATTAGCAAAAAATACAAAAGGACACCTTTAATAAAGTGCCCTTTTGTTTAATGTTGTGAAAAATTATATTTTTATCAATCTATAATTATTCTGCTGAACCTTCTGTTTCTGTTTTTTCAGCTCCTTCTGTGTTGTTTTCTGGAGCTTCATAAGCTTCTAAAATAGCTTTTTGAATTTTCTCTCTAGTTTCAGCATTGATTGGATGAGCTATATCTTTAAATTCTCCGTTTGGAGTTTTTCTACTTGGCATAGCTATGAATAATCCATTTTGGCTTTCGATAACTTTGATGTCATGTACTGCGAACTCGTTATCGAATGTTACAGAAGCAACAGCTTTCATTCTGTTCTCTGAATTTACTTTTCTTAAACGTACATCTGTGATTTGCATTTTTAATGCACCTTCCTTCCTTAAGTTTTAAATAATATTTGTACATTTTTATGTACAGTTATACTATTCTGCATAAATGTATTTTTTCCTTCTTTTTTTTACAAAAATTTGAAAAATTTTCTTCAAGTAACATTTATGTTTTTTTATAATAAAATATAACATACTATAACTTCGATAATTTTTCGCAAAAGTATTGAAATTTTAACCATATAATTATATAATTTACTTTGTTATTAAAGGAGTGTAAAAAATGCCAAATATTGAAAGTTTAAAAAAATATAAAAATATACAGATGATAGGTATTGGTGGAGTTAGCATGAGCGGTATTGCTGCAATTTTAAAAAATTGGGGCTTTCATGTAACTGGCTCTGACTGGTCCCGTTCTGAAAATACTGATAAATTAAATAAAATGGGAATTCCTGTTACAATTGGCCATGATTTGGATGCTGTAAGAAAAGCCGATGTAGTCGTTTATTCTGCAGCAATTAAACAAGACGACCCTGAGCTAGTTGAGGCTAGGAAAAACAATATTCCTACAATTGAGAGAGCTAATTTTTTAGGCGAAATCACTAGATGTTTCAAAGATACCATCTGTATTTCAGGTACTCATGGAAAAACAACTACAACTTCTATGATTTCTCTTTGTTTTATAGAAGCTTTAAAAGACCCAAGCATTCAAGTTGGTGCAGTTTTAAAGCAAATAGGTGGAAATTATCTAGTTGGCAATAGCGAGCATTTTATTATTGAAGCCTGTGAATATGTTGAAAGCTTTTTAAAATTTAGCCCTAAAGCTGAAGTAATTTTAAATATTGACAATGATCATCTTGACTATTTTAAGACTTTTGAAAATGTTAAAAATGCATTTATAAAGTATGTAAAATTATTACCAGATGATGGCGTTTTGGTTACAGATGCTGACGACCAAAATTGCTTAGACTTAATTCAATATACAAAGGCTCAAGCCATAACTTACAGTGTTGATAATGATAAAGCAAATTTTTATGCTAAAAATATTGAATTTGACAACGATGGCTTTGCAAAGTTTGACGTTTATCAAAATGGAGAATTTTTTGAAACAATTAAGCTTTCTGTCCCAGGTAAGCACAATGTTTCAAACTCTTTAGCTTGCATTGCACTTTGCACATACTACGGAATTGATAAAGCTTCTATCAAATCAGCTCTTTTAAAATTCACTGGAGCACATAGAAGATTTGAATTTAAGGGCAAAATTGCTAATAAGGCCAGCGTTTACGATGACTATGGCCACCACCCTACCGAAATTGTTGCAACTGCAAAATCACTTATGAACAAAAAATATAATAAATCTTGGGTAATTTTTCAACCACATACATACAGCCGAACAAAAAACCTACTTGACGACTTTGCCAAAGCACTTATAAATTTCGATAACATTATAATTTTGGACATTTACGCAGCTAGAGAAACAAACACATATAACATCTCTTCTCAAGACTTGGTTGAAAAAATAAAATCACTTGGCCATGACGCCAAATATATACCAGATTTCAACGAATGTGTTGCCTACGTAAAAAGCCATGTCCAAGACAACGACATCGTTATGACTTTAGGTGCTGGCACCGTTACCGAAATCGGCCCAATGCTAGTAGACTAAAAAGATGTTTTTTGGGTGTTTTTGGGGACGGAGGAAAAAAACACCAAAAACATCTTCAAATTTTTACGTTGTTTCGCGGCTTTGTTTTAACATGATGTCGCCGAAGACGCCGTAGCCTTCTTGGGGGTTGTTTACGAGGACGTGGGTGACGGCGCCAACGAATTTACCGTTTTGTATGATTGGAGAGCCGGACATTCCTTGGATTATACCGCCTGTTTTTTCGAGCAAGCGTTGGTCTGTTACTTTTATGAGCATGCTTTTGTTGTCATAGTTGTTTTCTTTGAATATTTTTTCTATTTCTATTTCGTATTCTTGCACTTTTTGGTTATCTAGGTTACACAAGATGGTTGCTTTGCCTTCTTGGATTTCGTCTCTGTAGGCTACTTCCATTTCTTTTGAGACATCGATGTTTAGGCTTGCAAGATTGTCTACTTTGCCATAGATACCAAATTTACTGTTTTTGGATATTGTGCCAATTTTTGTTTGGTTTTCTATGGTGCCTTGGATGCGCCCTGGATTACCGCTCTTCGCCCTTGGTAATGTTTAGGATTCGTGTTGTGACAAATTCGCCAGAGGCAATGTTGATTAGTTGCTCTGTGTCGATGTCTGTGATACCGTGACCTAGTGCACCAAAGCTTTTTGTTTGTGGGTCGTAAAATGTTACTGTGCCGACACCGGCAGCGCTGTCTCTTACCCATAAGCCAAGTTTGTACTCGTTTTGCGCTGTTTGGGTTGGTGTAATGCTACATTCTTTTGTTTCGTCTTCGTGAACATACTCTATTTCTATACTTTGCCCATTTGAACTGTTTACGCTTTGAATAAGTTCTTCTGTTGTGGAGATGGGCATCTCGTTAATTTTGATGATGCGGTCGCCCTCGTTTATTCCCGTGTTTTCATACGGTTTGTATTTTTGGTTGTCCATGCCTTCGATTTCTGACATGCCTACAACCAGCACTCCACTTGTGTATAGCTTTACACCTGCAATGGTGCCAACTGGAATGACTTTGGTTTTTGGTAATACATCTACATTGACGTTTTTTATTAGGAATTTATCAAATAAACTTACTTTTACTGAGGTTTTCCCCGGATTTGCCGTTATTGAAGTTTGCCCATTATTTGAAGATGCTTCAACCGTGTCTCCTTGCTGAACGCTGAGCCCAAGTAATGTCTTTATTGATATATTTTCGCCTTGAAATACTATTAGCTCATCTGGAAGATTGCTAATTACTAAAACGTACATGTACACTACAATTAAAAAAAATACTAATAAAAGCCTTGTAAAAATTTTTTTCATTTTAATCTTTCCTTTCGCTCAAGATTAAATGCATATTGCTTTTATTAGTATTCTCATTTTATTTTGTTTTATTCAGTTTAGTTTATTAGTCGTTTTTTGCTTTTAGCAACTTTTCAGCCTGTTTTTCTACATTATGTCAAACTATCCGCCGCCTGTACCTGCGCTAGCCACTGCTTCTGCACTTTCTCGTGCTGAACTTGCTGCTGGTACAGTTCTGCCCATAGACTGCCTCTCGCGTCCAAGCGCAGTATAGTAAACTCTCGCCAGCTTCTTTCCTTTTTCTCCATAATCATCAATTACCCTATCCAGATATTGATATATATCTTCTGTTTCATCGTAATCTAAATTTGTTTGAGTTACTACACTACCATAGTCTGCAAGCTGTGGTCTCCTAAAGAAGGTCTCTTGCGTTCCTCCTGCAAGAACTTGCGTTATTGGTTCGAAATCTATATTTAGAACTCCTAAAGCTGGGGTAACATTACCTTCAGTAAAGTCTTTGCTACGTACATTATAAAATCTTGCAGTATTAGTATTAGCTACATTAGTTAAATTATCTACAATATCATTGCCACCTATAATATATATAGAGTCTTCTGTTACAAGTTCCTTATTTTTTGTATTTGTTATAATTGAATATCCATTATATATCTTTCCACCAATTGGCAATCCTTGCATAAAACTTATTATAGATATATGGTTTAGTATTTTATCCCATTCATCTTCTTGTAATTTTGGCATTCTGAAATCATAAGTTATACCACCATCATGATAATTATAATTTGCAATTGCTGCAGATAAATTTCTTTCTATTGAATATCTAATTATTTTTAATCTGTGTTGATTAAAATTTGAATTAGTATTTTCTAAAGTTCCATCA
>ERZ1643246.2199-NODE-2199-length-19180-cov-8.646013_pt1 | contig 19180 bp, 15 predicted proteins | sample MGYA00579265_ERZ1643246 | MGnify/ENA primary metagenome ERZ1643246 (study PRJEB29033, sample SAMEA4952261) | chicken gut metagenome | biome: Broiler Chicken; feature: Gastrointestinal Tract; material: Caecum | place: Ireland | collected 2018 | study: Broiler...
CAAGGGATACAGCGATTTTTTCTTCCTCTAACTGTCAAAGACAGGATTATAGCACAGCCTGCGAAAACTACAACCGGTATTTATACAAATACCCTTTTTATCCGGCATATAAATCCCAGAAGTCTCCCAGGAATGACCGGTCCATAACCAGCAGCCCGATGATCTCCTGCAGATCCAGGGCCGCTTTCTCAGAAACAAATTCCATCTCAATGGGGTTCTCCCACTCATCCCATCGCCGGCGTACTCTGCCGATCCAGGGAACCGGACCCGTCTCCGCCAGAATCTCCACAGTCCCCGCTCCATAGTTGGGCAGCAGGTGGAAGAAAATGGAAGAATACCAGACCTCGGCCATGTGTCCCGGATGTACTTTGACCCAGCCTTTTTGGGTCTTTCCTCTCCCTGCCGGTTTTTCCGCATGGAAAATCTGTCCGTTTTCCACCGTAAGCCCGCAGGTTCCTGTTCTTTTTTCTCCCGCTGTCCAGGCGCAGAGGCCGGCTTCCCGCCAGGGCATCTGCAGGAATACATGGGGCGGCGCTTCTCCCCGGCCCGGAATGGAAGTGCTCTGATCTCCCGACAGATATTTTCTTATCCAGGCCGGATCGCTGTAGATCCCATACTCGCTCATCTGGCAGTCGCCGGTCAGATCGTCCGCTATCTCTCCAATTACGTCCTTCAGCTGCAGATTCCTCAGCCATTTCGGCGGCAGGGATTTTTCTCCAAAATAGGCGCCCCAGATCTGTCCCGCGATGGAGGCCACAGAGTCGGAATCTCCCTCGTGCCCCACAGCATTCCACAGACACTGCTCCACGCCTCTGCCGGTTGTGGCCAGGACACAGAACAGAGCCAGGGCCAGAGCTTCTTCGCCGGTCCATCCGGTACCCAGGGCCTCTGTAACGGAGAATTCTGCCATCAGGTTAATCGAGCTGGTGTAACCGTCTAAAGCCGCCAGATTCTCCGCCCTTCTCAAAAGCCCCGTCAATTTTTCCGTCTCCGCGTAAGTCCCGTAATTCTTTTTCAGAAACAGAAGCGTGTCCTCCAGGGCATAGGACAGAGAAAAATTCTGCATAATGTCAAACAGAATATTTCCGAGAGCCGCCGCCGGCAGCCAGCCCAGCGTATGCCCGTGGGTCAGGGCGGCCGTCTCCGCGCAGGCTCTGGCATTGTACTCCTGATTCCAGTGACGGTTCGCCGCGCCGTACAGCGCGATGGGCGCGATCCGCATGACGCCCCCGCATCCCTTGCTGTGATTCAGGGGTTTATTAGTGCTTCCGCACCCCGCCGCGATGGCGGACAGACAGGTATTCCCCGGCGCCCGCCGGACATTCAGCTCCGGCAGATCGCGGATCCAGCTGACAGCCCACTGCCTCTTTTTATAATTCGGATCCTGGGTTTTCAGCCAGTCCTCATAGGCCACGGAAATATAGTACCATATATCGCCCCCGATCCCGCGCATGCAGGACCGGCTGTAACCCCACAGCAGTCCGCAGGCCGTAAATAGAGTCATCTGGGTGTCATCGGAGATCAGAGCCTTCCCGCTATCCGGGTCCAGAATATAATCCTGAATCCAGGACTCCCCGGCCCCTTTAAATTCCACCGGATATCCCAGGGCATCGCCGATGGCGCCTCCCAGAAGGGCCCCCCGGATGCGCTCTCTTTTGCAGAGTCCCTTCCCGAAAATCCACCGGAAAGCATCCTGCATGGACAGGAATTTGCTTTCGGAGGTACATACCAGGAAGATTTCCTCCGGCATATGCATGTGCGGATATCTGCAGGGAAATTCCGCGATGGCGGACAGGATTGCCACGGCGGCGCGGCTGCAGAGACTGTCCGCGTAGAAAGGTCCGGACAGCGAGTAGCCCCCCGTCCCGGTTCCCACCAGGGGAGCCGCCAGGCGGCGGATCTCCCTGTGTTTCCCCGCAGCCCGCAAAATATTCTGCCAGCACTGTTTCAGCAGTTCATAGGATTCTCCCGTTTCCTCCTGGGGGCACGGGGCCGCGGCATGCAGAACGTATCTCACCGGAAGATTGCCCCCGGAAGTAGCCGCCGCTTCCCCCCGCTTCATGCTTCCCCGCAGAGCGGCGCACTGCCGCTCCAGACCGCCGCCTCCCCGCTCATGAATTTTCCGGTCCAGACCGCCGCTGCCGGACAGCTTCACATCTGTGGGATTTACATAGGCATCACAGGGTATAGCAAAAATATCTCCTTTTACGATACGGATCTTCAACTGAAATCCTCCTCTCCTGCTTCAGCGTTTCACAAAGAACTGATGGCCGCACATGGGACAGGTAATCTGGATTCTGCCTCTGCCTCCGGATACACGCAGCTTCTTTCCGCAGTGTTCACAGAAATAATAGGAATCGCCGGAGGAAGCACTGTTCCTGCGCGCCTGCTCCTCTCTCTCAATCTGATTCAGGCGCTTCTTATTGCCGGCTGCCACACAGATTCCGATTACCATCAGGATAATCCCGACGCACAGAACCGAGGGAATACTGCCCCGTCCAAGGGACTGGTGAATCAGCGGAATCTCTCCGTTTTCTGCCACGTAAAGCATAAACAGTGCCGCAAGACCTGTAAGGATCGCTCCCGAAAGGATTCCCTTCTTACATTCTTCTCTGGTTTTGGTGTTCTGATTTTTCATAACTTTTTCCTGCCTTTCCTGTTTTTTTGTTTCTTTGTTTTATCTGATTACAGGATACCGCAGGCCATATGTAATTTTGTTTTCAGCCCACCATAATCTTTAAAATTTCTTCCTCGTAATTAACGGAATTTCCGTACACATGGTACAGAAAAGAATTTTCCTGCTGCTTCGCGTAGGAGACCACCTCCTCCATCAAAAGATCCCTGGGATACGGGCTTGTAAGAAATTCCGCCACGAATCCGTCAAAGTCGCTGTTTTCCTGCAGGGCGGAAAAACCGCTCTGCAGAAGGATCTGATTCAGTCTGTCCGTGTCAAGCCGGTGCTCCGCCGGCATATCAGCATCGCTGGCGAAGAACAGAAGGAAGCAGATCAGCGTTGTCCGTTCCAGATCCAGCGCTCCCTGTATGTATTTATAGACCGCCAGCTCGCCGGAGCGGTTTTTTCCGTATCCCTTTGTTTTACTGTCCCGGGCGTATATCTGCTGGAGCTGTTCCTCTTTTTCCTCCAGTTCTTCCATTTTCGCCTGTATCACAGTTTCATCATCCAGCTTCTTCCACTCCGGACGGCCTCTGCGGAACACCTGGGCCAGACGCTGTTTCTGGACAGGCGGTACGGCCTGGGCTTCCCCGTAATACTCCATAAGGATTTCCACCCAGTCGATGGATACATATTCAAAATAAAAATAATTAAATTCGTCAAAAATCTCCCCGCAGGAAATGGCCGATTCCCGGATCAGCGCGCGCTTTTCCTCCTCTGACATGGTCTTTTTCCTGCGCAGAGCGGTCACCACCTTCAGGGCCAGAAGATCGGAAAGCGCCTGCTCGACTCCCAGCCCTCTGCGGCAGGCCCGGAAATAATTTTCAATTCTTCGGTTCAGATAATAATACAGATATTTGCAGAAATAGTACCGGGATTTTTCCCGGACCGCGCTGAAGGACTGCAGGTTTGCTGCAAGGAACTGCTTCAGACCGGCAAGATCCGAGGCGCCGGCCAGACCGGCGTCCATTTTCCGGGTCACCATGGCCGTACCCATATGATCTCCCTCCTGCAGAGAGTTCTCCTCAACATAGCGCTCCAGTTCTCCGTAGGTGATCTTTTTTCCCTGAAAATATCCTCCGCCCCGGCCTTCCCGGTACAGATCCCCGCACTCCTCCATCACCTGCTTCCACTCCTGCCAGGACAGGCCATTTAAAAAGGCGTAGATCAGAGTGGCCTCCCAGAAGTTCCGGGAATAGAGCTTCGGACAGCCCTGCTCCGTCAGTTTTTCATTCAGCTCCTCAAGGCTCATCCTTTTCACAAAGCCCAGGGCTATGATCCGGTAGCGCACGGAAATGTTTTTGATGACCTCCGGCTGAAAGGACATGCAGTCCGAAAGTGCCTGGCTGCCCAATGCCCCGGACAGGATGCCCTGCATCATCTGTTCAAAAATCTTATGTTTATCCTTTGCCATTACTGTTTTCCCCCTCAGATCGTCTTTAAGGCTCTTTTTCCAGCATGGGCTCCTCCATCTGGATCCCTCCGCCGAGGGAAAGCTTTTCCCAGGCTTCCCCGGCTTCCTGAAAATACGGTTCCATGGTCTCTCCCACCATGACCAGTTTGGCTGACATGTTTCTTCCCGTCACAGAGTCGGACAGCACGATCCGGCATCTCTCCTCTCCCGGTTCGCCGGTCAGGCACAGGTAAAAGCTGCCGCGCCCGTCTGCCAGCCCATACTTCCGAATGAATTCCGCCGCCCGGGAAAATCCCTCCCGGATCAGCCCTTCATCGGCGGAAATACCCAGCTGAATCCAGGCGGTCTGTTCTTCCTTTCGGGAAATTTCCCAGCCCTCCGCTTCCATCTGCTCTGTCAGAGCACGGAACGCTTCCGCCGGCGGGGATTCCTCAAGGACCACGCCGTAATAGGCTTCGTCATCCGCCCCGAATACAATTTTTCCCTCCTCATCCTGCAGCATCCTGTCCCCGGGGAAAAGCTGCTCCGGCAGGCTGGTGTCATTGACCACCGCGCAGAAATATTCCAGAAGGCTTCTCTGCATTTCTATGTTTTGGCCGCCGTCCCGGAGATAAATATCTGTAAATTCCAGGGTTCCGTCCGTGACCGGTCCGGTCAGAGCCGCGCCGGCAATGTAATCGCCGAAATCCATATCCAGGTACAGCTCTGTTTCCCCGTTCTCCAGACTGTACTCCGAAACCTCCTGCAACTGCGCTATGGCTTCCGGATCCGCCAGGCGGCAGACCAGCCTGCAGCTGCCGTCCTCCCCTTCTTCTACGGACAGAAGTTCTGTTCCTCCCTCCCGATAAGGATTTCGGGTCAGAGGAACGGAGTCGCAGTTCCAGCGGCTCCGGATGTAGGGCAGAGCATTTCTCCCCAGAGAGTCCCGGATCCGTTCTCCTGTTTTTTCCGCGGCGAGCTTCACCACAATGCTCTCCTCATCCCCATAGAGATATCCCACGGCGTAGGGGGTATTCAGGCTGTCCAGCCGGACCTTCATATCCGTAAACAGATTGCTCCACTCCCCCCGGGTCATCTGTGCCGCGGCGGAATCGTAATTGGAAGCATAAATCTGCGTCACCGCAGCGCCCTCCACCTCTTCCGGCAGGCACTGATTTTCCCCCGCGGTCAGAGAAGCGGCGGGATCCTCCCACACGGCCTGGATCTCGTACTCATATTGAAACGGCTTTTCTGCATTGACGGAGACAAACTGCTCCTCCAGCACCGGCGCGATCTCCTGTCCCTCAAATTCCGCCAGGGGCAGGGTGACGGTCACCGCGTCCCCTTCCACCTCCATAATATAGTTATCTTCCCCGGCCATCTCTGCAAGCCGCTCTTCCACCAGCGTCTGGGCTTCGGCAAATTCCTCCGCCGTCATCTCCCCATCGGCTTTCAGCCAGAAGGTCTCCGTGTCAATATTCCGGAACTTGTGCGTCCGGTCATATTCCCGGTACCAGAAGATGCCGATGGCCAGGCCGGCCAGACCGATCCCGGTCAGAATACCGGCTGCCATTCTGCGTTGTCCCTTCCCGGCTTCCGTCAGAAGCGGCAGCGCCGCCTCCACGGCCTTTTTCATCTGTTCCGTGTCCGTATACCGGTCCTCCGGCTTCATGGCCAGCCCCTTCATGATAATCTTCTCATAGGCAGCCTCAATGGAGATCCCTGTCTGTGAAGGCTTCTTCAGTTCATCCAGAAACATCCTCTGCACCGCGCTCTCCGGAGGCGCTCCCGTAACGCCCTCATAGATGGTGGCACAGAGGGCATAGATATCCGTCCAGGGGCCCTGATTTCCTTTCCGGTCAAACTGTTCCCCCGGCGCGTAATTTTCTTTGGCGATAGCCGTATACTGGCCGCCCGCCGCCGTTTTGTAATTTCTGGCCGCCCCGAAATCCAGCAGCTTTAGATTTCCGTCCTTCAGAATCATAAGATTATCCGGGCTGATATCCCGGTGGATCACGCCCGCCTCGTGAATATGGCCCAGACTTTCCAGCAGCGGAAGAAGCCGGCGGAACAGATCCTCCGGCTCAAATACGCCATGCTTCTTAATATATTGGCGGAAGGTTATTCCCTCCAGATATTCCATGACCAGATAGGCCGTATGGTTGGCTTCAAAATAATCCAGCACCCGTACCACCCCCGGCTCCTGATCAAAATCCCGCAGAAGTCTGGCCTCCCGCATAAATTTTTCCTTCAGGGCCTCGTAGTCCTGTTTCTCCTCCTCGGAGATCACCTCAAGCGCCCGGGAATTCCCCGGCGCTCTCCGGACATGGTCCTTCCAGAACAGTTCCTTAACCGCGACCTTCAGGCGGATCCGCTGGTTAACCGCCGCGTAGGTAATCCCGAATCCGCCTTCCCCCAGGACCTCCTGCACCAGATACCGCTCATCCAGAAGAGTCCCTTCCGGCAGCTGATGGTTTTCCATGCTCATTCTCCCTCATCCCTCATTTTTATAATTAGAATTATAACATAGAAAACCGGAGCATTAAAACAAGAACCGCCAAAAAAGGAGCAGACCATTTTCCTGCTGGTCTGCTCCTGCCGTGCCGCTTTTATCTCAGTTCCGGTCTCAGATGATAAAAGTTGGCGCTGTATTTTAAAATCTCATCATTTGCAATCGGTCCGTTTATTTCATTGGTGCTGGTACAGCGGGGGATAAATCCGCCGCCCGGCGCAAGAATATCCATGGTTTTCCGCACACTTTCCCGAATCGCCGGCTCCGTGGCCGTCATGCTGTCCAGAAACTGGATATCAAATCCTCCCACCAGAGTCATATCCTTTCCGTACTTTTTCTTCAGATATTCCGGCTTATTGGAAATATGTACTGAATTTGTGGCATGGATATTTAATTCCAGCATATCCTCCATGATAGGCAGGAAATATCCGCAGTTATGGTGCTCATAAATACAATTGTAGGACTGTACATGATCCACAACCCTTTTCAGATGCGGTTTAATCAGTTCTCTCCACACCTGCGGATCCATAAACATTCCCTGGGAAGTCCCGTAATCATCATGCATGACCAGCACATCCGGCTTATAATATTTTAAAATCTTGTCGTGAAGCCGTATTTTATGATCCGCTACTGCTCCAAAGAAATCATAGCAGGCCTCCGGCTCCTCCAGCAAAGCGCAGAGCGCGTCTTCAAAAGGCATGACGGAAAACATTCTCTCCCACAGGCCGAATCCCACAGTAATCCTCGTCATTTTATTTTTGCGATCCCAGTTCGCTGTATCTCGGGCAGACCTCCCTTCCCAATCCAGTTTATCCAGATCCGGAAACTTCATCTGTTCTCTCCACAGCGTAATATCTGTTACCAGCGGACAGCCCGGAGTCGGATTGGCCGCTTTTACCGTAGGCTCATACGTCCACTTTTGCCCGAACCAGTCTTTATTCACACCGGGCACCACCGGACGCTCATTCACAAAGTCCAGAGAATCCAGCATGGCAATATCAAAGTCCGTAAACAGAGGCATATATTCCGGTTCTTCTCTCTGATAGACGAGTTCCATATTTTCTTTTAAACTGATCATAATTTTTCTCCTTTTCATTTTTTAATTAAAATCCCAGCAGCGATGCCATAAAAGTGGTCACCAGGGATGTCACAACGATTCCGCATATGGCGAAGGGCAGTCCCGCCTTAAATTCATCCTTCATGCTGTATGTATTGGAAGCGTAAGTAACAAGCGCAATCGAATCGATGGGCAGCAGGATGGTGTACGCCATAAACATGGAAAGCGGCAGCATCAGATAAACGGGATGAATTCCCCGCGCAGCCGCCAGCGCAATCACCGGCGGAGCAAAGATCGTTACCAGAGCCGGTCCGTTGGAAATCAGCAGAAGCGTGACGGTGGTAATCACTCCCAAGATCATTACAATGACAATCGTGTTTGCGTCAGCCGGAATCAATACATCCATGAGACCGAGAATCCAGTCCGTCAGCCCTGTGGAAGTAAAAATAGCTGCCAGCGATACAAAGGCACAGGTAAGCAAAATCACCGGCCAGGCAATATGCTGGCTGGCCTTCTGCCAGCTCATGATCTTAAAGCATGGAAGCAGCAGCAGAGCCGCTCCGCAGATGGACACATGCATCGTATTGAACACCGGGAAGCTGGAACCCAGCAGCCAGAAAATCAGCATAAGCACAAAAATAATGGTTACCGTTTTTTCCTGAAGGCTCATTTTTTTGGGAACATTTATACTGCCGATAAACTCCTGCCTTTTCTCCTCACTGATCTCCACCGGCGGAAACATTTTAAAAAGAATAAACAGCATAATGGGAAACAGGATTACTCCCACCGGCAGTCCAATCGCCATCCACTGTAAAAATGAAATATTATAACCGGCGTCCATCAGGGCGCTGGATGCCAGCATGGGATTCATATTGCCCACCACGGTGGTAACTCCGCCGCAGAGCGCCGCGTAAATCAATCCAATGCACAGGCTTTTTCCCGTCTGTCTCCGTTCTTCGGGATTCTCAAACATATCCAGGAAATTCAGGCTGATGCTGTAAAACAGTACCAGCGCCGGCAGATTGGCAATTACCGAGGACAGCAGGGCTGTGGCCAGCAAAATTGCAGTAATCGTTCCTTTTGTTGATTTTCCAAATTTCAAAAGCAGCATTTTCAGAATCCGTTTGGAAAGCTGCGATTCCTGTACAGCTCCTGCAATAATAAAGGCTGAAATCTGAAAAAAGAAAATGGGTGTACTGAAATTCTGCACCGTTTCATTAAAGGATCCCGTCAATCCCAGAATCGGCTGCAAGACCACCATCAAAATAGCGATAATCCCTATGTGCATCGTTTCCGTAACAAGCAGAAGCAGAATCGCCACCGTAAATAAAAGTGCTCTTACAGCCAGCTTCGGCATACCGAACACGGACGGCACAAACAAACTGATTACCATAATAGCCACACTGAGCAAAAGCATACTCCAGTTCTTTTTTGTAAATGTCATCCTTCCCCTCCTTAAGTTTTATTGTTATTTTTAATTATAGCTTGTCTGAATTTTCTGTCTAATATATAATATTGAAGGAGGGTATAAGCAAAACTAATAAGATTTTCAGGATCGGACGGGGAGGAAAGAGATGCGTCTCAACCAGCTAAAACAGTTTAAAGCGATTATCGATTACGGCGGTATGAATAATGCCGCAAAAAAACTTTATATTTCGCAGTCGGCAATCAGTCAGAACCTTGATAAGCTGGAGCAGGAAATCGGCGTGAAATTTTTTGACCGGCTGGCCGGCGGAAAATTAAAGCTGAACTCTAACGGCGAAAAGATGCTTGGCTACGTAAATCAGATGCTTTCTACAGAGCAGGAGATTTTTCATGCCTTCCAACCGAAGGAGCCTGCAAAAGTAATCCATATGTATTCCGGCGGCGGCCGGCTGCTGACCGCTCTGATCGCAAACTACGCCGCCAGGCACCACGATATCAGCTTTCATACATCCATCGGCCCACGGGAAAAGGGAATACAGGCCATTTTAAACAATGATGTGGATATTCTGATTGACGACGGCTATATTGATGAACCGGAACGTTTTTTAAAAAGCGGATACGAACGCTATGTCAGCAATCCGGATATCCGGGATGCTTTCTGCAGACGACACGGACTGTAGAGTATTTTGTTTTATCAGTCAAAACTGTACCTATGTGTGCCAAAGGACAGTCCCTACAGCATCTGCGACCGGATGACGCTGAAAGAATTAGAAAAAGTACCTCTTATTAATGGGAATAATACTTCTGATTACAGTTTCTGGCTGGAAGAATTGATGAAGTATAGAAATGTACATCTGAATTTTGTAATGACAGTAGATAATGATACCTTTAACAGCATGGTTTTTCAGCACGGCTACAATACTTTAATTCTGTCCTCTTTTCTGCTTCATGATATCCGTTTCCGGACGCAGTGTAAATTAATACTGATCGACGATCCTTATGCCCAGAGAGAATTCTATATTTATACCAGAGAGGAGAATGCCCGGGCCAACGCATTTCTGCGGGAGGCGCTCAGCAGCTTTGACTGGGGACTTCTCCTCTATGAAAACAGCCTGCATCAAAAATAAAATCCATACTGGAAAAGGACATTCAGGGACACTGGAGGAATTCCCGGATCCGCCCTCCGTCCCTGTAGCCTCTCCGGTAAAACCGGTCGAGAATTTCCTTATCCCGGGTCAGGGTATCGGCTCCGTCCGTGGTTTCCGGCGCGATGATCAGCGCCCGCCCCTCCCGTTCCAGCTGCCGGGCCAGCGCCACTCCCTGATTATAGCGCTCCGCCCGGAGGCTTAAGCCCTCGGCGATTTTCGGGTATTTCCTTTTCAGCATGCCGGCCAGCTTCCTGTCGCGCTCCGGACTGCGCACCGTATCCGCCGGTTTGGTCAGGATCAGCACTACTTTGCCGCAGCCCCGCTCCAGGGCCCGCTTCACCGGAACAGGATCTGAAACCGCGCCGTCAAAATACAGACGGCCCTGCACCGGATAGGGATGGCAGACCAGGGGAATCGCAGAGGACGCTTTGAAGATATCATAGGCATCCTGGGACAGATCCGACTTTTGAAAATAGATCGCGCCGCCGTCTGCGGCATCGGTGGCCACTACCTCCAGCTCTGCGGGATTCTCCAGGATGGCGGAATAATTCAGGGGATTCTCCCCGTCCGAATTGCTCAGTGTCCCGTACACGTAATCCAGATCTATGTAGGACCGCCGGAAGATGAAATTCCCCAGGCTCATATATTTCCGGCGCCTTCCGTACTCTGTGTAAAAGGTATAATTTCTCCCCTTTTGGCCCCCCAGAAAAGAAGCCGCGTTGGCACTTCCCGCTGATACGCCGATACAGTAGTCAAAGCGGACTCCGTCATCCAGGCAGCGGTCAAAGACGCCTGCCGCGTACACGCCGCGGAAACCTCCCCCCACATCGATTACACCGATTTTCATATGCGTTCCTCCCAAAAGCTGTATTCTTTAAGCCGTCTGCAGATATTTTACGCCTTCTGTCTGCAGATGAACAGGGGAAATCCGCCCTGCTGGGACACCCGGAAAAAATTGTCCAAACAGCCGTTATTTTCTCCCGCAGCCCCATGCGGAAGGGCCCCGGAACCACATCCGCGCGGTTCCGGGGCCCTTCCTCTCTTTTCCGTCCGTTACCGGATTTCCAGTACTTTGTAGTCCTGGTCCTCCACGGCCTTTTTCAGCACATCATCGGCCACTTCCTTCTCCAGGGTCACAACGGCGGTTCCCGCCTCATGGCTTACCTCCGCCAGGGCAACACCCTCCAGGGCCTCCAGGCATTTCTTAACCCGTGCCTCGCAGTGCCCGCACATCATTCCTTCGATTTTCATGGTTTTCTTCATGACTGTTTCCTCCTGTTGTTTCTGTTTTCTTGTTTTAATCTTTTTATCTTTGCTGGCATCGTACATTTTAAACCAGTTAAGACGCAGCGCGTTGGTGACCACGCAGAAGCTGGACAGGCTCATGGCCGCGGCCCCGAACATGGGATTTAACTCCCAGCCGAAGAGGGGAATCCACACGCCGGCGGCCAGCGGAATGCCGATGACGTTGTAAAAGAAAGCCCAGAACAGATTCTCGTGGATATTCCGCAGGGTGGCCCGGCTCATGCGGATCGCCGCAGGGACATCGCTTAAGCGGCTCTTCATGAGAACTACATCCGCGGCATCGATGGCAATATCCGTACCTGCCCCGATGGCGATTCCCATATCCGCCCGGGTCAGAGCGGGCGCGTCGTTGATGCCGTCGCCCACCATGGCCACCTTCCCTTTCTTCTTCAGTTCCCGGATCACGCTCTCCTTTCCGTCCGGCAGCACGCCGGCGATCACCTCATCCACGCCGGCCTGGCGGCCGATGGCCCGGGCCGTCCGCTCATTATCCCCCGTCAGCATCACCACATGGATGCCCATATTCTGCAGCTCTTTCACTGCCCGGGGACTGTCCTCCTTCATCACATCCGCCACAGCAACGATGCCGGCCAGCTTCCCATCCCGGCAGAAAAACAGAGGCGTCTTGCCCTCTTCCGCCAGAGACTCCGCCCTGGCCCGCATATCCGGGGAAATCTCCGCGATCCCGCCGATGAACTTCATATTTCCTCCGGTAAGCTTCTGCCCCTGCCAGACGGCGGAGAGCCCGTTCCCCGGCAGCGCCCGGAAGTCCGCGGCTTCCTCCCCCGCATCGAGACCTCTTTCTTCCGCCTCCGCAAGGATTGCCCGGGCCAGGGGATGTTCGCTCTTCTTCTCCAGGGCACAGGCCAGGGTCAGCAGCTCCTCCTCTCCGATGCCCTCTGCAGGGACAAGATCCGTCACCCTCGGCTCGCCGCTGGTGATGGTGCCCGTCTTATCAAGGGCCACGATCTGAACCTTTCCGGTCTCTTCCAGGGAGACCGCTGTCTTAAACATGATTCCATGCTTGGCGCCCATGCCGTTGCCCACCATGATGGCCACCGGCGTGGCCAGTCCCAGAGCGCAGGGACAGCTGATGACCAGCACGGAAATCCCCCTGGCCAGAGCAAACCCGATGTTCTCTCCGGCCAGCAGCCAGACAAGAATCGTCACCGCAGCGATGGAGATGACCGCCGGCACAAACACGCCGGATACCCGGTCCGCGATCTTGGCAATGGGCGCTTTGGTGGCCGCCGCGTCACTGACCATCTGGATGATCTGGGAAAGGGTCGTATCCTCCCCTACCCGGGTGGCCTCACATTTGATAAAGCCCGACTGGTTGACCGTGGCCGCCGATACACTGTCCCCCGCGTTTTTATCCACCGGTATGCTCTCCCCGGTAAGTGCCGATTCATTCACCGCGCTGGATCCCTCCAGAATGATACCATCCACGGGTATATTTTCTCCCGGCCGCACTACAAAAATATCTCCTTTTCTTACCTGGTCGATGGAAACCTCCGTCTCCCGGCCGTCTTTTAAAATGGTGGCTGTCCTGGGAGCCAGCTTCATGAGACTTTTCAGGGCATCCGTGGTCTTTCCCTTGGACCGGGCCTCCAGCATCTTGCCCACCGTGATCAAAGTCAGTATCATGGCCGCCGATTCAAAATAAAACTCATGCATGAAGGACATCACGCCCTCCGCGTCTCCCCGTCCCATGGCATCCAGCATGGCAAACAGGGCGTATACGCTGTAGCCGTAGGAAGCTCCAGAGCCCAGAGCCACCAGGGTATCCATGTTGGGGGCCCGGTGGATCAGTCCCCGGAAACCGCTGATAAAAAACTTCTGGTTGATCACCATGACCGCCGTGGTCAGCAGAAGCTGCAGCAGCCCCTGGGCCGCGTGATTCTCCGCGAAAAACCGCGGCACCGGCCAGTTCCACATCATATGCCCCATGGAAAAATACATCAGGGGGAGCAGAAAACACAGGGAGGCGATCAGCCGCCTGGCCAGCTTCGGTGTTTCTTTATCCTTCAGCATCTCTTCTTCCGCCGCCGTCTTCGCGGCGGCGGTGCGCTCTGTCCCGGCGCCTTTGACGGAAGCGCCGTATCCGGCTTCCTCCACCGCCGCGATAATATCCGCGGCGGACGCTGTGCCTTCCACACCCATGGAGTTGGTGAGCAGGCTCACGGAACAGGAAGATACACCCGGCACCCGTGAGACCGCTTTTTCCACCCGGGCGCTGCAGGCCGCGCAGCTCATGCCCGTTACATTATATTGTTCCACAGCAATTCCCTCCTTACCTGTCATGCCGCCGGTTCAAGACCATATCTGCATGGCCCCTCTCCCGGCATCCATTATTTCATCAGCTTCTGCAGTGTCGCCACCAGCTCATCCACCGTCTCGTCTTTCCCGGCCCGGATATCATCCGCCACACAGGTGCGGATGTGGTTGGCCAGCAGTACTTTGTTAAAACTATTCAGGGCCGCGTTGACCGCGGATACCTGGATCAGGATATCCGGACAGTAGATGTCGTTCTCCACCATCTTCCGGATGCCCCGGACCTGTCCCTCTATACGGTTTAGCCGGTTGATCAGATCCTTATACTCCTTTTCCGGCCGGACCTTTGTTTTATGGCAGCAGCATTCTTTTTTTTCTTCCATTCGCTCCACCTCTCTTTCTGTCTGCATTATATACCCCCATAGGGTATTTTGCAAGTACTTTTTCCGTAAGAGTATCTGGAACGGACACTTAAGAAAAATATTGGAAGGAATAAGGTTGTCATTGCCTCAAAGGCTTCTTACTTTGGTAACGCCGCAGAAGCATTCTCCGTGAAATATACGGAAACATGTCAAACAGGACAGAAAGCACGAAAAAATCTCGACATTTCTTTTGGAAAATGGTATATTATATCTAATTGTTTATCTGTTTAAAGCAGAAAAGCGAAAAATTTATACAAAGGAACTGAAAGACCATGAAAATCATTGTATGCATGAAACAGGTTCCGGCCAGCAGCAACGTGGAGATCGACCCGGAAACCGGGGCCATGAAGCGGCTGTCCGGAGATACCCGCACAAATCCCTATGATCTTTTCGCCCTGGAGACGGCTCTGCGGCTCCGAGAATCCCTGGGCGGCACGGTCACGGTGCTGACCATGGGGCCCTCCCAGGCTGAGGAGATGATGCGGGATGCTTATGCCTGCGGAGCAGATGACGCCGTGATCCTCTCCGACCGGAAATTTGCCGGGGCGGATGTGCTGGCCACCTCCTACACCCTGATGCAGGGCATCCAGGTCCTGGGCGGCGCGGATCTCATCATCTGCGGCCGGCAGACCACAGACGGCGACACGGCCCAGGTGGGCCCGGCCATCGCCGAGCACCTGGGAATTCCCCATGCCGCCTGGGTTGCGGAAATTGTCCAGGCGGATGTGCATTCCATTACCGTCCGCCAGGATCTCGCCAGCGTCACCCAGGTGTCCCAGCTTCCCTATCCCTGCCTGATCACGGTGGACAAGGACAGCTGCGTGCCCCGTCTGCCCTCCTATCTGCTGAAGCGCAGCACGGCCGGCCGGCCGGTGCGGTTTTTAAGCTTCGAGGATCTTCCCGACCAGAATATGACCCGCTACGGTCTGGTGGGCTCTCCCACCTCCGTGGAGCGCATGTTTTCCCCGCCTCCGGCGGAAAAGCAGGTTTATCTGCAGGGCAGCGCGGAGGAGAAGGCAGAAGAGCTCTTCTCCATTCTGACAGGAAAGAAGATCATTTAGGAGGGGAAACACATGGATTTACTGAAATTTGACCCGCAGAAGTGTTCCCTCTGCGGAAAATGCATTGAAAAATGCCCCTTCGGGGCCCTGACCATGGAAGATAAGGGAATCGTGGTCAATGATAAATGCCGGGCCTGCGGCCTCTGTGTGCGCACCTGCCCGGAAAGCGCCATTTATTTCGAACAGAAGGCCGATACCTTCGATAAAGATGCCTGGAAGGATTTTCTGATCTTTGTGGAGCAGGAGCGGGGCGATATCCACCCGGTTGCCTATGAGCTCATCGGAGAGGCACGGAAAATGGCTTCCAAAGTAGATTACAAGGTCAACTGTGTCATCATTGGGCCTGAGGGAACCGCGAAAAACGCGGAAAAGCTCCTGGCCTACGGCGCAGATACGGTCTACGTTTACGAGCATCCCGGCTTTGAGGGCTTCCGGGCAGACTGCTATGCCGATGCCGCTGCCGACTGTATCGCCGCCGTCCGCCCCAGCTCCGTCCTGATCGGCGCCACAGCTCTGGGCCGCTCTCTGGCTCCCAGGCTGTCCACTCGCTTCCATACAGGCCTTACAGCCGACTGTACAACGCTGGACATCAAGCCCAGCACCGATATGGTGCAGATCCGGCCTGCCTTCGGCGGAAATGTCATGGCTCAGATCCAGATCGCTCATTCCAGGCCCCAGTTTGCCACCGTGCGCTACCGGGTTATGGACCGGGCCGTCCGGGTCAGCAATCCTTCCGGAAAAATTGTCCGCTGCCAGGTCAGCGATGAAATGGTCCGTTCACGGATCAAAATCCTCTCTTCCGAAGTTATCCAGAAGCAGAAAAGTCTGGAGGAAGAGGATGTGCTGGTGGCCGTGGGACGGGGCGTCCGCACGGAAAAGGATGTGGAAATGTGCCGGGAGCTGGCGGAAGCCCTGGGCGGGCAGCTGGCCTTTACCCGCCCCATGGTGGAAAACGGCTTCGGCGACAACGCTCATCAGATCGGACTTTCCGGCCGGACCGTCCGTCCGAAGCTCCTGATCACCTGCGGCGTGTCCGGCGCCATCCAGTTCACCTCCTGCATGACCGGTTCCGAGTGCATCGTGGCCATCAACAGCGATCCGGAAGCGCAGATTTTCGGCGTGGCCCACTACTGCATCGTGGATGACCTGTACCGGGTTGTACCAAAACTCACCGAGCTTGTGCGGAATCGAAAGGAGGACTAAAGCGAATGGCATATCCATATAAAAAAATGACGGAAGAAGACTTCGCCCGGATCCGCTCCTTCACCGCAGAAGACCGTGTCTGGGTGGGGGAGGAAATCCCGGGAGAATATTATCACGATGAGATGCCGGAGTACGGAAGCTATCCGCCGGAGCTCTACGTGGAAGTGCTGAATAAAGAAGAAGTATCCGCCATCATGGCTTACGCCTACAAAGAAAACATCCCGGTGGTCTGCCGCGGCGCCGGCACCGGGCTGGCCGGCGGAGCCACCTGCAAATACGGCGGCATCATGCTGTCCGTCATGCGGATGAACCGTATTTTCCCGGTGGACCACAAGAACCAGACCATCACCGCCGAGCCCGGGGCTCTGCTGGTGGACATTCAGGCGGCTGCCGCCGCCGAGGGACTTTTCTATCCCCCGGATCCCGGCGAGAAGACAGCTTCCATCGGCGGCAACGTCATCACCAACGCCGGAGGCATGAAGGCTGTACGCTACGGCCTGACCCGGGATTTTGTCCGCTGCATCGAGGCGGTGCTGCCGGACGGGTCTATCCTGAATTTTTCTTCCAATGTGGTAAAAAATACCACCGGCTACGCGGTAAAGGATCTGATCATCGGCTCTGAGGGAACCCTCTGCATTCTGACTCAGGTAACCTTAAAGCTGCTTCCGGCACCCACCTGTTCCGCCACTCTGGTGATGCCCTTCAAAAGCCTGGAGGAATGCGCCGACATGGTTCCCAAGGTGCTGGAACTTCCCTTCGTGCCCACAGCCATCGAATTCCTGGAGCGGGAGCTTATTGATATCGTGGAGCGGACACTGAACAAGCCGTTTCCGGTACAGCAGGGGGAGGCCGTCCTCATCGTCATGTATGACGCTTCCAGCCGGCAGGAGCTGGACAGCGCCGTGGAGGCCGCCTCGGAAGCAGCTCTGGCCAACGGCGCCTTCGACTGCTTTATCGCCGACACGCCGGAGCGGGCGGCCACCATCTGGTCTGTCCGGGGCGCGATCCTGGAGGGTATGAAGGCCGACTCCGTATCCCAGGAGGAATGCGATGTGGTGGTACCCAGGTCCCGCATCGCCGAGTACGTAAAGGCGGCCAAGCGCATCGCCCTCTCCCACGGTATCCGGGTGGAGCCCTGCGGCCACTGCGGCGACGGCAACATCCACACGGAAATGCTCCGGGGACCGGAGATGAGCGACGAAGAGTGGAAGACCGCCACCCACGCCTGCCTGACGGAGCTCTACGCCCTTTCCAAGGAGCTGGGCGGACAGCTTTCCGGAGAGCACGGCATCGGCAACGGACGTCTGGAATTCCTGAAGGAATTTGTGGGGCCGCGGATGATCGCTCTCTATAAATCCATCAAGCTGGCCTTTGACGACAAGCTGATCCTGAATCCCGGCAAGGTGGTGGAATTTCAGGATGAACAAGAAAATATGTAACGGGGGAACAAACGAATGAGTGCGAAAAAATCAATTCTGGTAGACAAAAGCAAAATGCCGCTGGTCATGGGCATGGCCTTTGTGGCCTTCACCACCCAGTTCGGAGGAGGATTCGCCTCCGGCGCCCAGATCTACCAGTACTTTATCAATTACGGCATCTGGTGTCTGGTGCTGCCCCTGCTGACCCAGGGGCTCTATGCCTTTTTCTTCTGGTATGGCATGCGCTACGCCTACAAGCACAAAACCTATGACTACCGCAGTTTTTCCGACAGCTTCTACGGAAAGACACGCCATGTCATGTCCAATCTCTATGAAATCTGCTACCTGATCATGATCGGCACGGCTTCCGCGGCGGCCTTTGCCACCGGCGGCTCCACCATCGAGAGCCTGACCGGCCTGCCCTACTGGCTGTGCACCGTCATAGTGGCCGCCTTTATCTTCCTGGTGGCTCTGTTTGGAACCGGCGTGGTCCGCAAGTGCGCTTCCACCTTAAGCGTTCTGATCATCATCGGCCTGGTGGTGGTGCTGGTGCCCAACATCATCGCCCAGTGGGATTCCATCACGGCCTCTGCCGGCCGCATGGCCGCCGGCGAGATGACGTTGCTCTCCGGTGAATCCGGCGCCTTTGGTCCGGCCCTCTGGTCCGCGGTCCTGTACTTCTTCTTCCAGCTGGCCTCCGTCTCCGTCATGTACCAGCATGTGGAGCCGGTGACGGATCCCAGGCAGATCAACAAGTCGGCCATTGCCATGTTCCTCTGCAACTTCCTGGCCATGGAGCTGTCCATTGTGGGCCTGCTGGCAGTTGCTTTTGTACCGGCTCTGCTGGATACCTCTATTCCCATGCTGGTGCTGGTGGAAAACGGCGTGGGCTCCACGGTGCTGACGCCCATCATCTCCCTGCTGATCATACTGGGAGCCATCTCCACGGCCGTTAACATGATCTCCGGCATCGTCACCCGCTGCGTCAACGCGGTGGAGCGCCGGATTTCCGCGCCGGAGAAGAAGAAACAGGGACACCTGGCCCGCAACGCGGTATTCACCCTGATCTTCACCTTCCTGGCCTTTGCCATCGCCCAGTTCGGTCTGATGGCCGTAGTCAGCAGGGGCTACGCATATCTGGGCTACGCGGCGCTGATCACCCTGTTCATTCCTTTTGTGATCCATATGGTGCGGACACGATTTAAGGAAATCTGATTTATAAAGAGCACATACGGGGGAAGTCGGTTAATACCGAATTTTAACCCCTGACACGTAGGAAAGAGACAAT
>ERZ1643246.2202-NODE-2202-length-19149-cov-12.497905_pt1 | contig 19149 bp, 15 predicted proteins | sample MGYA00579265_ERZ1643246 | MGnify/ENA primary metagenome ERZ1643246 (study PRJEB29033, sample SAMEA4952261) | chicken gut metagenome | biome: Broiler Chicken; feature: Gastrointestinal Tract; material: Caecum | place: Ireland | collected 2018 | study: Broiler...
AAAATCATTGCAGGAGGTATCCTATGAAGAACAGAGTCATCACGATCAGCCGTGAATTCGGCAGCGGCGGCAGGACGATCGGCAAGAAAGTTGCGGAAGAATTGGGAATTGCATGCTATGACAGCGAACTCATTTGCAAGATCGCCCAGGAAAGCGGATTTGACGAGCAGTATATCCATGACACCGAAGAGACGTCGTCGGGAGGGATTCGGGCATGGCTTTCCAGCCGCGCCTTTTGTCCGACCAATGAGGATATCCTCTGGATTGCGCAGTGCAAGGTCATCACGGAGCTTGCGCAAAAGGGTCCGTGCGTCATTGTCGGCAGATGTGCGGATTATGTCCTGCGGGACAAGGCAGACTGTCTGAAAGTTTTTATTCATGCGGATACGGAGTTTCGGCTCAGGCGCATAGTTGAGGTCTATGGCGAGCGGGAGGCGTCTCCCGAACAGCGCCTGAAGGACAAGGATAAGCGCCGTGCGGCATTTCATCGGTTCTACACCAATATGAAATGGGGGCATGCAGAAAACTATGACATCACGCTCAACAGCGGAACGCTGGAAATTGAAAAATGCGTTGAGATCATCAAAGAGCTGTACTGAACGCTCCTGTGAAACGCTCTGCGCTGTCTGCGTGTCGGCAGAACAATGGATATGTTGAAACGTAAGCCGCATAAAAATTGCCGCGCCGCAAAATTTGCGGCGCGGCAATTTGACAAAATCGATTGTTTTTCAAGAAGATTTTTACCCCGCATTTGACAATATCGGCGCTTTGGCAATGCAAAGGGGGCGCCCCGTTCGCAACCGAACGGGGCGCCTCTGTTATTTCATATATTTTTTGATTGTGCCGAGTTTTTTGTCCGAAAACGGCGGGAAGGCGAGTGTCATGCGGAAGCGGGTAGAGCGCTTTAAGACGCTGCGCAGATGGGTAAAACAGAGGAACCCGTATTCTCCGTGGTAGTTGCCCATGCCAGATTGTCCCACGCCGCCGAAGGGGAGCTCGGGATTGATGATATGGCTGACGGTATCGTTGACCGACACGCCGCCCGAGGAAGTATGATCGAGGATGGTCCGTATCTCTCCTGCGTCCTCGCTGAAGATATACAGCGCCAACGGCTTTTCCGCCGCGTTGATGCAGGCGATTGCGTCCTTGAGATCGTCGTAGGGAAAGACGGGCAGAATGGGGCCGAAGAGTTCCTCCTGCATGCATGCGGCGCTCTTGATGTTCTTGGGACAGAGGACGGTGGGGGCGAGAAAACGCGCGGCATCGTCCCATTCTCCGCCGAATGCAATTGCATCTGCATCCCTTTGCAGGATTCCTTTGAGACGGTTCATGTGGCGTTCATTGACGATCCTTCCGTAGTCTGCATTGTTGCGGACGTCCTCGCCGTAGAAACGGCGTACGGTCTCGCGGAAGGACTTAAGGAACTCGTCGAAGATACTTTTATGGACGAGTACATAGTCGGGCGCCACGCAGGTCTGCCCCGCGTTCATGAACTTCCCCCAGGCGATGCGCTCGCACGCGATCTGTAATTTTGCAGATCGGGCGACGATGACGGGGCTCTTGCCGCCCAGTTCGAGGGTAACGGGGATGAGATTTTCTGCCGCGGCGCGCATGACGATCTTGCCCACCTGAATGCTGCCAGTGAAGAAGATCTTGTCAAAGCGGCTGTGCAGCAGCTTGTCGTTGTTCTCGATTCCGCCGTCCGTGCAGAAGACGAACTCGGACGGGAAACAGTCCGAGATGAGCTTTTTGATGACAGCGGCGGTGTGCGGCGTGAGCTCGGACGGACTTAAAACGGCGCAGTTTCCCGCCGCGATCGCCGCAACGAGCGGTGCGATCAGAAGCTGGAAGGGATAATTGAAGGGACCCATGATAAGCACGCTGCCGTAGGGCTGTTTTTCGATGCGGCTTTTAGAGGAAAAGACGTACATGGGCGACTTTTTCCTGATCGGCTTCATCCATGCCTTGAGATGCTTCAGGGTATGCGTGATCTCGGTGAGTACAAACCCGATCTCCGAGGTATAGCATTCCTGCGGATGTTTCCCGAGGTCTTCGGAAAGCGCGCGCTCGAGCTCCGTCTGTCCGGACAAGATGGCGTGCCTGAGCTTGAGAAGAGCGGCTCTTCGGAATTCGAGGGAAAGCGTATGGTTTTCGGAAAAATATTGTTTTTGTTTTCTTAAAAGTTCCTGAATGAATTGGTTGGTCAGTTGTTCCATAAAGGATCGCTCCGTTTTCAGTTTTTCACATTGTACAGCAAATCATGTAAAAAATCAAAGCTTTTGGATGGGGATGTTTTGCTGAAAGTCGGCGTTGGCCTTTTTAAAAGTTCTGCGCCCGACGCACCAGTGCGTCGGGCGCAGAAATGATTGCAGGAATAATGCTCTCATGACAACGAAATAAAAAGTCCGAATGAACGGAAAGCGGAAAACCGCCTAAACAGGTCAGGAGAGCGGATTCATGAGATCGCATAGCTTTACGAGAAGCTTGGAGACGGGGAACGCCGCCAGGATGATACAGACGATGTACAGCACCTGCGTAAAGGAGAGTTCAACGGTAGACCAGCCCGTATAGACGACTTCGCCGAGGAAGGGGACGGCGAGAACGAGGATACTCACGCCTGCCGCGACGGCATAGACGGCGACGCGCAGGAGATTGAAGGGGCTGAGGATGCGGGTGAGCACGACGAGTCCGCCGAAGGAGACCGCGAGCACGAACAGCGGGTTGATGAGCTGCATCTCCTGACCCTTGACGGTGAGCACGATCTGAATGCTGCCGAACTGCTCGGGCAGGACAGTGATTCCGACATAGACGGCGAGCACGCACAAGAAGAGCGTGATTGCGCCGGGGATAGATCGTGACAGGACAAACGGGATAAATTTCCCTTTGACGCGGTCGCCGTTGGGCTGCAGTGCGAGCACGACGGAGGGGAGCATGGTGACGAGTGTCTCGTACAGCAGCATGTTGTTTGTCGTGAAGAAGTACTGCGAGCCGAGGAAGAAGCAGAACACGGCAAGGATGACCGTGAAGAGCGTCTTGGTGATGTAGAGAGCTGCGGAGGACTTGATGTTGTTGATGACGCGTCTGCCCTCATAGACGACGTTGGGCAGGTTCAAAAAATTGTTGTCCATGAGCACGAGGTGCGAGACGTTGCGCGCGGCTTCGCTGCCCGAGGCAACGGACACGGCGCAGTCTGCCTCTTTGAGGGCGAGGATGTCGTTGACGCCGTCGCCCGTCATGGCAACGGTGTTGCCCTGTTTTTTGATGGTGCGCACCAGGATCGCCTTCTGTTCGGGCGTGACGCGTCCGAACACGGTGTATTGGTTTGCCACGTTCTCAACTTCGAGATCGGTGAGCCCGTCGAGGGAGATGTATTGACTTGCGTTTTTGACACCCACGCGGCGCGCGACTTCGGACACGGTCACGGGGTTGTCGCCCGAGATGATCTTGATGTCCACGTCGTTTTCGCGGAACCATTTGATGGTTTCAATGGCGTCCGAACGGATGTTGTCGGCAAGGGTGATGATCGCCGCGGGACGGAAGAGACTCGGAAGCCGTCCGCCCGAAATGGGACTGGGGGAATAGGCGAGCAGCAGAACGCGCAGCCCCGATGCCGCATATTGTTTGACGATCTTGTCGATTTTGGGGGGCATGGGCCGCAGGACGAACTCGGGGGCACCCATTGCAAAGGTCCCCGCATCGCCGAAGGATACGGCGGAAAGCTTGCGCTTACTGGAAAAGGGCACGGTTGCGGTCGCTTGCATGACGCTCGAGTGTCCGAAGCGGTTATAAAGAGCAATGGACGTCTGATTGTTGTCGTCGAGGGCGGAGAGCATGCTGCCCATAATCTCCTCGATGGAATGATCCACAAAGTTGTTGAGGATCATCACGTCGTTGACGGTCATTCTGCCGTCCGTGATGGTGCCCGTCTTGTCAAGACACAGAACATTGACGCGGGCGAGCATTTCGAGGGAGTAAAGATCCTGTACGAGGGTCTGTTTTTTGGCGAGGCGCATGACGCCGATCGCCATTGCAAACGAGGTGAGAAGGAGCAGTCCCGAGGGGATCATGCCGATGACGACGGCGCCCGTGAACTGAATGGTGAGGCTGACGTCGCCGCCCGTTGCGCGCCAGTTGATGTACGCCATGAGCGCCGCGATGACGGGGATGAGGATACCGATCACGCGGATAAACAGGCGGATGGAGTTCATGATCTCCGACTTGGGCTTTTTGTAGCGCTTTGCCTTGGACGTGAGCGAGTTGAGGTAGGTCGCCTTGCCCACTTTATCGGCGCGTACGCGGCAGGCGCCGCTGGCGACGAAGGAGCCGGCGTACAGTGTTTCGCCGGGCGCTTTTTTGACGGGGACGGATTCGCCCGTTAAGAGCGATTCGTTGATCTCCACGTTTCCGTCGAGGAGAATGCAGTCGGCGGGGATCTGCTGACCCGCTTCGAGCAGGATGACGTCATCGAGGACGATGTCCCTTACGCCGATCTCCGTTTTGACGCCGTCGCGCATGACCTTTGCGGTCGCGGAGATGAGCACGGAGAGCTTGTCGATCTGTTTCTTTGCGAGGATTTCCTGTACAATGCCGATGAGCAGGTTGGCGCCGAAGATGGCGACGAACAGAAACTGCGAGAGGGGCGCGCCCGCATAGGCGAGGGCAAGCGCCACCACAAGGCACAGGAAGTTGAAGAAGGTGCAGATATTGCCTACAAAGATGCTCGCGTAGGACTTGGAATACTTCTTGTTTACGTCGTTGAACAGAAACTGCGAGAAACGCAATTCCACCTGATCTGCGGAAAGCCCCTTATCGGGCGAGGGCGAAAAGCGCTCCACGTCGTCGGCGGAGGGGATGTTCTTCGCGCGGCGGAACTGTTTGAGCAGTTTCTTTCTGTCGAGCTGCTCTGCCTGCGCGGCGCCGTCGCCGAGAACGCGGTCGGCGAAGCGTTTTTTCTTCGCACGCTCCTCGATCGGTTCGGTCTGTTCGCTCTGCTCGGGCTGCTCATCTGTGAGCTGTTCGTTCTCTTGTTTGTTCAAAGGTATGCTCCCCCGTCGGGTAGTATTTTCTCTATTATACAACGTATGCGCGTAAAAGTCAAAAATAACGCAAAGACTTTTGCTTTTTTTCGCACTCCCGTGCGGGGACGGTTGCAATTCGCGAAAAAAAAGTGTATAATTGAGAAAAAGTCCCAAAGAGGCCAATATGATAGACATTGCCATCCTTCGCGCCGATCCCGACCGCGTGCGCGAGAACATCAAAAAGAAATTCCAGGACAACAAACTTCCCCTTGTGGACGAAGCGCTTGCACTCGACGAAAAGCGCCGTGCGCTTCAGACGGAGGGCGACGCTCTGCGCGCCGCAAGAAATACGCTCTCCAAGCAGATCGGCCAGCTCATGCGCGAGAAAAAGACGCAGGAGGCTGAGGCCGTCAAGGCGCAGGTGAATGCGGATGCCGCACGCCTTGCCGCCATCGAGACGGAGACGGGGGAAGTCTCCGAGCGGCTCAAAGCCATCATGATGCGCATCCCCAACTTTATCTCCGCAGATACGCCCATCGGCAAGAATGACGCGGAAAACGTGGAGCGGGAGCGTTTTTTGGAGCCCAAGGTCCCCGATTTCGAGATCCCGTATCATGTGGATATCCTTGAAAAACTCTCCGCAATCGATTTGGACAGCGCGCGTCGCACGAGCGGACAGGGATTCTACTATCTTATCGGCGACGTGGCGCGCCTGCACTCCGCAGTGCTCGCCTATGCGCGCGATTTCATGATCAATAAGGGATTCACCTATGTCATCCCGCCCTTCATGATCCGCTCGGACGTCGTCTCTGGCGTCATGAGCTTTGAAGAGATGGACGGCATGATGTACAAGATCGAGGGCGAGGATCTCTACCTCATCGGTACGAGCGAACACTCCATGATCGGACGGTTCATGGGCACCACGATCGACGAGAAAAAACTTCCTCTGACGCTCACGAGCTATTCGCCCTGCTTCCGCAAGGAAAAGGGCGCGCACGGCATCGAGGAGCGCGGCATCTACCGCATTCACCAGTTCGAGAAGCAGGAGATGATCGTCGTCTGCAAGCCCGAAGAGAGCGAAATGTGGTACGACAGAATGTGGCATTACACCGTGGAGCTGTTCGTATCCATGGGGATTCCCGTCCGTACGCTTGAATGCTGCTCGGGCGATCTTGCCGACCTCAAATACCGCAGTGTGGACGTCGAGGCATGGAGCCCCCGCCAGAAGAAGTACTTCGAGGTGGGATCGTGCTCCAATCTCACCGACGCACAGGCGAGAAGACTTGGCATCCGCTACAAGTCGGAAAAGGGCACGGCGTATGCGCACACCCTCAATAACACGGTTGTCGCGCCGCCCAGAATGCTCATTGCTTTCCTTGAAAACCACCTCAACGCCGACGGCAGCGTCGATATTCCCGAGGTGCTGCGTCCCTACATGGGCGGCAAGGAGAAACTTCTTCCCCGTTCATGAAGTACGTCTTTTTTGACATCGAATGCGCCTGCGTCTATAAGAGCGTTGCCAAGATCTGCGCCTTCGGGTACGTCGTGACTGACGAGGCGTTCAACGTTTTGGAGCGTGAGGACATTCTCCTCAATCCCAAGGGGAAGTTCCATCTCACCGACCGAAAGGGGGGCGAGGGGCTTGTGCTTCCCTATGTCTATGAGGATTTCAAGAAGTATCCGCTCTTTCCTGCGGCGTATGAGCGCATCCGCGCGCTCCTTGAGGATAAGGAGCACATCGTTCTCGGGCATGCGACGCTCAACGACGTCAACTATCTCAATCTTGAGACGCGGCGCTATAAGCTCCCGTCTTTGAAGTTCCGCTTCTACGACACGCAGTTCTTTTATATGAACGTCCGCCGCGAATTCTCCCGTCAGCTCGGGCTGGGCGCGATGGCGGAGGAGCTTGGCGTCGAATTTACGCCCCACCGTGCCGTGGACGACGCATATGCGACCATGCGCGTGTGCGAGGCGATCGTAAAGCAGGAGAACGCCGCGACCATTCCCGAATTTGTCGGGCGCTATCAGATCCGTGCGGGGCAGATCGCAGATTATAAGATCCGTCCGCTCGCTTCGCAGGGGCTCAGGAGCTATATTGCCGAGCGCGACGAGGAGCGCGAAAAGCGCGCGAAGGCGCACGACGAATTTTACCGTTACGTCAACAAGCACATGCACCGCCGTCAGAAGGGCGGGACGCTGGACGGAAAGGTGTTCTGCTTCTCCAAGGAAGTGGAGGAGGAAGTTCCGCTTTCCGTTCACCTTGTCGCCGCGATCTTCGCCTCGGGCGGAAAATACACCTCGCACCCCGCCGAATGCAATGTCTACATTGCGCGCGGACAGGGCGGGGTTCGCTATCAGAACGCCATCACCGCGGGCGCGGCGTTCGTCCCGCTTGAAAATCTCGAGAGCGCACTTATCCGATCATGAATCTTCCGCAGGAATTTTTAACAAGAATGCAAAAAAGGCTGGGCACGGCGTACCCCGCCTTTTTGCGTTGTTATGACGCCCCGCCCGTCAGGGGGGTGCGCGCCAACCTTCTGAAATGTTCGGCGCAGGCGTTCAAAGACCTCGCACCCTTCGCAGGCGAGTCCGTCCCGTGGGCGGAGGGCGGATTTTATACGGCGTCGGAAAAACTCGGACATATGCCCGCGCACCATGCGGGGCTGTTCTATGTGCAGGAGCCGTCCGCCATGTGCGCCGCGCCGCTCTTGGACGCAAAACCGGGCGAACGGGTGCTCGATCTGTGCGCCGCGCCGGGCGGAAAGACCACTCAGCTCGCCGCCGCTATGCGGGGGGAGGGCGTACTTGTCGCAAACGAGTACGTCTATGACCGCGCCAGGATCCTCTCGCAGAATGTCGAGCGGCTTGGTGTTCAAAACTGTACCGTCATCAGCGCGGATACGGCGGCGCTTGCGAAAAAACTTCCCGCATACTTTGACAAGATCCTCGTCGATGCTCCCTGCTCGGGCGAGGGGATGTTCCGCAAGGACGCGGGCGCGATCGCGGAGTGGAGCGAGGAGAACGTGGAACGCTGTATTTCCCGTCAGCGGGAAATTCTCGACAACGCCGCTGAAATGCTTGCTGGCGGCGGCTCGCTCGTCTATTCCACCTGCACGTTCGAGACGGGTGAAAATGAGGAACAGATCGCACAATTCCTCGCACGTCATCCCGATTTTGTGCTCAAAGAACAGCACCTGCTTCTCCCGCATGAGGTGCGCGGAGAGGGGCACTTTGCCGCATTTTTGCAAAAAACGAAGGGCGATCGCCTCGATGCGCCTGCTTTCCCGCATACTTGCCCTCGCGCCGCCGAACGCGCATGGACGGAGTTTGCGCAGGAATTTTTCCTGAAAGTTCCCGAAGGCACGCTCACTGCCGCGGGAGAGCGGCTGTATCTCCTGCCCCAAGGCCTGCCCGCGCTTGCGGGAAAAGTCCTGCGCGCGGGGCTGGAGCTTGGCAGCTTCGACGGCAAGCGCTTCACGCCCGCCCACGCTCTTGCGATGGCGGCAAAGGAGGGGGACGTGCGCCTTTGTATTGCGCTCTCCGATGCAGACTGCGTGCGCTGGCTGCGCGGCGAGACGCTTCCCTGCGAAGGAAAGGGCTGGGGCATCGTCACGTGGCGCTCTTACCCGATGGGGCTGTGCAAGGCGGCAGGCGGCACGCTCAAAAATCACTATCCGAAGGGTCTGCGCGATTCGCAGGCGGCTTTGTAGGGCTCTGCACTGATGCGCAATGGCGATATGTCTGCGTGAGATTGTTGTTTTATTCCCACTCTCAGTTTGTGCCGCATGCTAAGGCGCGTATTTGCCCTTGTAGGGGCGGAGGGCGCGAGGGTGCTGTTCCTCATTCAAAATACTATGAAAAGGCGTGAAGGGCTGATTTCGCGCCTTTTTTGCTGTTTGAAAAAAATATTTTCCCCGATCCCCGCCGATTCGCTGTACTTTTTCGCGCGCGCGTGTTATAATAGTTATACTATTTCTCACCCTGTGGGCAAGATCGCGCGGGTGTGAAGTCATCGCAGGGCATTCCCGCCGCAGAGCGGATTCGGCGTGTCGGGGAGCCGTCCTCACAAGGGGACGCAACAAAAATTTTCATCAAGGAGACAGGCATGTCAGAAAAGGTAGAGGGCGCATACGGCGCGGAACAAATTCAGGTGCTCGACGGGCTTGAACATATCCGTAAGCGTCCTGGGATGTATATCAGCTCAACGGACGAAAGGGGACTGCATCACCTCGTGAGCGAGGTTGTCGATAACTCCATCGACGAGGCGCTCGCGGGCTACTGTGACCGCGTCGATGTCACCATCAATGCGGACGGCTCGTGCACCGTCAAGGACAACGGGCGCGGCATCCCCACCGAGATCCACCCCAAAGAGGGTATTTCCACCGTGGAAGTCGTCTTCACCAAGGTCAACGCGGGCGGCAAGTTCGGCGGGGATTCGGGATACAAGGTCTCCTCGGGTCTGCACGGCGTGGGCGTTAAAGCGGTCAACGCGCTTTCGGAGTGGCTGGAAGTGGAAGTCGCGCAGAACGGGCACATCTATAAGCAGGTATATAACCGCGGCGTGCCGCAGCGTTCCTTGCAGATCGTCGGCGATACCGACAAGACGGGCACTAAGGTCACGTTCTTCCCCGATGCCGAGATCTTCGAGACCATCGTCTTCAAGTATGAAACCCTGCGCGTGCGTCTTAAAGAGCTCGCCTTCCTCAACAAGGGACTGACCATCACGCTCACCGACAAGCGCGGCGAAAAGGAGCGTTCGGACACCTTCTGCTACGAGGGCGGTATCCGCGAGCTTGTCGAAGAGATCAACAGCGGCACGGAGACGCTCTTTCCTGAACCGCTCTATTTTGAGGAGCAGGACGGCACCACCGTCTGCGAGATCGCGCTCCAGTACAACGAGAGCTATAACGAAGTCATTTATTCGTATGCCAACAACGTCAACACGATCGACGGCGGCACGCACGTCGAGGGGCTCAAGCTCGCGCTCACCAAGGTCATCAACGACGCAGGCAAGAAGCTGGGCATTCTCAAAGAGAGCGACCGTTTAACGGGCGAGGACGTGCGTGAGGGCATCACGGCAGTCGTGTCCGTCAAGCTGGAGAACGCACAGTTCGAGTCGCAGACCAAGGATAAACTCAACAATTCCTTTATCCGTACCTTTGTTTCCAAGTGCGTGTCCGAGCGGTTCGGCACCTATATCGAGGAACACCCCGCCGAAGCGCGTGAACTTGTCCTGCGCTGCATTACGGCGCAGAAGGCGCGCGATGCGGCAAGAAGCGCGCGCGAGCTCACCCGCAGAAAGGGACTGCTCGAATCGAGCGCACTGCCCGGAAAACTTGCCGACTGTTCCGACCGCCGTCCCGAGCTTTGCGAGATCTACATCGTCGAGGGCGATTCGGCAGGCGGTACGGCGAAATCGGGCAGAGACAGACGTTTCCAGGCCATCCTGCCCCTTCGCGGAAAGATCTTAAACGTTGAAAAAGTGCGCCTGAACCGCGTTCTCGAAAATGCCGAGATCAAGGCGATGATTACGGCGTTCGGCTGCGGCATTCTCGACGACTTCGACGAGAGCAAACTGCGCTATGACCGCATCATCTCCATGACGGATGCCGATGTCGACGGCGCGCACATCCGTATTCTTCTTCTGACTTTCCTGTTCCGCTATATGCGTCCGCTCATCGAGCACGGTCATGTCTATTCCGCCATGCCGCCCCTTTATAAGGCGAGCGTCAAGGGCAAAGAGGACGTCTATCTCTATTCGGAGGAGGAAAAGACGCTCTACGACGCGGCGAACAACAACAAAGTCACCTACCAGCGCTATAAGGGGCTCGGCGAAATGAGTACCGAACAGCTCTGGGATACGACCATGAACCCCGCGACGCGTACGCTCGTCAAAGTGAGCATCAAAGACGCGGTGGAGGCGGACAAGATGTTCACCATCCTCATGGGCGAAAGCCCCGCTCTGCGCCGCCAGTTCATTGCAGACAACGCGACGCTGGTGAAAGATCTCGATATCTGAGAAGAACAACCCGCCGCGCAGCCCGACGCCGCAGTCCGTGCGCCGCATCTTTTGAGCAGTCCGAACATACGGCAGACGCATTTTCTGAAAGCGTCGGCGATAAGAAGATAGCGGCAGACAGCATAAACCGACTTACGGCATCCAAGACGGCATAAAACAAGAAAAATATTCCGAGAGGGAACAACATTGGCTAAGAAAGAAACAAGCCCCGAGCTGACCGAAGAGTTTAAAAAGACACTTCAGATGACAAGGATCCTCGATGTCGAGGTGGACGACGAATTGAAGCGCTCCTTCATCGCATACGCGATGGCGGTCAACAAGTCGCGCGCCATTCCCGACGTGCGGGACGGCCTCAAGCCTGTGCATCGGCGTATTCTTTACTCCATGCACGAGATGGGGCTCTACAACGACAAGGATTACCGTAAGTGCGCGCGTATTGTCGGTGACGTTCTCGGTAAATTCCATCCGCACGGCGATTTCTCCGTGTATGACGCGCTCGTGCGTCTTGCACAGGATTTCTCCATCAACTTCCCGCTTGTGGACGGGCACGGCAACTTCGGTTCGGTGGACGGTGACCCGCCTGCCGCCATGCGTTATACCGAGGCGCGCCTTTCTAAGCTCGCGGCGGAGATGCTGCGCGATCTGGACAAGGAGACGGTGGATTTCTTCCCCAACTTCGACGGCAACGAGATGGAGCCCGCCGTTCTGACGGCGCGCTTTCCTAACCTGCTTGTCAACGGGTCGGACGGTATCGCCGTGGGTATGGCGACCAATATCCCGCCGCACAACCTTGCGGAGGTCATTGACGGCACCATCGCGCTCATTGACAATCCCGAAATCACCGTGGATGAGCTCATGGACTACATCCCCGCCCCTGACTTCCCCACGGGCGGCATCATCATGGGCAGGAGCGGCATCCGAAAGGCATACCGCACGGGTCAGGGCAATATCATTATCCGCTCCAAGTGCGAGATCGAGGAATTCGGCTCTGGCGCGAACGTGAGAAGCCGTATCGTTGTGACGGAGATTCCCTACCAGGTCAACAAGGCGATGCTTGTCAAGACGATTGCCGACATGGTCAAGGACAAGCGCATCGAGGGAATTTCGGACATCCGCGACGAGTCGGGCAGAGAGGGCATGCGCATCGTCATCGAGTGCAAGAAAGACGCCAATGCGCAGGTCGTGCTCAACTCTCTTTACAAGCATACCAATCTGCAGGTGTCGGACGGGATCATCCTGCTTGCGCTCGTCGAGAACGGCACCGAGCCCAAGATCCTCGATCTTCGCGAGATCCTTGTCAATTATCTTGCGCATCAGAAAGAGGTCATCACCCGCCGTACGCGCTTTGAACTGTCCAAGGCGGAAGAGCGCGCTCACATCCTCGAAGGACTCGTGCTTGCGCTCGCCAATATCGACGAAGTCATCCGCATCATCAAGGAGTCTTCGGATAAAAACGATGCGGCAAACAAGCTCACGACGGCATTCGAGCTGACCGACAAACAGGCAAACGCCATTTTGGAAATGCGCCTGCAGCGCCTTACTTCCCTCGAGGTGGAAAAGCTCAAGGAAGAGCTCGATGCGCTTCATGCGACGATTGCCGACCTCAAGGACATCCTTGCCAACGAACAGCGCGTCCTTGACATCATCAAGGCGGACCTGCTTGCCATCAAGGATAAATACCCGTCGGAGAGAAAGACGGAGATCTCCGTAGACTTCGGCGAGATCGAGGATGAGGATCTTATCGACGAAGAGGACGTCGTCATCTCCATGACGCACGGCGGATACGTCAAGCGTATTCCCGTCACCGAATACCGCGCCCAGAACCGCGGCGGCGTGGGCGTCACGGCGCACAGACCCAAGGACGACGACTTTGTGGAGCAGATGTTTGTCTGCTCGACGCACAACAACATTTTGCTGTTCTCCAATTTCGGCAAGGTGTACTCGATCAAGGGCTATCACATTCCCGAAGCGGCGCGTACGGCGCGCGGCCGTGCGATCGTCAATATTGTGCAGATCGCCGCAGGCGAGAAGATCGCCGCCATGCTGCCCGTTCTCGGCGACGGCGCGGGGTATCTCGTGATGGCGACCAAGAACGGACTCATCAAGAAGACGGCGACCGGCGAATTCGATCATATCCTGCGCAGCGGCAAGATCGCCATCCGTATTTCGGAAGGGGATGAGCTCATCTCCGTACAGTTTGCGACGGGCAAGGATGAGATCGTTGTGGCGTCTCATTCGGGCAAGTGCATCCGCTTCCCCGAGACGGACGTGCGCCCGATGGGCCGCGATACGATGGGCGTCAAGGCGATGACGCTCTCAGAGGGCGACCGCGTTGTCGATATGCTCGTTCTGCGCGAGGGTTGCGACCTTCTGACCGTCTCCGAAAACGGCTACGGCAAGCGCACCGATCCCGAGGACTACCGCCTGCAGTCGCGCGGCGGCAAGGGCATCAAGGCGGGCGTGTTCAATGAAAAGACGGGCGCGCTCGTCAACATGAAGATGGTCACCGACGAGGACGACGTCATGATGGTCACTTCGTCCGGCATTGTCATCCGTATGCACGCGGACAGCATTTCGCACATCGGCAGAAACACGCGCGGCGTGCGCCTCATGAACGTACGCGACGGCATCGTGGCGACCGTGGAAGTGACCGAACGGGACGAGGAGGCAGAAGTCGAAGCGCCCGAAGAGACGGCGGCGGATCTCTCACCCGATGAACTCGCCGAGGACGTCACAGACGAGGAGACGGACGGCGCGCAGGACGCACAGTCCGAGGATGCGGCGGAGACGGACGAGGCGCAAAATGACGCCCCCGTGTCCGAGGATAAAGACGAGTAACGCCGCCATGTCCGAAAAGAACATTGCATAAAGAATAGTAGAAGCCGCCCATGTCCGAGTTCGGACATGGGCGGCTTTTTCATTGTACACGGCTTAGTTCTCTCTTCCGAGAATAAAATCAACCCTGCAATCAAAATGCGCGGCAATTTTTACGATGCTTTCGAGTGTCGGTTGACTCGTCCCGTTCTTCCACTCAAAGAATGTGCTTTCGGGGATTCCGACATCACGATAAAATCGATAGAAAGTCATGCTGAAAAATTTTGTCAATCTTACAATCTGCTCACTGAATGGCGGGCAGGGGAGAAACGAGGAACAGGAATTTTCCGCTTCTTTTCCCAAAAGGAAATCGGTGGAACAATGAAAATAGTCGGCGATCAGAACAAGGTTGCAAACGGTTGGCATTCGCTCCGCTTTCAGGTAGCGCGTAATGGTCGGCGCGGCAACGCCGATCGCCTTTGCAAGTGCTTTTGCGGTCATTGCATTGTTGTCAAACATCAGTTCCTGAAGCCGTTCGGCAAATTTCGACAAAATAATCATGACAATTTTCCTTTTTATAAAATAATTATCTCCGCTTCTGGTAATTTTTGCTTGCAGAATACCAACGGCGGAGGTATACTATAAGAGGCGTGGGGACACGTCATGAAAACAAGTCATGAAAACAAAAGGAGAACGGCTATGCAAACAAGCAGGAAAGACAATTTCAAGGAATTGACGGCGGAGGACATTGCAGCGGAGCTTTTGCCGCTTGTCAGGGAATATTTTGTCGGGGAGTGTCGGCAGGAGGGCGGAAACCTCATCTACACGCTTGCAAACGGGCAGACGTATGTCATTGAAGTGAAAAAAGCGTAGCGCGAGCCGAGAACGGATACACGGCGCATCTTTGCACAAGGGATTGTTGCGCAGCGCATTCTATGGAATTTTCCGATCGGTGCAAAACGGCGCCGCCGAGCAATTTGCTCGGCGGCGCCGCCTGTATGGAGGGCACTTCAATAAAGGAGTCAGAATATTCATGTATGGGCGCGACGGCGACGGGGCTTTCGGGCAGCGGGTCTGGTATGGCGCGAAAAAGTCGGTAAACTCGTGTGCAGGCGCGAAGACTTTGCGTTGCTCAGGCATAGATGAGCGAAAAAAGTCGCGTAACCTGGGCAAGAAGCGGCGGGCGGACTTATTTTGCGGCTTTGACTTCGATACTGCCGCAGAGGACTTCGGCGTAGGAGTAAGCGGTTTTTCCGAGGAAGTTTTCATCGTCGGGGCGGACGGTGAAGAGGGCGGGATAGACGCCTGTGAGGGTTCCGCAGAAGCGTTGAATTTTATTTCTTCCGAGGCGGACGGTGACGTTGACCTGTTGTTCCTGTAGATCTTTGATGCGGCGTTTGACGCGGGCGATATCGTTATTTGGTTTGATCATGAGCAGATTTTTGACGGGATCAGCGAAAAATATACGTTGATTCGCGGATGTTCGACGCAGAAATTGAGGCATAAGCGGAAGATTTCAGGCATACAATGGAGGGAAAACTTCATGCGAGGACAGGAGGAGTTCACGATGATCAAGACGCAGACGGAGACATTCCGCGGCTACGGGAAACTGTTCGGATTGAGCGCGCAGACGGCGGTGGAATGCCGTTTTCCCGAGGCGGAGACGGTGCTTTCGGCACATGCGACGGTAAATCTTGCGGGTGCGGACGCGGGGAACGGCGAGGTGCGCTATTACGGGCGCGCGCTTTTTTCCATTGTCTATGAGGATTCGGACCGCCATGTCTGCCGCGCCGAAAAGGGCGTGGAATTCTCGGCGGTTGCCAAGGATGAGCGCATCGTGCCTGCGCATACGGTGCGGGCACAGCTCGCGGTGGAAAATATTTCGGTGCGCAGAGAGGGGGCGAGCATCTTTGTGACGGCGCTTTTGGGTGCGGATATCGCCTTTTTCGGGGAGCAGTCGTTTGACTATCTGTCGGGCGGCGATCTCGTATGCAAGCGCGATCCCGTCACCGTGTATACCGCCCATCTAGCCGAGGGCGCCACCGAGATCGAGGACGACTTCGAAGTGGAGAAGATCGGCGATATTTTACAGCATGCCGAGACGGTACACATCACTTCGGTATCGTGCGGGGCGGGCGAGCTCAAGACGGAAGGGGAAGTGTTCCTCGGTATTCTTGCTTTGCGCGGGGAGGACCTCGTCTCCTTTGAACGGCTCATTCCCTTCCGCATCGACATTCCGTCCGATGCGGCGCAGCCCGGCTGCCGCGCGCAGATGAAAGTGAACGTTTCCGAAGTCAACCTCACCGCCGACGCCGACGAGGAACGTGGCAAGTGCCGCGTTCGGGCAACGCTTTCCGTGCGGGCGCAGGGCATTATCAGTGAAGAGGTCGCGGTGGACGGCGTGACGGACGCCTTCTCGCGCACCAATCAGGTAAAACTCAGTTATTCGGAAAACGGAAGCGAGGGCACGGGTGAAACTATGCAGCTGACGGAGCGCGTCTCGGGCCGTGCGGCGCTTTCGGCAGGGCTGGATTTTTCCGATACCTTGCAGGCGGTCACGCTGCAGCGTGCGGAGGCCAATTTGGTGCGCGGCGAAAACGGGATGCGCGCGGAGGGGGTCGCGCTGGCAACGCTGCTGGTGCGCGCGTCCGACGGCAGTCGTCGCGGCATTGAAATGAGCCTTCCCTTCTCGGTGCCCGTCCAGGCAGACAACGCCGATGTGGACGTCATCGCCTGCGGCATGAGTGCGCGCCAGAAAGAGGAGGGCGCGATCGACGCCGAGGCGACGCTCAAATTTACGCTGACCGAACGCCTGCATTCCTCCGCGCGGCTCGTCTCTTCTGCAGAGGAGGGCGAAGCCGTGCCCGAAAAGGACTGCGCGATCAGCGTCTATGTCCCCCGCGCGGGAGACGGTCTGTGGGAACTCGCCAAACGGCTCAATAAATCGCCCGAGGAAGTCACGGCAAGCAATCCCGATCTGGAATTCCCTATCCGCGAGGGGCAAAGAGTCGTGATCTATCGGAAAATTCACCGCGATACAGTCTGAGATAAATCGCGGGGAGCTTTGCAAGGAGAATCCTGCAATTGTCAATCGCAATACTGCCCGAGGGGAATTGCGGGGAATTCTGCAATCGTCAATCGCGGGATTGCTTGATGCGAATTGCAAAGAACTTTCGGGGCAGTAATTGTAAGATCGTCAGGATGCGCCCGTGCGGCAAGCCGCACGGGCGCATGCGTTTCGTGCCGCGTTTTGCATCAAAATTTCATGCTTTATGCCTTGCAATGCGTGTGAAAATGTGTTACAATGGCAAAGATGAAAACAGTGAGCGTCAGCGCATACGCCAAGGTCAACTTCACGCTGGACATCCTCGGACGGGAGGGAGGGTATCATCTTTTGGATTCTCTCGTCTCCACGGTCAGTCTCTTTGACAGCGTGACGGCGACTGCGCGCATAGACGGGAAGACAACCGTCTCTTTTACGGGCGTCGGGGCGGAGGGGATTCCGCCGAGAAACAATGCCTTGCGTGCGGCGGAGGCGTTTTCGGACGTATTTTCGGACGCGTTTTCTATGGCGGGCGCCGACATCACGATCGACAGAAAAATCCCCGTCGGGGCGGGACTGGGAAGCTCTTCCGCGGACGCCGCGGGCGTGCTTCGCGCACTTGCCGCATTGCATGGAATCTCGGACACGGTACGCCTGAAAGCGATCGCGGACAGTCTCGGAAGCGACACGGGGTACCTTCTGACGGGCGGCTGGGCACGCATGACGGGCAGGGGCGAGCAGATCGCTCCGATCGCGGACATGCCTGCTTTGTCCCTTCTCTTGCTCATTCCGTCTGCAGGCGTATCCACGCCGCAGTGCTTTGCCGCGTTTGACCGCCGTGCGGAAACTTTTTCTCCGCTTACCGAGGAGGCGATAGCCCGCCTTCGCAGGGAGGGCGCAAAGGGGGCATACGCCTTCGGGAACGCGCTCACAAGGGCGGCGGAGGAACTCAATCCCGAGGTGGCGGTGCTTCTCTCAGAGGCGGCGAAACTGTCGGAATACGGCTTCGGCATGACGGGGTCGGGAAGTGCGTGCTATGCGGTATTTCCCTCACAGGAGGAATGCCTTTGGGCGCGCAAACGGTATCAGGGAACTGCAACGGCGTTGTGCGTGAGCACGGGGACCGTACAATAGATTGCGAAGCTGCGCCGCGATCGGCGCGGCGGATAAGGAGATCACATGGAAGAACGAATCATCGACAAGGACGAGCTGCGCGGCGTGAAGAGAAAACGCACGGGCGGCGAAGAGGACGCAGTGGACGAGCTCTCCACGGACGCCGATGCGGCGGACGAGGGGATGCCCGATTACACGCTTGAATTTGACGAGGGCGACGGCTACGACGAAGACCTCGTCGGTCTCACGCCCAGCCAGCTTCAGGAAGAGCTGGAGCGCCGTGAGCGTCTGCGCGAGGAGGCGCATGCGGAGTGCGTCAAGTACCTTGCGTCGGGCGAGGAAAAGTTCGCCGCGGGCAAATTCCGTGAGGCGGAGAAGGACTTTTCGTCCGCGCTCGAATATGAATATTCCGAGGAGTCGGAAGAGCGGTTGTATGCCGCAATGACGGACAATTATACGGACGCGCAAAGACTTCTCATTCCCGACAATGCAGAGCGGTTTGCTGACGCGGCGCAGAGCGTCCGCGCGCGTGTGCTCGATGTCTTCGGGGACAGCCTGAATGAGGCGCGCCAGGCCGCAGAAGCGGAGGCACAGCCTCTGCGCGGGGTTGTCTCAGCGGCGCAGGAAGAGCGCCGCGGCCCCTTTGCCGAAAATAAAAAGTACTATCTCGTGCGCTTTCTCGCCGTGCTTGCGGCGTTCGCGGTGTTTGCGATCGGCATCGCAGTCAGCTCGAGCTTCCTTTTGCGCACACAGAGCCCCGTTCCCACCATCCTCACGATTACGTTCGGCGTACTCACCTTTGCCGCCTTTGTCGTGCTCATCTTCTTTGCGCGCAAACTGCTTGTCGCCGCACGGCTGTGCAGGGACAACGAGCGTCTTTCTTCCACCGAAGAGGGCGCGCAGCTCGAGGAGCTGGAAGAACGTCTCGCCTGCCTTGCGCTCGTTCTGGACGGCGCTCCCGAACAGGATGCGGAGGATGAAGAAAATCAGGGCGAAGATCCCGACGAGACTTCCGATGCATCCCCTGACGAGGATGCCGACGAGAACTGACTATAGGAAAACATTGCCGCGGCGCACTGCCGCGGTTTTTTTATTATGGCGGTATTATGGCGGTTTTTTATTATATATGCGCCGCAGAAAGG
>ERZ1643246.2203-NODE-2203-length-19147-cov-8.046669_pt1 | contig 19147 bp, 12 predicted proteins | sample MGYA00579265_ERZ1643246 | MGnify/ENA primary metagenome ERZ1643246 (study PRJEB29033, sample SAMEA4952261) | chicken gut metagenome | biome: Broiler Chicken; feature: Gastrointestinal Tract; material: Caecum | place: Ireland | collected 2018 | study: Broiler...
GCGAAGATGGAAATTTTACTATGCCAAAAATCAGTATTGTATTTCAAGAGGATGAGTAATGAGAGAAGAACTTGAGATTTTAATGAATCGAAGATGGGTATTAAAGGCGGAAGAGAAAGAACTGTATTACAGGCTGAGGGATGCGGCAGGTGAAATACGGAAGTTTGCAACAGAAAAAATGGGCTGCCAGATTATTGCCAATTCTCTTTTGATCAAAATGGAAAAGATCCCGGCCGTGCCGGAAGAATGGATGGGAATCAGGGAGTTTACATCCAGGGAAGAGTATGCTTTTCTTTGTGTGCTGTTAATGTTTCTGGAAGATAAAGATACAGAATACCAGTTTACGATTTCTATGCTGACAGACTATATTTCAGCCAATATGCCGGTGGAAAAGGTGGACTGGACGTTGTACACGCACAGGCGAAGGCTGGTGAAGGTGATGCGTTATGCAAAGACGCAGGGGATGATTCAGGTGACAGACGGGAATGATGAGAATTTCATGGAAGATCAAAGTGGGCAGGTCCTCTATGAAAATACAGGTGCATCCAGGTATTTTATGAAAAATTTTTCTACGGATATTATGTCCTATTCTGAGCCGGAGGACTTTTTGGAAAGCGAGTGGTTTGGTGTAGATGAAGAACGGGGGCTTGCAAGGCGGCATCGTGTATATAAACGCCTTTTGTTTTCACCGGGAATGTACAGGAGTGAGGGAATGCCGGAAGATTTTGAATATCTGAAATACTATGGAAGACGTCTGGCAGAAGATCTGAATGAAAATCTGGACTGTGATCTGCATATTCACAAAGGCAGCGCCTATGCTCTGCCGCAGGAGGGAAGCAGGCTTGGAATGTTGTTTCCGGGGAATAATGCCGTATCAGATATGATTCTGCTTGTGTGCCGAGAAGTAAGGCGCAAGGTGGAAGAGGGAAACTGGAAGGTAGAGCCGGATGAGACGATCAGGGTAGATCAGGTAGAGTTTGAGAGAATTTTAAAAGAAGTAAAAAGAGCCTATGGAAGTGGATTTACCAAACAGTTTCGGGAAATCCAGGAAGGGGAATATGTAGAAATCATGATGGAAGAGATGAGGACATGGAGCTTCATCCGGGTCAAGGAGAAGGAGCACATGGTTTTTGTCTATCCGGCAGCGGGAAAGATACAGGGAAGATACCCGGCAGATTACGCAGGAGGAAATGAAGATGAACAGTAGATGGCAGGCGAACAAGATTGGATTGATCAATTTCTGGTATTATGACGAGCAGGAGTTTTCCTTTGCGAAAGGGAGAATGCTTCTCAGAGGTTCCAATGGATCGGGAAAATCAGTAACGATGCAAAGCGTGATTCCCCTTCTGCTGGACGGCAATATGAATCCGGAGCGGCTGGATCCTTTTGGATCGAGAGACCGAAAGATGAGCAGTTATCTTCTGGAAGAGGGAGATGAGAGGGAAGAGAGAACAGGCTATCTCTATCTGGAATTTAAACGATGTGACAGCGAGACGTATCTGACGATCGGAATGGGGCTTCGTGCCAGAAAGGGGAAGCAGCTGGATAAATGGTATTTTGCCATCACGGACGGAAGAAGAATCGGAAAGGATTTCTGGCTTTATAAAGAACTGGATGAGAAGGTAACTCTTTCCAAAAGAGAACTGGAAAACCGGATTGGAGACGGAGGCCGGGTAATAGAGCGGCAGGCGGAATATATGGAATATGTAAACCGCCAGATTTTCGGATTTGAAAATGTGGAAGAATATAAAGAGATGATTGATCTTTTGATTCAGTTGCGTACGCCAAAACTGTCAAAAGACTTTAAGCCGTCCATTATCAATGAAATTTTAAGTGATTCTCTTCAACCCCTGTCAGATGAGGATCTGCTTCCGATGTCAGAGGCAATTGAAAATATGGATACCATGAACATGAATCTGAAAGCCCGCCAGGAAGGGAAACAGGCTGCAGAGAAGATAAACAGGGTATTTGACAAGTACAACCGGCTGGTGCTGTATGAGAAAGCGCACAATTACTGTGAAGCAGCGAAGCGGCTCAATGACACAAAAAAAGAGCAGACAGAATACGAGCAGATGCTTCGGGAGTATCAGGAGCGGGTGCAGGAACTCGCCGGTGAACAGGAAGAACTGGATGCCGGACGAGAGACCATGGAAAAAGAGAGAGATTCTTTGAAAAAAAGTGATGCTGTCGGTCTGAAAGAGAGAGAGGTCGAACTGGGGAAAAGGATTTCTGATCAGGAAAGTCAGCTTCATAAAAAGAAGGGACAGCTTGCCGGCAAGCAGGATACTTATATTGAGACAGAGGAGAAAAAGAAGAAGGAAGAAGATAAGGCTTATGAAAAGAAAAGAGAGATAGAACAGCTTCTGGAAGAGATGGGAGAAGAAGCTGAGGAGATGGCATTTGCAGAACACAGCTTTTTTGCGGATGAATTATTACAGAATATAGAAGATCCATTTGGATTCGAAAGCCATCAAAAACAGATGGATACGGTACAGGAACGGATTGGAGAAGGACTGGAAATTCTCCGGACAGTCGATGGAAAAGAGCGGCGGCTGGAGGAGATGCGTCTGAACAGGGAGCGCCATCAAAGAGAAGAAGATCTGGCGGCCAGGAAGGTTCAGGAACAGGAGAATCTGCTGATTCAGGTACAAAATGAATGGAAAGAGGCGCTGTACAGCTGGGCAGGAAACAATGAAGAACTGATCATTTCGCCGGATATACTGAAAGAAATGTCCCAGTTTGCAGAACACTATGGAGAGCATTCAGATTTTGCGGAAGTCAGGAGACAGGCGGCGGATCTCTGGATGAGAAAGCGGGAAGAGCTTGACCGGCAAAAGCGGGAACGACAGGCGAGATGTCAGGTTCTGAATCAAGAGTATGAGGAAATAAAGAAAGAACTTTCTGACTGGCAGAACAGGAAAGAACCGGAACCGGACAGGAGTGAGGCAGTCCTGGAAAACCGCCGGGTGCTCCGGGAAAAACAGATTCCATATCAGGAATTTTATAAAGTGATTGAATTTGGACAGAATCTGAGCAAAGAAGAATGCGACCGACTGGAAGAGGCCTTAAATTATATGGGCATTCTGGATGCACTCGTAATCGATGAAGGATATAAAGACCAGGTACTGCATTTTGATACGGAAGGATGCGACCGGTATCTGTTTGTACAGAAAGGGCAAGTGGAGCATAGCCTTCTTTCCGTACTGGATCTTAACGATACGGTAAACGATCTTTTCTTTAATAGGACAATCACAAATATCTTAGGACGAATTGCATATGGGGAAGGGACACCGGAAAGTACACTTGTATCGAAAGAGGGAATTTACCAGATCGGTGTACTGACAGGAACTGTAACGGGGAATTATGAAGCAGGTTTTCTTGGTACACAGGCAAGAGAGAGAAACCGGCAGGAAAAAATCCGGCTGTGCGAAGAACACTTGAACACACTCCAGGAAGAGATGAAATGTCTGGAAAGGGAAACAGCGGCGCTGGAAAAGAGGTTGGAGATTCTGGAGAGAGAATACCAGGCGCTTCCGGGAGATCAGGATCTGCGTGCTTCCTGGAAAATGCTGACAGAGGCCGAAGAAAGAGAAAAGAAACTACGGGAAGAAGGCAGAAGGCTGGAAGAAGAAATTGGAACAGCAGCATCAGAACTAAGAGTCCTGAAAACGAAGGCTGGAGAGATTGCTGATAAACTGTATCTGGCATGCCGGCTTGCTATTTTTCAGAAAGCGGATGCTGCTTCCAGAGCATATGAAAAAGCTTTCTACAGGCTAAAAGCCGGCCATGAAGTATATATCCAGATGATTCGTTATCAAAAAGAATTGGAGGAACAGCTATCAGGATTGGACTTTGACATGGATCAGATCCGCTACGATATTGGAATCGTAGAACGGCAGATGAATAAAGAAAAGGTGGAATATGATTCGGTCAGGGAACAGTTGAAGCTGACTGATTATGAGAAAATAAAAGAGCGTCTGGATGCGTGCATTATATGGCTCAATGCCTATCCGAAAAGACTGGAAAAGTGTGTGGAAGAAAAGGCACAGAAAGAAGAACAGATTCGGGGAATCCGGGAGCAGATAGAGAAACTGAAGGACAAAAAACTGGAATTCGAGGACAGAGCGGAATATTTGAAGAGTTGTTTCCGGGAGGAACTGATTCTTGGATACGCAGGATTTTCGTCAGAACTTGAGGAAAAGCCAGAAGAAGTCAGAAGAGCATTGAGCGCAGACTGTCAAAAAATGGATCGAAACAGCATTATACAGGAACTGAATCAGGTTTATTTTGAAAATCGCGGTGTCTTAAATGACTATCAGCCGATGCAGACAGAGCTGTTTGGAGACAGGGAGGTCAAAGAAGGGCTGCCGTCTCCGAAGAGGGTTGACATGGCAGCAAGATATCAAGGGGCCGTTATACCATTTGGGAAGCTCCTCGGATATCTGGAGGAAGAGATTAAAGACCTGACAGAACTGATCCGGGAAGGAGACAGAGAACTTTTTGAAGATATCCTGGCAAATACGATCAGCCGTAAAATCCGCGGAAAGATTAACAGTTCCATTTCCTGGGTGGAAAATATGAATCACCTGATGGGAGCGATGAATACATCAAGCGGGCTCAAACTCAGCCTCCGCTGGAGAAGCCGGACGGCAGAAACAGAAGGACAGCTTGATACGAAAGAACTGGTAGAACTTCTGAAAAAAGACTATCGGCTGATGAGAGAAGAGGAGGCGGACAGACTCTCTATGCACTTCCGGTCAAAAGTAGAAGAGGCGCAGAAAAACGCAAGAGACAGCGGCGGAATGGTTTCTTTCTATCAGGTAATGAAGGAGACACTGGATTACCGGAAATGGTTTGAATTCCAGTTGTTCTTTCAAAAAGGCGGTGAAAAGGTAAGAGAACTGACGAACAGTATGTTTGGTACGTTCAGTGGAGGTGAAAAGGCGATGGCAATGTATGTGCCGCTGTTTTCGGCTGTAGTTGCGAAATATGAGGGCGGAAGAGCAGACGCCCCAAGGCTGATTTCTCTGGATGAAGCATTTGCAGGTGTGGATAACCGGAATATCAGAGACATGTTCCGGCTGATGGCGGAATTCCAGTTTGATTTTCTGATTAATTCCCAGGTACTTTGGGGAGACTATGACACACTGGACGCTCTTGCGATTTATCAGCTGATCCGCCCGGAAAACGCAAAGTTTGTGACTGTAATGCCGTATCTTTGGAATGGAAAGACAAGGGAATTAATGGAAGATGAAGATGAAATGGAACAGCGGGCAGCCAGAGCTTGAAGAAGAATGCTGCGCATACCTGAAAGGGCGGGAAGTATTTGGGAGACTGCTGAAAGGATTCTGGAAGAAATATGAATCTTACGGGATGTTTACCGGTACAGTAGAATTGCGGAATCTGACAGAGCAGGAGAGAGAGGAACTGGAAGGCTTTTTTGGAAAAAATTTTCATGGAAAAAAGAGTGTCTCGGTCTCTGCGGCAAAATTCAGAAAAGCCTGGGAAAACAGCCGGTTTGGTGAAATTTCACCGGAGAAAGTCCTGGAAATCTATTTCAATAAAAAGCCGGAGGCAAAAAGAGAAGAAAAAAGATTATATAAACAGATGTGGAAGAAAATCCTGAAACAGGCAGAGGAGGAAACAGCAGGAACGCCTGCGGTTGTCTGGATTGAGAATCTTGAGGAAGTACTGGAGAAAGGTGTCAGGTCTGATGTCTTGGCATGCTCGCAGGAGATATACCGCTATTTGAAGAAACGTTGTGGTGAGTCAAGAGACAGCGAACAGGAGATTCGAAAACAGGTTTTGCTGGTGGTTCGGATGATCAATGCGCTTCCGTACTGGAGCGGAAACGTGGAATATCAGGCTGTATTTGCGGCAAAGGTGACGGGAAATCCGCACGCATTTGATCGGGGAGAACAGGACAGTGCGCTTCTTGGTTTGATTTTAAACTGGTTTGCCAGCCGGAATCAGAGCAGAAAAAACAGCAGCAGGAAAGAGTCTTCCCATCCGAATCAGAATATCTTCCCGGCACTTCGAACGCAAAAACTGTATCTTCATGCAGGAATTTTGAAAGATGATGTATCGAATTACACTACCGTTTTTGGCATTCGTGCGTGGAAAGAAGATGGAAAGCTCCATCAAGGGATATCCGGATATCTGGAAGAGGAAGAGGCCGTGCAGGTATCGCTTGCCTCTATTGCCAGATGGGAGAGGGTGGAATGCAGGGAAAAGGAACTGGTTCTTGTGGAGAATCCGTCGGTATTTTCTGTCCTTTGTGGAAAATGGAAAGGGACGCGTTCCTGTATGTGTATGAATGGACAGCCAAGGCTAAGTTCTCTTCTTCTGCTGGATCTGCTTGCCAGGAGCAGCGTCAGGATTTACTATGCCGGAGACTTTGACCCGGAGGGGCTTTTGATTGCACAAAAGCTGAAACAATATTACCAGGGAGAAATGATCTTCTGGCACATGACAAGTCAGGATTATGACCAGGCAATGTCGAAGGAAACGATTTCCGATAGAAGACTGAAAATGTTGGAGAGAATTACGGATCCCGGCCTGCTTCCGGCAGTGGAACGAATGAAAGAAGAAAAAAGGGCAGGATATCAGGAAAAACTGATCAGTTTGTATACGGATTAAAAAGGAAGGCGCCGGTACAGAGTGTGAACTCTGTGCAGGAGCCTTATCTGGTGCTGCCAATTGCAGAATATCCGCACCTCAGCATACAAGTTTTTTATGCGGAGTAAATGCCCTGAACGGTGATCTGCCGGAAGAACCGGGAGAGTCCAAGGGTTACGGTTTCTTCCACACGCTGCGGAATTCTTCGGATCAAAATCTCCCCGAATTCGTGAGGAAAACTTAAGAAATGCTCACGTTTCAGAATGGCTGTTTCTTCCGAATCGACAAACCTTGCCGATATATCCAGACGGGAACCGCCTCATGTGTGGCACATCATTGGGGTAATCAGGATGTTTTTATGATTGGATTTTTTCATATGTTCAACTAATCGTTCGTCAAGATGAAATTTCATGGTGGAATCCTCCTTTGTTTTTGTGGCTTTATTATGCAGGATTGAAAGGAAGAAGTCCGTGATGAAGTCACATAGAACGTATAGAAAACCATGAAAAAGCTCTTCAGACCGGGGCATGTCGGTTCGGAGAGCTTTTCCATATTGCTATGAAGATTTCCGCAATTCTTTGATTAGTAGTTTGCGCAGTTCCCGGCGTTTGATTTTCGGGCCGATGAAAATGCTCTTTGGCTGTTCTGATTCCTCAAATCCCGTGATGGAGTAACGGTCGTCCACCACATCAAAACGCAGGAGTGTGCCGCCCACATCGATGAATCCTTTAGCCCGGCAGATCGTTCCGTAGGCTCCGCGAATCAGCTGTTCCAGAAACCAGATCAGATGATTGGGACCTGGGAGAGAAATGCCGGTAAGGCCAAGGGAGAGCAGATTTGGGGTTTCCATCTTTTCCGGAGCGATGGACGTTCCATTTAAACCAGTATTCAGCAGGGTTTCCCACCAGGATCGTTCCATGTGGCTGTAGTGTTCTGCCTGAATCCGGGCGTCGGGATTGACGGCCCGGATTTTGGCAAGAAACGCATCCATTTCTTCCGGTGAGCTAAAACTCCGTTTGGAAATTACGATGGTGCCGGCGACTTTTAACTGATCTTCAAAAATATCACGGTAGTCCCGCATGTAGTGGTCAAAACAGTTGGCATCTACAATCGTAACGGGACTTAAGAGAGAAATCCGTTCGTATTCGATCTGCTGGATATTATGAATGACATTGGAAAGGACACCTACGCCAGTCGGTTCTACAATCAGGTATTCCGGATCCAGTGTGTTGGCGATCGTCAGGATGGAGGATGCAAAGTCCGACTTCATGGAACAGCAGATACATCCTTCCGTCAGTTCCCAGATATTGATATCGTTTCCTTCATCCAGGAGAGTTTTATCAATTCCTACTTCTCCGTATTCATTTTCCATTACGACAAAATCCTGTCCGGTTTTTTCTGCCATTTCTTTGATAAATGTAGTTTTCCCGGCGCCGAGAAAGCCGGAAACGACAAGTATTTTCATAATATCCTCCGATTTCATAGTTAGTCTTCGATTTTAACGACCGGTTTGATCAGATCTCTTGGCTTGTCCCGCATAAGGAAGAGAGCTTCCTCCAGATGATCCCATCCGTCAAATACATGAGATACGAGCGGGTGTACATCCAGCTTGCCGGCGGAAACAAGTGCGCCGAGTTTTTCCATGCGGAGACGTCCCCCAGGCATCAGGCCGCCGTTGATCTGCTTGTGACCCATGCCGACACCCCATTCAGCACGCGGAATGTTGACGTAGGTTCCGCTTCCCAGATAGTTGACATTTCCGATCTTTCCGCCTGGTTTCAACGCTTTAACAGCGGATTCAAAGGTCTCGCAGTTTCCGCCGGCGATGACTACTTTATCAACCCCTTTGCCATCGGTCATAGCAAGAACCTGATCTTCGATGGTGCCGTCTTTGTAGCTGATGAAATCCGAAGCGCCGTATCCTTTGGCAGCTTCCACGCAGACCGGTCTTGTGCCGACTGCGATAATGCGGGAAGCACCTCGCATGTTGGCACCGGCAACGGCCATGAGGCCGACAGGTCCGATTCCGATGACGAGAACCGTATCGCCGAACTGGATATCAGCAAGCTCTACGCCGTGGAATCCGGTAGGCACCATGTCAGAAAGCATACAGGCATCTACCGGATCGATATTGGATGGAAGATGCGCCAGGTTTCCATCTGCATCATTGACATGGAAAAATTCGGAGAAGACGCCGTCTTTGAAGTTGGAAAATTTCCAGCCTGCCAGCATTCCGCCGGAATGCATGGAGTATCCTGCCTGTGCCTCCAGAGAATTCCAGTCCGGTGTGATAGCCGGTACAAGGACACGGTCTCCAGGTTTGAAATCTTTTACAAGAGAACCGACTTCCACAACTTCGGCACAGCATTCATGGCCCAGAATCATATTGTGGCGTTCTCCGATCGCGCCCTCCCAGAGCGTATGGACATCAGACGTACAGATTGCAACAGCGAGCGGTTTACAGATCGCATCAAGGGGTCCGCATTCAGGCCGGTCTTTCTCAATCCAGCCGGATTCACCGATTTTCAGCATTGCATAGCCTTTCATAGTTTCTTACCTCCTTTTGAATGAAATAATTGATAAGTTGGTTTTATCATATCATGATTCATCGGGAAAGAGTGAAAAAATTTTCTCTAAAATTATAAAAATTCTATGAATACTGTGAAAAATATGAAGTTTTCTGACTGAATTGAGTTTGTGTGTATTTGTTGGAATTTTGATGCTTTTTTAAAAATTTTACTCAAATTTTATTTTTTATAGCAGTTTTTACTGAAATTATGGTTTTTCTATACATTGATTTAAAGATTTCAAGCAAAATGCTCTTTATAATATAAGTTATGAATTGTTTAAGTAATGAAAGGAGAAAGACAATGGGGAAAAGATGGAAGCAGGTATTGGCAGGAGTTTCGGCTGTGGTGATGACAGCATCTGTACCAGCTGCCCCTTTACATGCAAGTGGGGAGAGTCAGAGTGTAAATTTGCCGGATCCGGTTATGAAAGTGACTTTTGATGATGGATCAGCAAAGGACGTAACAGGAAGAGGAAATAACGGGACTGTTTATGGCAGCCCGGAATTTGTAAATGGAAAATCCGGAAAAGCGGTTCATATTGTCAATGATTCAGATATTGCAGGGCAAAACAAGAAAGCAGAGCAGTATATCAGTTTTGGCCACCCGGATGATCTGAAGTTTGGTACGGAGGATTTTTCCATTGCATTTTGGTACCGTTCCGACCGGTCAGATGCGAGCCATAAAGAGGGGGCGATTATCAGTAATAAAGACTGGGATTCCGGGAACAACGAGGGGCTGAACTTCGGTGACATGAACCAAGGAATTAATATGAATTACCGCGCCGGAGGAGATGGACGGAAGGAAACAGACCGTTTTAGCGAGATTACAGATGGGAAGTGGCATTTTATTACGGGAACCTTTGACCGGGATGGAAAGATGACACTTTATATTGACGGAAGACAGTCGGCAAATGGAAACGGATACGGGAACGGGGCGGCTCAGGTAGATATTTCTGATCAGCAGAACAGCATTGATGTGGCAGATTTTACAATCGGAGCAGACGGAACCGGGGATTATGGACTTCAGAATGGCTATATCGATGAAGTGTCGGTATACAAAGAAGTGCTGAGTGAGGAACAGGTTCGGACGCTTCTGTCAGAGGCTGGCGGACAGGAAGAGAGTTCGGTAAAGCAGGTGTTGGATGTCAGTTTCGATGAAGACAATGCGGTGGACACCGTAAATAACATGCAAGGGAAAATCAATGGAAATGTGGAGTTTGTAGATGGTGTATCCGGAAAGGCCGTTCATATTCAGAATTTGGAAGAAATAGCCGGAGAAAATAAAAAGGCAGAGCAGTATATTGATTTTGGAACACCGGACAGTCTGAAGTTTGGAGCTGACGACTTTACGATTATGTTCTGGTATCAGGCGGATGGAACACTTCCGAAAGAGGGAGCGGTCATAAGCAATAAAGACTGGTCGACGGGAGCAAATCCGGGATTTGCCATCGGGGATATGAAAAACGGATTGACTTTAAATTTCCGTGCACAGGATGGAGACAAACGTATTGATACAAGTCGCTATGGCGGAGCCACCGAGAAAGGAGTATGGCATCATATTGCAGCGGTATTTAACAGAACCGGCAATATGACACTGTATGTGGATGGAGAAGAAGCAGCATCCGAATCCATCAGCTCTCAGGCAGGAAAAACCATTGATGTGACAAATTTTGTTGTAGGAGCGGACGGAAATTATCAGTGCGGTTTGCAGGATGGTATGATCGATGAACTGAAAGTGTATAAAGGTATGGTGTCTCAGGAAGAAATCCGGGCATATACAGCGCCTTATGTACTTCAGACTCAGCTGGCACAGTATGAAGCATTGATTGATTCCTCCGATGCGGACAAGTCTAAAAAAGAAACGTTCCAGAATGCAATCAATGAAATCAGGAAAAAAGCAGAAGGAATCACAGATCCTCAGGAAATCCAGTCTCTTCAGGAAGAATTGAAAACAGCTTACAATCAATTTATGGGACCGGATGATGGAGTGATGAGCTTTGAAGTGATCAGTGATGCCCATATCAGCGGAACGGATAATAATGCGTCTCCGAATAAAAAGCTGCTGGATGCCATGGATGATATCAGCGAAGATTACGCTTCAGATGTTTCCGCCGTACTGAATTGCGGAGACTACAGTAACTATGCAACAGAAGAGGAAACAAAGGGATATTTTAATATTATCGGTCAGTATAAAGATCAATTCGAAATTCTGACGGCACTTGGAAACCATGATGTCAGATGGAGAAGCGGATGAGATGAAGTCGAGCAACGTTATTTAACCTATAACAAGGACTACATGGGAGATACTCCTCAGGGGCAGTCCTATTATGATAAATGGATCGACGGCTACCATTTTATCGTTATGAATACACAGTGGGATACAAAAGACCGTGCCTATCTGTCACCGGAAGAACTGCAGTGGCTGGACGAGACGATGGCAGAAAATGCATCTTCAGATAAACCGATTTTTGTCGTTCTGCATCAGCCGCTCTATGATACTTATGCCAATAGTAACGATTGGCCGGTTGGAGTACAGGATCATCAGTTAAAGGAAATTCTCAGAAAATATCCGCAGACCATCATGTTTAATGGACATATTCATGATGGAATCGGCGCCGTTGAAGTAGTACAGAAAGACTACGGGACCATGGTGGATGTGCCGGGCATGAACAGTAATGATTATGGCGAGGGAAGAGGACAGCTCGGTTTCCATGTAACGGTTTATGAAGATGAAGTACGTCTGGACATGAGAGATTATCTGAATGACGAGTGGGTGGATGGCTATTCCTACACGATTAAAACAGACGGATCTTCCTATCCGGCAGGAAAAGTGATGGATGTTTCTTTTGATGATAAGACGGCAGCGGACAGTACCGGAAATGGAAATAATGGAACAATCAGCGGAAATGTCGGATTTGTCACCGGGGTAGACGGCGGCAAAGCAGTTCATATCAAAAATAGTGAAGATGGAAAAGCAAAGCAGTATATTGATTTTGGAAAGAATCTGAATCTAGGACAGGATGATTTCACCCTCATGTTCTGGTACAAAGCAAATGCCGAGGGCAGTGAGACAGGAACGGTGCTGGCAAATAAAGAGGCAGGAAAAGACGGACAGTCAGGCATTGTCTTTGGCAATACTGACGGAACATCCGGAATGTCAATGACAGCAAGCGGTGCCAGCGGAAACAGTGCAGCCGCTCCTGCAGGAACTCTTGCAGATGGAAAATGGCATGCAGTTGCCGTAACCTTTGACCGTGATGGACAGATGGTACTTTATATCGATGGTAAAAAGACGGAAAGCAGGGATATCAGCGCACTGGCCGGACAGTCTCTTGGAGAAGGTCTGAACTTTGTAATTGGAGCAGATGCTTCCTACAATCACGGTGTTTCAGATATGTACTTTGATAATCTGACGGTCTACAAGACAATTTTGACTGCAAATGAGATCAGCACTACATGGAACCCGTATGAAATCACGACGGATGATACATCCATTACGATTTCCTGGCCGCTTCCGACCAATGAAAATGTCGAACCGGCAAAACTGCTGTTAAATGGAAAAGAAGTTCAGACCATTGCCTCTGGTGAGACATCAAAGGCACTTACCGGTCTGGAAAAAGGAAAAACCTATACGGTAGAACTTGTGAACCATGAAAAGAGCAATGCGAGAAATTACAGGGATGTCTATTCGTTCGTTGTGACAACAGGAATTCAGGATGAGGAAGAAGGAACGGTGGATTTTACCGGATTAAAGAGTCTGTATGAGTCCAATAAAGACAAAGATCTGACTGGATACACGGAAGAAAGCCGGAAAGCCTTCCAGACAGCACTGGCAGAAGCGGAAAAGGTGCTGGATCAGGAAGAGGCAGATCAGGCAACGGTTGATCAGGCGCGGAATGCCCTGCAAAGCGCAATCGAAGGGTTGAAAGAGGAAGAGCCGGAGAAACCGGAAGGTAATGAGAATGATCAGACTACAAAACCAGTGATACCGAATCATGGTGATTCCGGAAATGGAACTGTTGTTGAAGGATCGGACACAGGCAGTACTTCCAAACCGGGCGGGTCTGTATCTGGACACGGGCAGACATCAGGCATGAATAATTCTTCGGAGACTGTCAAGACAGGAGACCAGGATTCTGTTCTTCCGTGGATCGGGGCTGGAATTACAGCACTTGCAGCAATAATAGGAGCAGTTTTGGCAAAAAGAAAACGATTTTAAATCATAATTACAGGCTTGTAAGAGCCCGGAGTTTCAGAAAGGTGAATGAAACTTCGGGCTCTTGATTATATTGAAAAAGAATCGAGTGAAGGTATGGAAGATTCGTCTGTGACCGGCGATGGTAGGAGGCGGAAAAGATAAATGGAATGATGATTAAAAAGAAAATAAAATTTCTAAAAATAAGGATGAAAGAAAATTTATTTACATTTAACCAAAGGATGAAAGAAAATTTTACTTAAGACTGTTATGCTAAATCACGTAAAAAGCGTGAGATATTTTTCAGGAGGAAAAGAGAAATGGCTACAAAACAACAAACGGCAACACAGTCACAGAAACTGATGATTTTTGTCCTTACAATGTCACTTTATGGACTTGCTACTTTATTTACCGAACTGATTCCGAAATTCCAGGTCGGAATTGTGGAATTTTCCGTGGAATATTTCCTGTTTATTCCGCTGGTTCTTGCAATTTTGTTTGACCCGATGTCCGCAGCACTTGGCGCGGCAACTGGAGAGCTGGTATTCAGTGAGATCATGCTTGGACAGTTTGGCGGGCTTGGCGAACTGGAGAAGTTTGTGACAGTTACAATCGGTGTTTACATTGCGGGACGTCTTGTGAAGAATCCGAAGAACCGAATGATGGTAGGAATTGCATCTATGACGGGAGTGATTCTGCAGCAGGTAATGGGAACGATCGTGGATATTTTGAAGGTACAGTTTGCGGTATCGGATTTTGAGGCAGTTCCGGGACTTCCACAGAGTGTGTTTGCAACAGAAGGATTTGCCTGCCTCAATGATATCTTATTTTCCGGCATTCTTTTCTGCCTGCTTCCAACGATCTTCCTTGTACCAAGACTTTATGGAAAGATCGAACCGCTTCTTGGCATGCAGCCGAGGACAGAGGAGACGGCGCTTGGAGCAATCAATGCCAAAGTGGTAATCGGAGCGCTTGTGGCGTTTGCGGCGGCGATCGCATCCGAAATGCTGGCAGAAAGCGGCATGTCTCTCATTGACTGGGAAGCAGGATGGGCAGAAAGCGGCACGGCGTTGGCAGCAGGCATGGTAGTTGCCGCGGCCCTTGCAGTTGTGATTCTGCTTGTCATGAAGAAACGGGCGGAGGAGTCCGGAAGCGGAAGCACGATGGAGAACGCATAAATACGGAAGAGGAAGCAAGAAATAATTATGAATATCATGGAAATCAAACACTTGACATTTGCGTATCCGGGTGCAGAAAAGAGTACATTAAACGATGTGAACCTGGAAATTGAAAAAGGGGACTTTGTGGCGATTGTCGGAAACAACGGTTGCGGCAAATCCACATTGTGCAAGACAATGAACGGGCTGATTCCGCACTTTATCACGGGAACCTACAGCGGAAGCGTGGCGGCAGACGGGATAAAGGTTCAGGAATCCGATATCGGAACACTGGCAAGAAAAGTAGGATATGTGTATCAGGATTTTGAAAATCAGATCGTCCGGCCGACCGTGTTGGACGATGCTTCCTATGCCTGCATGAATTATGCCATGCCGGATTACAAGGAACGCGGAAGAAAAGCCCTGGAACGCTGCGGGCTGGAAGGAAGAGAACAGGAATATATCTGGCAGCTCTCTGGAGGCCAGACTCATCTGCTTGCACTGGCAGGGGTGGTATCCATGGAGCCGGAGGTGTTGATTCTGGACGAGCCGATTGCACAGCTGGACCCACATCATGCAGACCTGATCTATAAGATTCTACGGGAGTTGAATCAGAAATATGGAAAGACCATCATTGTGATCGAGCACCACACAGAGTACATTGCCGAATACTGTAAGCATGTAATTTTAATGAAGGATGGACATGTGGAATGGACGAAAACAGCAAAGGAGGCGCTGGACTGTGTGGAAGAGCTTCAGTCCTGTAATATTTTCCCGCCTCAGGTGACACTGGCCGCCTATGAAATGGTAAAAATGCATGTGATTCCAAGGCCGGAAATGCTTCCGTCCAGCATGGAAGACGGAATCCGGATTCTTGGCGGGCTGCACTGCAGACACCGGGGAGGCCGGGAAGGAGCGTCCGGATTCTGGAATGAAACGATGGTGGAGTTTCGGGATGTCTCTGTTTCTTACCGGGCGGTAAAGGGAAAAGCGGCTCAGGTATTTGACGGACTGAACCTGGAAATTCATAAGGGAGAGAAGATCGCACTGATCGGTTCCAACGGAGCCGGAAAGTCCACGATGATGAAAATGATGACCGGACTGATTCGCCCGTCTGGCGGGGAAGTTCTTCTGAAAGGAAACTCGATCAAAGATACTAAGCCGGAGCAGCTTTCCAGGTATGTATCTCTTGTATATCAGAATCCGGAAGATATGTTTATCAAGGACTCGATTGAGGCGGATATATCCTTTGCCATGCAGGTCCGGAATGAAGAAGGATGGGAAAGACGGACGCAGGAACTGCTGGAACGGTTCCGGCTGACAGAATTAAAAGACCGGGACGGACGGCTGCTCTCAGGAGGGCAGATGAGAAGAGCCTCTCTTGCTATCGGCATTGCGCTGAATCCGGAAATTTTGCTTCTGGATGAGCCGACGGCCAATCTGGACATTGCAACGAGGAAGGAAATTATGCGGACCCTCAATGATATCAAGGATATCACAGAGACTGTCATGATTGCGACGCATGATATGCAGCTGGTCTGCGAATGGGCAGAACGGATCATTGTACTGTGCCAGGGACAGGTGATTGCGGATGGGACGAGGGATGAGATCTTCGGGGATCCGGAAGTAGTACGAAGATCCGGAATTCGGCCGCCGGAAATCTTTACGCTGGGGCAGGAGATTCAGGCGGACGCATTTTGTTACACAGTAGATGAGTTTGTACAGGAATTTGGAGGAAAATAAGATGGGACAGATCATGAAAAAAATGTCTGAGAACATTCTGGACAAGTTTTCCATGGATTTTCTTAGAAATCAGGTTTTGAAAAATGCATACGGAAATGATGATACCATCATTGCAAAGACTGATCCGCGGGTACTGCTTGTCTGGTATTTGTTCTTTGCCATTGTGCCGTGGTTTATGGACAATCTCGTCTTTTTGCTTGGATGCTTCCTTATGGTTGCAGTGACAACGCTTATGGCGCGGGTGGCGGGACTGGTGATGGCTCTGTTTGGACTTGGCGTATTCTCCCAGACAGGATACCTGTTTGTCGTTTCCCTCCTCTTTGGAGGAAATGTAGAGACGGTTGTGCCGCTCCTTATTCTGACACTGAAGGTGGCAACCGTTTCCCTTGCATCGATTACGGTTTTCTCCGGACTGGATCCAGACCGGCTGGCGAATGGGCTGATGTGGTACGGATGTCCGGAGAAGCTGTCCTTCTCCATTTCCTATGCATACCGGATGCTTCCGATGCTGATGGAGGAATTTCAGAATGTCCTCTTATCTTACCGGCTCCGCGGAAACGCGCCGGACAGTAAAGGGATGATGGGAAAGATCCGCTATCTGATTTATCAGGTGCAGGTGATTATTCATTCCTTTTATCCGCTGATGCTCAATACGGCAAAACGGTCCCGGACAACGGTGGAGGCGCTGGAGATCAAGGGATACCGGTATGCGGCGGTGAACAAAGAGGTAAAGAAGATGAAGCTTTCATCTTTAAAAATAACGTACAACGACATGCTGTTTGCGGCAGTGTCTTTTCTGTGGATCGCGGTCATTGTACTGATTATGGTAATGATATAATAGGAGGCACATATGTATCTTGATTTTCATACCCATGGAAAACTGGCCAAAAAGCTGCCGTTTTCCACGGTTTACACAGACTGGCTCTTCGGGGAGGCCATAGGAGCGGGACTGGACGCACTTTGTCTGACCGAGCATTTCAATACACTGCAGTTCGATGAGCTTTACGGGTATCTGATGAGCAGGTGCAGAAGAGAAAGGGATACGCTCGTGACGGCGGACGGACTTCGGATTTTTGCAGGGATGGAAACCGATATCGCGGAAGGAGGACATATTCTTTCCATTGGAACACCGGAAGACATTCTGGAGCTGAATCGAAGGCTGGAACCACATAAGGAGAAAGGAACGTTTCTTCCGTTTGAAAAACTGATGGATTTATTTGACGAATATCCTATAATAGTAGGAGCGGGGCATCCATTCCGGGAAGGAGGGTACATTCCGGAGCTTCCGAAAGAACAGCTGAGACGTCTTCATTTCCTGGATTTAAACGGGAAAGACGTGGCACAGGACAGGAAAAGAACCGAGGAGGAGACCTTCCGGCTTGGAAAGGCGCTGGGCATTCCGGTAGTAAGCGGAAGCGATACGCACCAGGCGGTACAGTATGGATGCATCCGGACGAAATTTGAAAAAGAGACGTCTTCTGTCGCAGATCTGTACGAAGAAATGAAGAAAGGCGCATACGAAATCGTTGTATCCGACTGTGCATCCTTCCAGGTACGGACGGCAGGACTTTTGAAAAAAGCGCTGAAAGAAATCTACGCATCCGGCGGCAACTATGTTTCTGTACTGGTGGACGAACGGGCATAAGCACGGATCTGCGGCATACAGTGGAAAGAGGGGGAGAGAAGAACAATGAAAGAGTTATTTGAACAAGCGGTCAGGATTGTCCGGAAAAACGGAAGAGAATTGACCGGAAGAAACGGAGCAGACAGGATACGGGAAAAGGGCAGAAAAGACTACGTGACTGAAGTAGATATCCGTGTCCAGAAACAGATCTTCGAGGAGTTAAAAAAGCTAGATCCAAGGGCCGGATTTCTGGGTGAAGAACAGGAACATCCGAAAGTTCCGGAAGAGGGAGACGTCTGGATTCTGGATCCGGTAGACGGCACAACCAATCTGATACACGATTTCCGGCACAGCACGATTTCCCTTGCCTATGCAAGAGACGGAGTGATCTGCTTTGGAATTGTGTACGATCCATTTCATGACGAATGCTTTACGGCAGAGATTGGAGGCGGAGCATTTTTAAATGGCATCCAGGTTCATGTAAGCGGAAAAGAACACATCGATGACTGTCTGATTGCCATGGGAACTTCGCCGGGATGCAGAGAACACGCGAATGAAAATTTTGCTAAAATGCGCCGCGTATTTGATGCCTGCCAGGACATCCGCAGAATAGGGAGCGCGGCATTGGAACTTTCCTATGTGGCATGCGGAAGACTGGACGGCTTTTACGAAGAAAACCTGAAAATCTGGGATTATGCCGCAGGCAGCCTGTTGGTCACAGAAGCAGGAGGTGCTTTTGAGACAGGAGGGCCGGACACTATGGCCTGTATACAGGAAATCCGGGAAGAATTTCAGAAATTACTTAAGATTACGGAGGAAGAACAATGGAATGGCTGATGCCGGATGAGGACAGTAAATATACAAAATCAGATTTAAAAATCATGGAATTTATCGAAAATTACACAGATGAATTTCTCTTCATGAGCATCGGACAGCTCGCAAAACGTCTGGACCTGTCCGAGGCAACCATTTCCAGATTTGCAAGACATATCGGATACACAGACTTCAAGGACATGAAAAATCATGTCGCTGCACGCAAAGTCGGAAAAGGACCCGCAAGAAAAATCGCAGGGACCCTTATGAAAATCCAGGGATTCGACATCCGGAAATGGTTCTCCTATCAGCAGGAATGCCTCGAACGGACACAGGATCAGATTGATGCTGACGAAATGGACAAGGCACTGACTGCCATCCAGAACGCCAGACGGATTTATATCCACGCAAAAAACGCATCCGCATCC
>ERZ1643246.2204-NODE-2204-length-19130-cov-12.557484_pt1 | contig 19130 bp, 14 predicted proteins | sample MGYA00579265_ERZ1643246 | MGnify/ENA primary metagenome ERZ1643246 (study PRJEB29033, sample SAMEA4952261) | chicken gut metagenome | biome: Broiler Chicken; feature: Gastrointestinal Tract; material: Caecum | place: Ireland | collected 2018 | study: Broiler...
CCTACGCCATTTTCGCGGGCGCGGTGAGCTATTTTTCGTAAGGCTGTCGCGGGCAACATTACCAATGGTCGTGTCAACGACAAGCGGGGTGTTATTCTACCCTACCCTTAATTCCTCTCGTTGTGCGTGCGGCAAATAAACCGCACAGTTCTGCCGTTTCCCTTCGGGAGCCTCGGCAGAGTAGCGCTTAGCTCACGCGGGCACCGTTCGCGCGCTGACATAGGCGCTCACTCATCTCGCTTCGGCACGCACAACGGGTGTCCGTTGTGCTATGAAATGCCTTGCCCGTCCCTAAGCAAGGGGAGGCTTTATTTACTTTACGGAAAGCCGCGGGCAACTTTCTTCGGCTAAAAAATATTGCAATTTTATTTTGCCTGTGCTATACTGAAATCGCGACACAAGTTAATAATCATAGTATGTGGTACGAACTAGTATGTGGTACGAACTAGGCATTTTCGTATCTCTTTTTCCACATACTATGGAAACTTGTGTCGCAGCAATCGGAGATACTGATGCAGGGCGTGTCTTCGGTTGAAGGCACGCTTTTTTTATGCGTTTTTTCCTGCAAATAATTTTACGGGAGATAAATTTAATGGAAGACAAGCAAAAAATCTTGACCGACCTGTACGCCATCCGCGCGGGTATGTCGGTCATTTCGCAAAAGAAAGACGAAATTGATGAAGCGTATTCACACGTAAAAGAAAAACTTTTACCAATTGTGCAGCAAACTAATGGTAATATTAACAGCGTTATAGGCAATACTCAATCATTAGGCTATATGCGTTATGATAGCAAAGACAAATACAACTTTGACAGAAGCGATGACCCAGAAGATTACAAATGTGCTGTTTGCGGTACAACGCCGATTAAAAGTGGTTACGATTTTGAATGCCCTGTATGCGGGTCTTCTGTAATGCGCTCTGCGTTATCCAAAACAAATGATGTTGGCAATCAATACAGCATTATGCCAGAAAATGAAAAATTTGTTAGAACTGCCAGATACTCAAAAACTACAATAGAAAATCTTAAAGATGCTGAACCCTTATGCAAAAATAATTTTAGCGGACAAAAATCAAAAAGAAGCACATTCATAGCATTTTTAGTAATAGGCATAATTTTAGCAGTTGTCGGCGTAGTATGTCTTATTGCCGGCTTTTCTCGCTCTGCCGGATTAGCCTTCGGCGGTATAGCTATGATTGTTGTAGGCGGTTTGCTTGCATACATTTTTGGACACCTTGTTCACGATGATTCAACAAATTTACGAAAAGGAATATACAACTTATGTGTTCAATCATATAACGAAGCCATAGAATTCAACCAAAAAGCTGACGAAAAACTTAAAAATATCGAATCTGCAACACAGCATCTTGTTAATTCTTGTAAAACACTTACTGATGAAATAGCGCAAAAATACAACTCGATAGATGTCCGCGACTGGAAGTATGTGGATACGCTTATATTCTATTTTGAAACGGGGCGTGCAGACAGCGTTAAAGAGGCTTTGCAACACCTTGACAAAGAAATTCAGACAAAAGAGATAATAAGCACGATAAAACAATCTGCCGAATACATTTGCAACACCATAAAGACGTGCACTCGCCAGATAATCGAAAGGTTAGACAGGATAAGTTCCCAACTTTCCAGCATTTCTCTTGCGCAAAGTGTTATGATACAGCAACAGACTTTACAGACGGCGCTTATGGCAAAAATGGCGCGCTCTTCCGAATCGCTCGCCTCTGACGTCAATTATATGGCCGAACGCGCAAGATATAACTATTGATTGCATTTTTAAATATAAAGTAAGCAACGCCGCTACTTTGCGGAGGGCTCCCTTTGGGAAACCGCAAACTGAGCGAGCGTAAGCAAGCTAACGGAGAAATCTCGGACCGCAGACGACGGGCGGCGAGATTTCTCGACTTCGCCTGCGGCTCCGCTCGAAATGACAAAAAAAGGAGCTTTGCCTTCGTTTGGAATGACATAAGGGAGGCTTGCGGCGGCGCTCTTTCAGCCTTACTCAAAATTAAAAAAAGAGCTCCTTGCGGGGAGCTCTTTTTTTACGTTGCCGCTTATAAAACGGAAGTTTTTTACTTACCGCCATTGTCATTTCGACTGAGCGAAGCGAACGGAGAAATCTCATCGAACCCTTTTTTAAGAAAGTTTTTCGAGAAGTTTGAGGTCGATGCCCTTTTCGCCGATTTTGATAATCTCTACCTTTACTACGTCGCCGATGTTGACTACGTCCTCTACCTTATCTACGCGCTTATCGGAGAGCTTGGAGATGTGAATCATACCGTCTTTGCCGGGTGCGAATTCAACAAACGCGCCGAAGGTGAGAATTCTTACTACCGTGCCGACGAACATATCGCCCACTTCGGGGTCGTGCGCTATCGACATTATTATAGCCTTTGCCTTTTCGGCATTTTCGATGGGGCCCGTGGTGGAGATATAGCCGCGGCCGGAATCGTCGTCGTTGAAGTCGATGTCCGTGCCCGTCTCTTCCATTATCTTCTTGATTACGCAGCCCTGCTTGCCGATGACGTCGCCGATTTTTTCGGGGTCGATTTCGAAGCTGATAATCTTGGGAGCGTATACCGAGAGCGCAGGAGCAACATCGGGAACACATTCAAGCATCTTGGAGAGGATGAACTGCCTGCCCTCGTTGGCCTGGTCGATTGCCGTGTGCATAATCTCTTCGGATATGCCCTTGATTTTTATATCCATCTGTATAGCGGTTATGCCCTTTGTGGTGCCCGCTACCTTGAAGTCCATATCGCCGAGGAAGTCTTCAAGACCCTGGATATCGGTTAGCACTTTGAACTCGCCCGTCTCCTGGTTTTTGATGAGGCCCATTGCAACGCCTGCAACGGGGCGCTTGATGGGAACGCCGGCATCCATAAGAGCCATAGTGGAACCGCATACCGAAGCCATCGACGAAGAGCCGTTGGACGAGAGTATGTCGTTTACCACCCTTATTGCATAGGGGAACTCCTCTTCGGAGGGAAGAACGGGCACGAGGGCGCGTTCTGCAAGTGCGCCGTGGCCTATTTCACGCCTGCCGGGGCTGCGGAGAGCCTTGGCTTCGCCCGTGCAGTAGCCGGGGAAGTTGTACTGGTGCATATACCTCTTTGAGGTCTCTTCGTCGAGGCCTTCAAGCCTCTGTGCCTCGGAGAGCATTGCGAGCGTGCAGGTGGTGAGCGTCTGGGTCTGTCCGCGGGTGAACACGGCGCTGCCGTGTACGCGGGGAAGCACGGAGTGCTCGCACCAGATGGGACGAACTTCCTTTAAGCCCCTGCCGTCGGGACGGATGCCCTTATCGAATATCTTTGCGCGAACCTTTTCCTTGGTGAGGTAATATAAGCTGTCCTTAATTTCGCGGGTGTTTTCGGGATATATTTCGGCGAAGTGTTCCAGAACTTCCTGTTCAGCCTGCGCCTGACGGGCCTCCCTCTCCTGCCTGTCGAAGGTATCTATTGCCCAGTCGATTTTGGAGGAGGCGTACTCGCGCACGGTCTTGTCGAGCTCTTCGGGAATATGATAGAGCTCCATCTCCTTCTTGGGCTTGCCCACTGCGGGAACGATTTCGTCCTCGATGAAGGCGCAAATCTTCTTTATCTCTTCGTGGCCGAACATTATTGCGCCTACCATCTCTTCGTTGGAAACTTCGTCGGCGCCCGCCTCTATCATCAGAATGGCGTCTTTGGTGCCTGCGAGGTTGAGGTGGATGGTGCTTGCCTGCCTTTGGGCGAGGTCGGGGTTGATTACATACTTGCCGTCTACCATACCCACTACTACCGAACCCGTGGGGCCTGCCCAGGGGATATCGGATATGGAGAGCGCTACGGAGGAACCTATCATTGCGAGGGGTTCGGGGGATACGTCGGGCTCTACCGAGAGGGCCTGCGCAACTACCGTAACATCGTTATAGAGTCCCTTGGGGAAGAGCGGGCGCAGGGGACGGTCGATGAGCCTTGCGGTTAAGATTGCCTTGTCGCTTGCCCTGCCTTCGCGCTTTTTGAAGCCGCCGGGAATTTTGCCTACCGAATACATCTTTTCGTCGTAATCCACCTGAAGGGGGAAGAAATCCATTCCCTCTCTGGGAGAAGCCGACATACATACGGTGACGAGAACTGCCGTGTCGCCGCAGCGAACTACGCACGCGCCGTTGGCCTGTTCGGCATACTTGCCGGTTTCGATTACGACCTCTCTGCCCCCCACCGTGGTTGAAAACTGTTTGAACTGTGCCATTAAAATTACTACTCCTTGTCTGTTCTTGCGCCCGCGAAACACCTTGCAACGCGGACAATTTATGAAAAAAAGAGCGGCATAAAATAAGCGCTCTTTTTTAAACGTGAAAATTACTTCCTTAAATTCAACGCGGCGATAATAGCGCGGTACCTTTCGATATCCTTGGATTTGAGGTAGTCGAGAAGACCGCGGCGGCGACCTACCATTTTGAGAAGGCCGCGACGGGAATGATTATCGTGAATGTGAACTTTGAGGTGCTCGTTGAGGTGATTGATTCTCTCCGTGAGAAGGGCTATCTGCACTTCGGGGGAACCGGTGTCGCCCTCTTTGGTTGCGTATTTTGCGATGATTTCCTGCTTTTCCATTTTAAATTATCCTCCTGTAATGGAACTTTATATGCGGAGAACAAAGTCGGGCGTGGAGTATTCGCACCGCTTTGTACCCGTAACGTGATTATTTTAGCATATACAATTAAAAATAGCAACTAAAAACAGGCGGCATTTTGGCAAGGCCGTAAAAATTTATTGTGCCGCAAAGGCGCAGCGTTATTTATTTACCATTCGTTGCGCCGCACGGCCTTAGGCTGTTGCGGCCGCTTATTCGCCGAACAGGGCATTGCGTTTTTTTGTTATTTCTGCCGCCTTTAAAAGGTACGAAGGTATATCTTTGGGGGCGGCGAGCCTTTCGATGCGCGCACCGCCGCCGAATACCCTTTTGGATATGGCGCCCGCGCCCACCGCCACGTTGGAACAGATTTCTTCCATAGTGCCGACGTTGTATACGCACACCTTTTTTGGCTTTGCCCAGCCGATGTTTTCGTTGGCGCCCGCCTGGTATTTCTGGCGGTAAAGGTAATAAGGTTCGTACCCCGCCGAGGTGAGCGCCTCGCGTGAAAAGGCAATCATATCGTCTATTTCCGCGTCGTCAGCTCCGCCGCTCTCCGCTCCATTGTCCGCCGCGCCGTTTGTGCGGACGGCGTTCTCTTTGAGGCGCGAGCCCGATTTGAGGCACAGCGAATGTACTGTGATATTGGCGGGTTGCAGGGCGGCGGCGCAGCTCACGGAATTCTGAAAGTCTGATAAATTTTCGCCCGGGAGCCCCGCGATGAGGTCGATGTTTATGTCGAAGCCGTATTTTTCGGCCATACGGTAAGCCGCGAAGGTCTGTTCGGAGGTATGCCTGCGGCCTATGCGCGCGAGCGTTTTATCGGAGAAGGTCTGCGGGTTGACGCATATTCGGTTTACGCCCGCATCTTTGGTGATTTTCAGCTTTTCTTCGGTGAAGGTATCGGGCCTGCCGGCCTCTACGGTGAATTCGGCAGAGCCGATATTGAGGGCGCTGATTGCGGCATATATGCGGGTCAATTGACTTTCCGTCATACAGAACGGCGTGCCGCCGCCAACGTATACGGAGTTGATTTCGAGGTTGAGGGAAGAAAGACTTTCAATCTCTTTTACGAGGCAGTCTGTATACTCCTCCGCATACTTGCCCACGGCGGGCATAGGCGCGGTGATGAACGAACAATAGGAACATTTTGTGGGGCAGAACGGAATTCCCACGAAGATATCGGCGCCCCTGCCCCTGTTTTTGAGGTAAACTTCGTGCTGGGCGGCAAGCACGCGGCCTGTTATCTTAATATTTTCGTCGCTTACGCAGAATTTTTTGAACAGCGGGGCGAAGTCGCGCCCTTCGGCAAGTTCGGCATACGCCATTTTTGTGGGCCTTATGCCCGTGAGGGCGCCCCACGGGTAGGTTTTGCCCGTGCTTTCGGACAGAAAGAGGTAAAAAGCCAGCTTTGCCGAACGCTTTGCAAAGCGCCTGTATTGCAGTTCGTTTTCGGCGTGCCAGCTATCAGAAAAGGCGCGGCTTATTCCGCCGCGCTCTATCACGTTTATGTAGTTTTCGCCTTCGCGCGAAAACGTGTGGATAAAGTCACTCTCCTCCTCGCGGAAAAGGCGAAGTACGTCCATAATTTCGGCGCGCAGAAATTCTGTGTCGGTTATGAGCATTTTTTAAAATTGGTGCGGCAATATGCCGCAACTAACGGTATTTTTACTTAGATAATCGGGTGTAAAATTCAGTGCAGTTTTGCCTTGCGAAAAAGTTCAGTCGGCCCTTATGAACGGGTTTGATTCGCGCTCGTGCGAGAGGGTGGTATCCTCCTCGTGGCCGCAATACACGGCGTAGTCGCCCGGCAGGGCGTACAGCTTTTTTACGCTTGTGACGAGCTGAGAATAGCTGCCCGTGGGAAGGTCGCACCTGCCCACGCTTTCGCAAAAGAGGGTGTCGCCCGTAAAGAGGCAGTTTTCGGCAAGGTAGCAAACCCCGCCCGAGGTGTGGCCGGGCGTGGAGATGACTTTGAAGTCTATGCCCGCGACGGTGATTGTCTGTCCGCCGCCGAGCGTGCGCACGGGGAAGGGCGAAACTTTGTACCAGCTGAGCGAGGTATAGTCGGGGGTGAAGATGTGCTCCCCCTCCTCTTCGCTCAGGTATATCGGCACGCCGTTTTCGGCAAAGCGGGCACAGCCGCCGATGTGGTCGTAGTGGCCGTGCGTTAAAAGCACCGCCTGCGGAGTCAGCCCGAGCTGAGCGCACTTATCCCATACCCTTGGCTGGGCGCAGTCGATTACGGCGCAGGTTTTGCCGTCTGCGGTGACGATATACGAATTTGAAGCGAAGCCCTCAGGATAAACTTTGTGCACTTTAACGGGCATATTATGCCTCCCTTAACACAGCCGCCGCTGTAATTTTTTATTTTTATTATGGTTGAGATTTCTCCACGCGGGCTACGCCCTTGGTCGTAAGGAGCGAAGCGACGGAATAGCGATTGTTCGCAAGCATTTGCGCAATCGCGTCAATGACAAATATTATTAAAAAATAATCAACGTTTCAAGCAGGGCTGCCCGCCGCAAAACATACCCCCATACCAAAAACTTTGGAGAAGCAAGCAAGACAAGGAGCGTGCGGAATGTTGCGAAGGAGCTTACTTTGAGGTAAGTGACTGAGCAAACCCGTAAGCGCGACACAGTATTGCGCAGCTTATACGAAGTTTTTGCACGTTTTAGTTTGAGGTGCGATATACATCAATCACCCTCTTATCCCTTTTGAGGTGGTTGATGAGAAGGTCTAAATCGGAACGCTTGTTGAGGCGCACGTTGATATCGACTACGGCCTGCTTGTTCTTATCGAGCCTGCCCACAATCTGCGTGAGCGAGAGGTGCATAGCGGCGATTTCTGACGTGACGAATGCGACGAGGCCGTCGTGGTCGTCGGCGACTACGCGCATACCTACGATAAATTCAGAGCCCGTATCCGCCGTCCACTGCGCGGGCTGTATGCGGTCGGGGTCGTAGTCCTTTAAGTTGGGGCAGTCTTTGCGGTGGACGATTACGCCCCTTCCGCGCGAGACGAAACCCACAATATCGTCGCCCGGCACGGGGTTGCAGCAGCGCGCAAAGCGCACCATAAGGCCGCTCATTCCGCGCACCGTTACGCTGGACGCGGGCGCGTGGCCGCTCTTTCCGGGGAAGGCGTCGGGCGCCTTGGGCACGACTTTTTTGTAGTAGTCGATGAGTTTGAACAGTATCTGGTTTACGCTGACTGCGCCGTAGCCAACCGAGGCGAACATTTCGTCGGTGGAGGCGAACACCAGCTTTTTAGAGAGCTTTTCGAACGATTCGGGCGTTAAAAGGTCGTTTAAGGAATAGCCCTTGCGCTTGGCTTCGGCCTCTAACATAGCCTTACCCGTGCGCGCGTTCTCTTCCTTCATCTCCTTTTTGAAGAACTGGCGTATTTTTGCGCGCGCCGAACCCGATTTTACGTATTTGAGCCAGTCCCACGAAGGGCCCTTGCTGTTCGGCGAGGTGAGTATTTCCACTACGTCGCCCGTGTGCAGAACGGAGTTCAAAGGCACGATTTTGGAATTGACCTTGGCGCCGACGCACTTGTTGCCCACCTCTGAATGGATGGCGTAGGCAAAGTCGATGGGCGTGGCTTCGAGCGGAAGGGAAATCACCTTGCCCTGCGGGGTGAACACCAGAAGTTCGTTGGTGTAGAGGTCGGTTTTAAGGCTCTCTACAAACTCTTTGGCGCTGCCCGTGCTGCCCTCCCAATCCATTACGTCGCGTATCCACGCGAGGCGCGCGTCGAAATTGTTATCCTGCCCGCCCTTCTGCTCTTTATAGCGCCAGTGCGCGGCGATACCGTATTCGGCCATATGGTGCATTTCGAAAGTTCTTATCTGAATTTCAAAAATCTGGCCGAAGTCGGTCACAACCGTGGTGTGCAGAGACTGGTACATATTGCGCTTGGGCATTGCAATGTAGTCTTTTATTCTGCCCGGCACGGGCTTCCACTTTTTGTGAATTTTGCCGAGTACTTCGTAACATTCTTCGGTGGTGTTGACGATTACGCGCACGGCGGACAAATCGTAAATCTGGTCGAGCGTCTTGCCCGTGTTCTTCATCTTTTTATAGATGGAAAAGAAGTGCTTGGGCCTGCCGAAAACTTCGCCCTTTATGCCGCTTTCGTCGAGCATCTCTTTGAGCTCTTTCACGCAGGTATCGATGAACGAGCGGCGCTCTTCGAGTTTTTGGTGAATGTTGGTAACGAGGTATTCGTATGCGGTGGGGTCGAGGTATTTGAGGCACAAATCTTCGAGCTCGCACTTCATCTGCGAAATACCCAGCCTGCCCGCAAGCGGGGTATAAATTTCGAGCGTCTCTTTGGCGATTCTCTGCTGCCTTTCGACGGAGAGAAAGTTCAAAGAGCGCATATTGTGAAGCCTGTCGGCAAGTTTTATTATGATTACGCGCACGTCGTTTGCCATCGCCACGAAAATTTTGCGGAAATTTTCGATATCCTCTTCTTCGTGCGTCTGGTAATGAATTTTATCAAGTTTTGTAACGCCGTCTACGAGGGTGTACACCTCCTGCCCGAAGCGGGAGATTATGTCGTCCTTGGTGGCGGGCGTATCCTCTATTACGTCGTGAAGAAACGCCGCGGCGACAGTCGGCGCGTCGAGGCCGAGGTCGATTAGTATTTCGGCCACGGCGCAGGGGTGCGTGAAGTACGGCTCGCCTGATGCACGCTTCTGGTTTGAGTGCATCTGTTCGGCATATTTATACGCCGAAAGGAGCATTTCGCGCTCCTCTTCGGGATAATTTTCGTAAATCTTGTCTAAAACGTTCTTCATAAAAAATCAGATTGGCAGCACCGCGCAAAAGCATAAGCGCGGCGGCGCCTTTAATACATTATACAACAGATACGCAACAAATTCAATACTTTGAATAAAAATAAAAGGGCGATGAGATTTCTCCACGCGGGCTGCGCCCTTGGTCGAAATGACAGGGTGATTGGAGGCTGCGCTTGGGCGGAATAACAAAGTGTTTGGGCGTTGCGCGAGTAGAAATGCCAAAGAGAGAAAACTTGCCCGCCAATCAGACCGAAAGCTGTGCAACTGCGCTGTACAGCGCGGAATTTTTGAGGTCGGTCTTTACTCCCCTGTACACAACCAGGTGCATATCGTCGAAGGATATGAGGCCGAGTTCTTCAAACACCTTCAAGGCGAACAGCAACTGTCCCGCCGAAAACGGCAGTTTGGACGAAAATGCCACCTCTTCGGCCGTTGCGCCCTCGATGTTGCCTGCGTTTGCCGCGAGGTATGCGAATACCGACAGAAGCCCTTCGCGCGAGCAATCGAGCGATTTGAGGGGCGCGGTGCCGTCTGTATCAGAACATATTATAACCTCTTTGCCCTCGGTTGAAGCAAACGGAACGCTGAAAGGCCTGTCGAGCCAGATTATGCGCCTGTAACCCGAAAAGTCGCAGTCGGGCCTGGGCGCGACGATTATGGTATCGGCGAGGTTGCGCGAGGAGAGGTTGAATATATCGGCAAAATACTTTTTGCTGTTCTTATATTTTGCAAGCGTGGAATATTCCTCCGCCACGTACAGAGTGCCGTAGCCGGCGCTCTCCTGACCCATTATGCCGTCTATCTCTTCGCGCGTTTTATATTCGGGCGAAAGATTTGCAGAAGGGAGCGCGGCGCGCATTACGGCGTTTGCGGCTATGTAGTCGCCCGCATATGCGCCGCAGTCGGAGTCGTATATGACGTCGCGAACGAAACCGCGGATATATTCCCTGCCGCGGAAGCGCGACACGTTATATTCAAAAACAAGTTTTTTGGGTGCGGGGCTGGACAATACTTCGGTATATTTTGCACCGCCGAAATACATCATCTCCAAAGCGCCGCATTTGAACGTGAGGTGGGATGAAAGCGGCTTTATGGGGCGGGGCTTGCACGCGGTTACCTCGGCGCAGAACAGCGGACGCTTGTTTCCGACGCCGTACGGTTCAAACATTTCGAGCTCGTGCGAGAGCCTGATTGCATTCTCGCCGCCGAATCCGCCGCTTATATATATGGTGGGAATGAAGTCCTCGGCGGTGTACTTCTCCTCCATATAGTTATTCATCGCCTCTTCGAGGAGGGCGAAGTTTTCTTCCGAAACGTTTACGCCCGCCGCCTGCGAGTGGCCGCCGAATTCACTGATAAATTCAGAGCAGGCGCGAAGGGCTTCGAAGATGTTGACACCCTCTATGCTGCGCGCCGAGCCTTTTAACGTTCCGCCGTTGTTCACGAAGAGTATTACGGGCCTGCCGTATTCTTCTGCAAGGCGTGCGGCGACTATGCCGACGAAGCCGGAATTCCAGCTTTCGTCCCACAGCATTATCACCCTGCCGTAGGCGCCGCGCAGAGCAAGTTTTGCCTTTGCCTGGGCATATAATTCGTCGCAGCGCTGCTGGCGCTCCTGATTGTACGCCGTGAGGCGGGCCGAAAGGTCGAACACGGCCTTTTCGTCCGTTTCAGAAAACAGCGCGAGCGCGGAAGCGGCGTCGCCCATTCTGCCCGCCGCGTTGATTTTGGGCGCGATGGTGAACGCCAGGGTGTGCGCGTCGGCACTCTCCTGCGACTTTGTAAGAAAGTTTGAAAAGCACTTTTTGGGCGAAGTGTTTATGAGTTTCAGCCCCTCGGCAACGATATCGCGGTTTTCGCCCATAAGGGGAACGCTGTCGGCAACGGTTGCGAGGGCGGCGAAGTCGAGGTATTTATATGCCTCTTTGCCGCACAGGGCGCACGCCATTTTGAACGCCACGCCCGCGCCGCACAGATTGTCGTACGGGTAGCCGTCGGCAAACTTGGGGTTTATGCAGATGCAGTCGGGAATATTTTCGGGCAGTTCGTGGTGGTCGGTGACTATGACTTCGCACCCGCTCTCTTTGAGGTATTCCACCTCTTCGGCGTTGGATATGCCGCAGTCTACGGTGATTACGAGCTGGGGGAAATAGTCTTCGAATATCTCGTCGATGGCTGCGACGGTGACGCCGTAGCCGCTTTTGCGTTCGGGGACGTACACCTGCACGTTTACGCCGAAATCTTTTAAGGCGCCGCCCATTATCGTGGCGGCGCACACGCCGTCGGCATCGTAGTCGCCGTAGACGAGCACGTCCCACTCCTCGTCGCGCGCGCGGCGTATGAGGTTGCACGCTTCGCTCATTCCCCGCATCTTAAATGGAGATATGAAATGGGCGCGCGAAGGGTGCATAAATGCTTCGGCCTTTTCCGCAGTATCGACCCCCCTGCCGAAAAGTATGGCCGCCGCCGTCTGCGTAAGTCCGCAGGCAGAGGCAAGCGTTTTTATTTGTTCAAGCTGACTGCTGTTGAACTGAAATTCCGGTAATATTCTCTTCATTGCGTTTATTGACATATGCCGCGCAAAAATTGCGCGGTAAAACTATATTCGGGGCAAAAATGCGGACGTGCAGAACATTCGCCCGCAAAATTACGTTAAATAAGCAAAAAAAGGCGAGGGAAAGCCCCGCCTTTTATGCCTTTTTTTATTCGGCAACCTTTTCAGCCTTCTTGGCTCCGCTGTATTTCTGCACCTTTTTGGCGGCGTGTTCGTCGGCGCGCAGTTTAAGGCGCGAGTACACCGCAGGCACAAAGAAGAGCGTGCCGTATTCGCATACCGCAGCGCCGATTATTGCTGCGGCGCAGGGCATAAACAGACCGTACAGACCGCCCGACACAAGCCCGAACACGAGCATTACAAGCGCCGACGCGGCAACTATTACGTTTATCAGTGTAACGAGCGGGAAACCTTCGCGCAAGGAGGCGTCTACCTGCTCGAACGAGGGCATTGCCTTGTAGCTGTCCTGCCTGAAATTTTTGCGCATCTTATCGAACAGCACGGCACAGCCGACCATAGTGAGAAGCACAACCAGCACGGAGAGCGCCACCACCGCGAGGGAAACCTGTACGCGCGTGATTGCAAGCACCGCATAGAATATGAGCAGATTGTGGAGGTCTGCGACGAACGCCGCAACCGCCATCGTGAATTTATACCTTATTATGAAATAGAGGAACTGGAAGGCTATTGCGGCCGCAAGCGCTATGCCTGCGTACATCATATCGTCGGTGCCGCCGAACTCGGCGTTGTATTCGGTGAATGATGCAGACGCCAGCGAATATTCGCCCTGCACCGAGGACTGAATGCTCTGTGCGGCGGAGGAGAGAGCTTCGCTGTCTACCCCCGTTACGAACCTGTATTCCACCTCTTCGCCCGAAGCGTTTTCGGCCGAAACTACGGTATAGTAGTCTACGCCGCTGTCTGCAAAGGCCTGTTCGCAGATTTCTTCCACCCTTTCGGAAGATATTTGAAGGTCGGAATAGAGAACCTTTACGGCCTTGTACGAAGCGTAGTTAGCGCCGGGGTTGAAGAATCCGTTTGCCACGAACTGGCACACCAGCCCCACGGCGAGGCCTATTGCCACGATAACCGTGGATATTATTATGAAGAGGTGCATTTTAGAGGAAATTTTTAACTTATTCATCGTCGTCAATTACCTCCCTCTTGAAGCCGCAGAATTTGTATTTGTCGCGCGCGGGGGCCATATTTACGTACCACATAAAGCGCGTGAACCAATGCAGGACATACGACGCGAGCGTGCCTATAAGAAGTATCATACCGCAGGCAGCCGCTTCGCCCGTGCAGATGAGGGCGAGCATTATGGATATTACGAGAAGCACGATGTGCAAATCGAGTATGCCGGTGAACGTCTTTTTATAGCCGAGCTTTACAGAAGCGGGTATCGTTCTGCCCTCTTTGCTTTCGCGCCTTATTGCCTCGTACGACCAGAAGTTGCAGCCAGAGAACATTGCGAAGCAGAGCACCGCGACGAGCGCGCCCGCCGTGGTGAGCGTGGAGCCGACGAGATATACGACGGCTATCACCGCAGAGGCGAACAGAAGCGCCATAAGCGAGAACACGAGGCCCAGCTTTTTATAGCGGGCTATCGCATATACCATCACCGCAACGAGGATTACGAGCGCGGCTATCGCAAGGAACATTGCCGCGTTTGTGCCGGATGCGGAAGTGTTGTAAATTACTTCGTCGTAAGTATAGTTTGCAGAAAGCGCGCTGCCCGTTGCCACGGAGTTCAAAAGCGCGGCATAGTTGCGGGCCGTCTGCGCGTCGCCTGCCTGGATATAGAAGCTGCCGCCCGTGATTGCGCTTTCGCAGGTGAGGTTGATTACGTTGTATTCGCCTACGTAGAACCTTATATAAGTATCGTCGGACGCGGCTACGTCTTCGGATACGGCAGAGATGATTTCCTGACCGTAAGAGGTGAGGTTTATCCTTACCGCATACGCTCCGCCCGCCGAATAGTAAGAAACGCTGTCGAATATGTCTGCGACGGAAGTCCTTGCGTTGAGGATATTGTATGTGGCCGTGGTGCCGTCTGCCGACTGCGAATAGTATATGTTATCCTGCCTGCCCATAGCGGTGTTCCTCAGCGTGAGCTCGCCGCCCAGCGTAAGGTATGCCATTGCGTTGGATATATACGAAAGTTCGTCGGTGAGGGCAGACGAATCGTTGCCCGAGTATGCCGCATATGTGAAATTGGTGGGAACGGATACGCGTATGGCGCAGCCGCCCGCAACGCTCACCGAATAGGAAGTGTAGCGCCTTTCGCCGAACCTGGCGGAGAGGATTTCCGCATCCTTTGCCACCTGGTCTTCGAACTGCGCAAGCGCCGAAGCCACTTCTGCATCGGTATCTGCGGCACCGTCCGTCGTAAACTGCGCAAGCTCTGCGCGGTCGATATAGAACGAGCCGTCTGAACCGGGAACATAGTCCTTTTTATACTCGTCGGCCTTGTCCCCTCCCTCTGCCACGGTGAAGCTGTATTCCTCCGCCGTGATTACGCCGTCGGGCAGAAGCGTTACGTATGCATCGCCCGAAAGTTCGCTGCCGAGGTGAATGTTTGAAAGTATGGAATTATACCTGTGCACACCGTCGGGCAGGCTGCACGACACTACTCCGAAAAGGAAGAGAGCGAGCGTTGCGAGCGCGACGATTGCGGTTATTACGGCAGATTTGATTTTGCCCATCTGCATTCTCCTTACCGTTTAAACGGCGGGCTTTTTGCCGCCGATTAAAAATAAACGAAAATTAACTTCTTCATTATAGTAAATTTTGCACGCGCCGTCAATCAATTACAAAGTTAATGCTGTAAAAATTAGGCGAAATTATGCAAAATGTGTTAGCGGCGCGCACGATTTGCCGTCTGCCGACGCCGTTTACTTCTCCGTGCGGGCAGAGGATGCGCCCGCGGCCGCATAGCGGCGCTTTTCTGCAAGGATGTGCATAGCGCACTCTATGCGTTTTTTCATCATAACGCAGGTCACGTTATACGGCTGTTCTATGTTGCCGCAGAAGTTGTAGTTGTTTGCGCTGCAACCGCCGCTGCAAATGAACTTGGCAAAGCAGTTTTCGCAGCCCTTGCGGGTGAACAGGCAGGACGTGGCAAAGCGCGAACGGATATCCTTATTCAGCTTGCCTTCATACACGTTGCCCATATAAAAATCTTTGTTGCCCGCGAACTGGTGGCAGGGATAAATGTCGCCGTTGGGCACCACCGAAAAATATTCGTTGCCCGCGCCGCAGGCCGATACCCTTTTAGAAAGGCAGGGCCCGCCCTCCAAATCTATATTGAAGTGAAAGAAGTTGAAGCCCTTTCCCGCCCTGTACGCTTCGAGATACTTTTCGCACAGCGTTTCGTATTCCTCGCATATGCGGGGAAGGTGCTCTTCCCTTATCTGCAAGTCGGGGATATCGGTTACGACGGGCTCCATCGAGATGCTGTCGAACCCGCTTTCGGCGAGGAACATAACGTCGTTGGAAAAGTCGAGGTTCTTTGCCGTGAACGTGCCGCGCACATAATAGCTTTTGTTGCCGCGGGTGGCGACGAACTTTTTGATGTTGTTGAAGCAGATATCGAAACTGCCCCTGCCGTTTACCGTCTTTCTTATGGCGTCGTGCACTTCCTTCCTGCCGTCGAGCGAGAGAACGACGTTCTCCATTTCTCTGTTGAAGAACTCGGTTGCTTCGTCGCCCAGCGCGAGGCCGTTCGTAGTGGTGGTGAAAAGGAACTTTTTGCCGTGCTTTTCGCCCTGCTCGCGCGCGTACGCCACAATATTTTTGATTGTGCCGAGGCACATCAGGGGTTCGCCGCCGAAGAAGTCGGCTTCGAGCACCTTGCGGTTGCCGCTGTTTGCGATGAGGAAGTCGATGGCCTTTTCAGCCGTCTGCTCGCTCATAAATTCGCGGGCGGAATGATAGGCGCCTTCGTCCGCAAAGCAGTAGCGGCAGCGCATATTGCAGTCGTGGCAGATATGTATGCACAGCGCCTTTACCTCGTTCGACTTGACGGGGTAAACGGAAGGTTCGGGCGCGTTCAAAAGGCCCTGTCCTTCGAGCGTTTCGACGTCGGCAGAGATTGACTTTATGTCCTCCGCGGAGAGAGCGGGCGCCACACCCTGTTCGCGCGCCTTTAAATATGCAGCGGTCTTTTGGTCGCACTCGTGCAGGCTGGCGCTGCCCGTATCGTAGATATAATGGTGTGTTTTATAGTTGAATACGTGAATCATTGCTGTTTGCTTTTATGTGTATATTATGGCTGATTTTTTTAACTGAGATTTCTCGACTGCGCTCGAAATGACAATGAAAGAGACGCAGAAAAATAAAACCCTGCGGCGTGGCAGATATCATAATTTAAGGAGCAGAGAAAATTCTGCTCCTTAACTTTCCGCTTTTTAAAATTGCCCTTGTGCAAAAAGACTTATCTGGTCTCTTTGTCGGGTCTTTCTTCCCTTGTGATTCTTTCGCAGCTCTGGTTGCCTACCGTGCAGCTGGTTTTGCAGGCCGACTGGCAGGTGCTTCTGCATTCGCCGCAACCCGTAACCTTTCTTTCAGAGGGTTTTGCAATAGTTTTTATCATAACAGTTACTCTCCTTTGCAAATCTTTTTTATATATTATAGTTTAAGGCGGCGCAAAAATCAAGCGTTTTTACAGAATTTCAGCTTCTGCGCTTTATATTTACGCCTATTATTCCGCTGATTGCGCCCGACGCCGCGCCGAGGAGTATCTCTAACGCGAACAGCCAGGTTACCGCGAACGACGAGGCGATGACGGAAAACAGCACGTACGTTACCAGCACGGCAATAACGCCGTATACGGCGCCCTTTATAAGCCCCCTGCCGCCGCGTATGAACAGCACCCCGCCCGCCGCAATCGACAGCGTTTTGAATACCTGGTTGACAGGCTTAACCGCATCCGTCGGGAGGGAAAACATCTGAATTATCAGCGAGAATATCAGCACGCAGGCGAGGCAGAATATTACCGCCGCGAGCGTGGCTTTGAGTACCTGAAAAACATTTTCGCGCATAAAAAAAACCTCCGCACAGTTTAAAACTATGCGGAAGGCGCTTTAATTATGATATTTTTACTTGTCTTCTTTGCTCTCTTCGGCAGGTTTTTCTTCTGCGGGTTCAGCCGCCTTTTCTTCCTGCTTTTCTGCGGGAGCGCTCTCTTCGAAGGGCTCTTCCGCCTTGGGCTCTTCTGCCTTTTCTTCCGTTTCGGCGGGTTTTTCAACAACCGCGTCGGTCTGGTAGATGGCCTGCTTATCGAACTTCATATAGCATTTGCCGCTCGTTTCGGAACCCGTTTCGAGCACGAAGGTGTTTTCTTCGGGGTCAACTTCAACGACTATGCCGCACACGCCGCCGATGGTTTTAACCTTGTTGCCGGGCTTTACGGCGTCCATAAGCTGCTGGGCTTCCTGCTGCTTCTTCTTGTTCCTGCGGGAGGAGAATACGAAGAAAACAACGATTATTACTATGAAAACGGCAAGTATTACCCAGGTAATCCATCCGCCGTCGTTAGTGTTGTTGGTAGTATCGCTCAACAATGCGCTAAACATAACTTTTACTCCTTATTTTTATAGAAAATATTTTTATTTACTCCAATACTATACAATTTTTATATGTTTTTTGCAAGCGTTTTTTTGATTAAATTGTAAGGCGGGGCAAACTTTCACCCCGTTTTCAAAATATGCCCGACATTTTGCGCGTTTTGCAGACACAATTCGTCAATTGCCGTATTTTGCGTAAAATTCTTTGGCGAAGTCCTGCAAGCTGTCTGCAAAAATGGCCTCGCGCAGGCCGCGCATAAGTTTGTGCAGGAAAGTTATGTTGTGCAGGCTTAAAAGCATTGCTCCCAGCATTTCGTCTACGTTGAGAAGGTGGCGAAGGTATGCCTTGGTGTAATTTTTGCAGCAGTAGCAGCCGCACTCGTCGTCGAGCGGGGTAAAATCTTCCTTATAGGCGCCGTTGCGCACCACTATTTTGCCGCGGGAGGTGAACGCCGTGCCGTTGCGCGCCACCCTTGTAGCAAGCACGCAGTCGAACATATCTATGCCGCGGATTACCCCCTCTATCAGGCAGTCGGGACTGCCCACGCCCATCAGGTAGCGGGGCATATTGTCGGGCAGCATCGGCTGCATAAAGTCAAGAATTTCGTACATAAGCGGCTTGGGCTCGCCTACCGAAAGGCCGCCTATGCCTATACCGCAGTCGGCGTAACTTACCGCCCTTTTCAGGCTCTCTTCGCGCAGGTCTTTATACATATTGCCCTGGACTATGGGGAACAGCACCTGGTCGTCGCGGGATTTTGCCGCGGCGCAACGTTCGAGCCAGCGCGAGGTGAGGTTCATTGCATCCTCTGCCTGGGTGTGCGTGTAGCCGTATTCGCTGCACTGGTCGAACTGCATTATTATGTCGGCGCCGAGGTTTTCTTGTATGGATATCGACTTTTCGGGCGTGAACAGGTGACGGGAACCGTCGATGTGCGAGTTGAAGTATACTCCCTCCTCCTTTATCTTGTTGAGTTTGGTGAGGGAGAATACCTGAAAGCCGCCGCTGTCGGTCAGGATGGGGCCGTCCCAGTTCATAAACTTGTGGAGGCCGCCCGCCTTTTTTACAATCTCGTCGCCGGGGCGCATATATAAGTGGTAAGTGTTGGAGAGGACAATTGAGCTGCCCGCCTCTTTCAAATCGCGCGGAAGCACGCCCTTTACCGTGGCCTGGGTGCCAACGGGCATATACACGGGCGTGAGAACGTCGCCGTGGGGAGTATGAAAAACGCCGGCGCGCGCGCCGGTATGCTTTTCGATATGCTGAACTTCAAAAGAAAAATTTTTTGACATTTATCACCTTATATAATTTGGTTGGTTGAGTTGCGAGTTTTTTTCTACCCTTCCCTACCCTCTCGTTGTGCATGCGGTAAATAAACCGCACAGTTCTGCCGTTTCCCTTCGGGAGCCTCGGCAGAGTAGCGCGCTATGCGCTCGCGCAGCAGGGTGAATGGCGACGATTATATAAATGAGGGCCCTCAAATATCGGGGCAAGAGGGACAAACATTGCAGTTATTCAAACAGCGGGCACCCGCTGTTTGTGCAATGCGAGATGAGCGAGGGCAAATCA
>ERZ1643246.2206-NODE-2206-length-19127-cov-8.319631_pt1 | contig 19127 bp, 18 predicted proteins | sample MGYA00579265_ERZ1643246 | MGnify/ENA primary metagenome ERZ1643246 (study PRJEB29033, sample SAMEA4952261) | chicken gut metagenome | biome: Broiler Chicken; feature: Gastrointestinal Tract; material: Caecum | place: Ireland | collected 2018 | study: Broiler...
ATATCCCTCAGTCACGCTGTCGCGTGCCAGCTCCCTTTAGGCAAGGGAGCCACGAGTATGGTGAAAAGTATTTGAACTACGCCCCGTCGCGGGCTGAGCGACCCCCGCCACGGGCTGAGTGGCCCCCGCCACGGGCCGAATGATCTCATATACATAAATTCAGGTGCCCGCGCTGTCGCGCGGGCACCCGTTTGTTATCCGTTTTGTTCCTTATTGGGTTGCTGCGCCCTTACGGGGGAGGTGAACACCTTTACTCCCCTTTGGCGGAGTTTATGCACCGCGAAGTAGAGCGGCGTGCCGAGCGCGTAGATCCACACGCTCTGCGTGAGCACCATCTCGCCGAACGACACCCAGTACACGACGTCGGGCGTGCCCGCAAGCAGCCACACCGCGGGAACGATGAACGCGTTGAAGATGACGGGAAAGAACCCGCCGAGCGCCACGCGCACGACGTGGTTTCTGAACGCTATGCCGACGCAGTAGGTGGCGAACGCGGCAAACAGTGTTGCCAGGCTGCCCAAGATTTCGTAGACGCCGTAAGCCGAGATGATGTTGGCGAGCAGGCAGCCTATGTAGAGCGCCGGCACCGTCTCGGGGAAGAACAGCGGCAGTATGGTGAGCGCCTCTGCCGGCCTTATCTGGAAGGGGCCGAACGCGAAGCTGCCCAGAAGCCACGTCACCACGGCATACAGCGCCGCCACCACGCCGGCGCGGCAGAGCATCTTTGTGTTCCAGTGCGAAAAATCGCTTGCTATCTGACTGAAAAATGCTTTCATTGAACTTTTTTGCAGACTACGGCGCAGTAAAAAGGGGACGGCAAAAAACCGTCCCCGGAAATACTCAGTCTGTATTCTCCTTCGGTTTTTTTATAATGGAAGTGTTGAGCCGAAAACCTTCCGTTTCACGCCGCGGCGCGGCGGTGAAATTAAATTTTTATGGTACGCGTACGCGTGGCGGAATTACTCCTGATCGTTCTTTTCGGAGCCTTCCTCTTCCTGCTTGCCGGCGCCGCTGTTGCCAAGATACGTGCCGAGGAAGATCTGCTTTTTGCCGCGGGGCGCCGAGGAACGTGCGGGGCGTTCGCGCCTGTCGCCGCGCTCCCTGTCGCCACGCTCGCCGCGCTCCCTGCGGCCTTCAAACCTGCGGCCTTCGCGCCTGTCGCCGAACTTCCTTTCGCCTTCGAACTTCTTGTCGCGGTTGAACTGCCTGCCGCCGCGCTTTTCGCGGCGCTCGTAGGGAAGCTCGTCCTTGGGGATTATTACCACCCTGCGCATGGGCTCCTTGCCCTCGGATATGGTGGTCACGTCCTCGTTGGAGGCAAGTACGGAGTGCACCACGCGGCGCTCGTAGGGGCTCATCGGCTCCATGGCGACGCGCCTCTTGCGCTCTACCGCCTTTGCGGCCTTTGCAAGCGCCACCGCCTTGAGCTTTTCCTCGCGCTGGGCGCGGTAACCCTCGCAGTCGACGACCACGCGCCTGTATTCGTCCCTGCCGATGTTGGCTACGGCGCCCGCTATGCACTGGATGGCGTCGAGCACCTCTCCGCGGCGGCCGATGACTGCCGAGGTATTCGTGGTCTTAACCTCTATTTCGATCTTTTCGCCGTCGGATACGACGTCGCTGAACGCGGGTATCTTGAGGATCTTCATCAGCCCGTCGATGAACGCCGACGCGCGCTCGCCGTCGGAGGCCTTCTTTGTGACCATCACCCTGGCCTTTACCGAGCCGAACAGCTTTCTCTTGCCCTCTTCGAGCACCGTTATCTCTGCCTGCTCCTCGGTTATGCCGAGCGCTTTAAGGCCCTCCGCGATGGCCTCTTCCTTGGTTTTGCCTGTAAATACGTTCTGATTTTCTTCCATAATAATAACTCCTTATCACACACTCTCAGCGTTTTCTGCCCGTGTTTTTGCCGTTTGAGGCGGGCCTTCTGATGTATTTTTCCTGTTCGCGGCGCTCCTCCGCCTTTCTGAATTTAACGTCGAGCACTCTGTTGACTATGACGGTCGTAAGGAAACTGTAGAGAGTGTTTACTATCATGTATATTGAGAAGCCGGCACTGTAGAAGAACGAGAACAGGCCGTAGATGATGGGCATTATTATGAGCATCATCTTGTTCGTGCGCTTCGCGCTGCCGTCTACCGAGCCGAGCTCGTTCATGCTCTTCTGCATGCGCATGGAGAAGAACTGCGAGAGGAACATCATGCCTATCGCCAGCACTATCAGCACGAAATAGCCGTTGACCTGCGACTTTTCGGCCTGCAGGTGCGCCGTGACTTCGTTATAAGAATCTTCGTAATTTGCAAGGTCGGTGACGCGGTTGAGCGAACTTACGAAACTCGAGAACGAGGGCACCTCTTTATTGAGGGGCGAATCGGGATACCAGATGTTGCCCACCCACAAAAAGCCCTGATTGTTTTCGTGGTAATAGTCCGCGGCGGCGTCGCGCGCCTCCTCCGCCATGTAGTCTTCGATGACTATGAAGTAGTCGTTTTCCGTCACGCAGCCTTCGACGAGCTGTTCGTAGGTGTGCTCGCCGTCGGGATGGGCGTTGTAGTATGCCTCGAACTTGCCGAAGTCCACCCTGTAATAGGTCTCGCCGCCGACTTCTTCGGGTATAAGGAAACCTTCGGGATTGTCTTCGCCGTCTACATACACGCTGACAACCTCGTTATAAGCCTGCGACATGCCGCGGTACAGCTCTATGTTGGCGTACTGCGAATATACCGAAAACTGGCTGAACACTACCATGAATATGACGAGCGATACGATGGTCGGCAGGCAGATGCCCAGCATGCTGTAGCCGTTCTTTTTGTACAGCTCCATCACCTTCTGGTTATACATGTTCTTGTCGTTGGCGTACTGCTTCTGCAGCTTTTCCATCTGGGGGCGCATGCGCTCCATGATGAGCGACTGCTTCTTGGTCTTATACTTGGAAAAGACGTCGAGCGGCAGCACTATGGTCTTTAAGATGAGCGTGAACAAAATGATGCCTATCGCGGTGATGCCCACTCCCTCTACCAGCCATCTTATAATGTCGCCTATGAAGTTTAAGTCTACCGAGGGCAGCTCCTTTACGCCGAAGCCGATATAGTCGGCAGATGTTGCCAATAAATTCATTATACAGCGCTTTAAGGCGGGGTTAGAGCACCCACCTTACCTTGAAATAATTTTCGGGCACGGGGTCGTACCCGCCCTTTGTAAACGGGTTGCAGCGCAGTATGCGCCACAGCCCCATAAGAACGCCGGCTATAACGCCGTGGTTGTTTATCGCGCGGAGCATGTATTCCGAACAGGTAGGCGTGAACATGCACGTCCCGCGCGAGATGTGGCGCTGGTAAAACACTATAAGGCGCATGAGCAGCATCTTTATATAAGGCCTGAACACCCTGCGCCTTAAAAACCTGAAAAAATCTTTTACCCGTGACATGCCATCTTTTTGCAGCACTTTTTCATTGAGGCGGCAAACCTCTGAAAGGTGTATTCCTCCGCCTCCCTTGGTATGATAAGCACGCTGCATGAAAACGGAAGCAGCGGCACGCTTTCGGAAAATGCCTGCCGCAGCAGCCGTTTTATCCTGTTGCGCTTTACCGCCTTGCCGTGTTTTTTTGAAACGATGACCGCCATCTTTACCGCGGCTGCGGGCGCATAGATAAAGGTGAGGGCGTCGGAATGCGCCCTCTTCCCCTGCCTGAACAGGCGCTGGATATCGGTGTTTTTTTTCAGCCTTTCATAGTTCATAAAAACACCGTCCGCCAAAGTTTATGCAGAAAGATGCTTGCGGCCCTTGTTTCTCCTTCTCTTGAGAACGTTCCTGCCTGCCTTGGAAGCCATGCGCTTTCTGAAGCCGTGAACCTTGCTCCTCTGTCTCTTCTTGGGCTGATAAGTCCTTTTCATCTTGTCCTCCGTTGCGCTCTTTGCGCAGATACATTATATTATAATCTTTCGGGCACGGCGGCAAAATTTATGCCCCGCGCCCGCATTGAGCTGTTTTTAATTATACAATCAATAAAAAGTTTGTGTCAAGCGTTATTTGCCGTTCTTACGGGTAAAATTAAATACAACACGTCTTTATCCTGATAATTTGTGCAGATAAACGGCTGCACCGCGCTGTTGAACGAAAGGGTTATCTTCTCTTCCCCGAGCGCTCCCACCGCTTCTGTTATGAAGCGGGAATTCATGGCTATGCGTATGTCGTGCCCCTCCACCTCGGCCTTTACGGGTTCCTGCACGTTGCCTATCTCGGAATTGGACGATACCTCTATCATCCCGGCGGAAATGTCGAATATGATGAGACTGTTCTTGTCGGAGCGGACTACCACCGCCGCCCTGTCTATCGAACTTCTGAGCGCGGCCTTGTCCACCGTCACGGTGGTGGTGAACGTCCTCGGGATGATGTTCTCCTTCTTTATGAAGTCGCCGCCGTACAGCCTGGAGGTGAGCACGGTGTCGTCAACGGAGATGAGTATCATTCCGCGCTGGACGAAGATCTCGGTCTCACCCTCGGAGGGGAGCATCTTGTCTATTTCCGAAAGGGTACGGGCGGGGCAGATTATGTCCATGTCGGCAGATGCCGCCGCAACGGGCGCCGTTATGGTTGCCAGCCTGAACCCGTCGAGCGCGGTAACGCACACCTTTCCCTCGGCTATCACGAACTGGCAGCCCTTGAGGTTGGGGCGCGAGTCGTCTGCAGCGCAGCAGAATGTCGTTGCCGATATCACTTTTTTGAGATCGGCAACATCCATCCTGAAGCTGTTTTCGCTTATGTCGGTGGCAATTTTGGGAAAATCGTCTGCGGGCAGCACCTGCAGATACGAGCGGCTGTCGGCATACTCTATCTCCATGCGCGCGCCGTCGGCGGCGAGTGTTATCTGTACGTCCTCGAGCTTCTTTATAAAGTCTGCAAAATATCTGCCGGGCACGCAGGTCTCGCCCTCTTCGTATATCTCCGCCTTCATCTTTTTGATTATGGCAAGTTCGCCGTCGGTGGCGGAGAGAATGAGTTCGTCGTTTTTAGCGGCTATTTTGATGCATTCGAGAAGGGGAACGGTAGTCCTTACGGCGCACGCCTTTACCACCTTCATCACCGCTTCTGAAAGGTTTACTCCCTCGCATACAGCTTTCATTTTTCGTTCCGTCCTTATATGTAAGTTATTTATATTTATTAAATAAGTTTATATGGTAATAGTAATAATAGGCGCGGTGGAATTATGGATAACTTTGCCGCTTGCGCCTTCAACGCAATAATAATAGCAAATTTCCGGCCAAAATGCAAGCGAATGAAGCTTTTTTGAGCATGGCTGACTGTGAAAAAAGATGTTGACAACACTGTGGATAAATGTGGATAAAAAAGTAAGGCTGTGGAGAAAATGAAGCTGACCGGACGGCGGATAGAACAGTGTTAAAAAGTTTTGTTTGCGCAAAAACGGCGTTTTCCACAAATGCATGGCAGTGTGGAAAAAGTTGCCTACATTTCAACAGCCGCCATATCAGGGCAAAAATGAAGCGATTAGGGTTGAATTTGCCGGGAATGTGTGGTATCATATCTTTAAGAACGCCGCCGAGGCGGAAAGTTATCAACAACTTTGGAGGGAAGTTTGCTTTACGATTTTATTTCCTGCACGCCGGAAGAGGAAAAAAAGTTTGAAGAATTTTTCCGTATGTTGTGCGACTATAACAAAAAGGTAAACCTGACCGCCATAACGGAGCGCGGCGAGTTCTTTATAAAACACATATGCGACAGTCTGGCCGGCGCCGGCTATTTTCCAAATGGTGCCGAAGTCGCGGAGGTGGGTTCGGGCGGGGGCTTCCCCTCCGTTCCACTGAAGATAGCCAGGGACGACCTTTCGTTTACTCAGTTCGAGAGCGTCGGCAAAAAATGCGCCTTCCTTAGTCTGGCCGCGCAGGAGCTCGAGCTTTCGCGCATGAGCGTTATCAACATGCGGGCAGAGGATGCCGGCCGCGACGTTAATTACCGCGAAAAGTTCGATGCGTGTTGCGCGCGCGCCGTTGCAAGGCTGAATACATTGCTCGAATACTGCGCGCCGCTCGTAAAGACAGGCGGGAGGGTGATAGCTTATAAGGGCGACGCCGAGGAAGAGATAGCCGAGGCAAAGCATGCCGCCGCCGTGCTCGGGCTGGAGCTTGAACATGTAAAAAAGTACCGCCTGCCGCAGGATATGGGTGCGCGCACGCTTGCGGTATATAAAAAAATAAGGCCCACGCCGCAGAGGTTTCCCCGCGGGCAGGGCAAAGAGAGGAAAAATCCGCTTTGAGGGAGAACAGCTGTGCATTCACGGGGCACCGCATGCTGGGCGACGACTTCGACCCGGCGCTGCTCGAAAGAGTTGTCGAAAGACTGCTGAAGAGGGGCGTTGACACGTTTTACTGCGGTATGGCAAAGGGATTCGATCTGTTTGCCGCCGAGATAGTGCTCAAATTCAAGGACAGATACGGTGCGAAACTCATCTGCTGTATACCATATGCCGGACAGGCCGACTACTTTTCCGCCGCCGACAAGGAGAGGTATGAGAATATCCTTGAATACTGCGAACGGAAAATAGTCTTTTCGGAAAAATACAACCGTTGGTGCATGCACGCCCGCGACAGGTTTATGGCGGAAAACAGCGGCACCGTCGTCTGCTATCTGCGCAGATCTGCCGGAGGCACATATTACACGGTGAAATATGCCCGTTCGCTGGGCGACAAAATAATAGAGGTATAAAATGAAATAAATAATTTGTAATTTAACTGAAATAATTTTTTACCGTACTGTGTATTATACATAGTACGGTATTTTTATGCATTATATTATCAAAAAGGGATATAAATAAGTAAATATATGTGAATATTTATGCATAATAAAAATATAAAAATAATATAAAAAATAAATTTTGCGCAATTTTTATATAAACAGTTTCTATATCCTCTTTTTTTTGAGCAGGCGCATGAAACGGCGGAAAATGCGGCTATTTTGCATATTTTCGGGTAAAATAAGCAAATTGGGTGGCACATATGCCTCAAATACTCCTATTTCGGGCATTCCGGCGGGATCGCTGCGGTTTCAGCCCCTCCTCCACTGCTTTCGGCATTTCTGCCCGCAGATGCGCCGTTTGCGGCATATTGTGGCACGTTTTGCCTGCATTACGGCGTTTTGAGCGGTATTATTGCAAATCCGGACGCTTTTGCCGTCGTTGAGCCGTTCGGGAAGCTTTACGCCCGTCTGGACGGTCATTTACTCACAAATTCAATAATCTGCGGGGATTGGTGCCGCATGCGGCGGCTTATGTTCGTCTTGTACCTTTTGTACGTTCATGTCTCCGCCGCACCGCCTGCACGGCCGTGCAGCGCCCTTTCGGCGGCGCGGTCGCTTATGCAGCAGGCTATACCCTCCGCTATTATGTCTGCCATCTTATACACTATGTTGAGTCTCGTTGCCGAAAGCAGCGAAAAGTTGAATATCGACTTTTCGGCAATAATGCCGAGCACCGATATGTCGCCCACTCTGCCGAGTCGCTTGTTTGCCCCGCTTCCCGGGCGTACTCCGCGCTTTGAAAGTTTTATAAGTCCTATGTCGCCCTCGCTTCCTACCGCCGCGTCGACGGCTATTATATGACTGCCGGGGTGAGTTGAGCGGACGAACTCGTTTATATACTTCACCTCGTGAGCCGTCACAGGTTTTTCAAGCGTGCCGTAGATATAACAGTTCGTGCCCTTAAGTTTGTTCTTCAGCTTTGTCCCCGTAACAGGCCCCAGACTGTCGCCCACGGACAGATCGCTGCCTATGCATACTATCACGGGGTCGCACTCAGACTGCGGCAAAAGTTTCTTCAGGGTGAGAGTTATACCGCTCTCGGCCAGACTGTTATACAGATTGAATGAATATTGTGTTTGCATATATAACTATTCAAAAATCCTTATTTTTTGATATTTTTAGAATATAAAACTTTGCAATAATATAGATATTTATGTAAATTTGAGCCGCATTTTGGTATACCGTGTTCTGTATATGCTTACTTACATGTTGCAAATCATCGCATGTAAATACTGTTAGCGTGTGTTTTTTATTCATTAAGGTTATTGCCGCTCCGGGTTCGATTTATACGTTGCATGATCTTCGTTTACAGGGCTTTGGCGGTCAATATGAATGCGTAAGGAAAGTCGCTGTTTATATCTTTCGCTATCGCCGGTGTTCGGTATTGTGTAGTTTATATTGCCGAAAGGCCGAAATATTGTCGCTGTGGCCGTATTATTTAAGACATGTTTTTATACTTGTTGCAGCTAAATCGCCGCTCAGAGGCTGAAATTTGGCCTCTGAGCGGCGATTTAATTGCATTTGAAAGGCCTGAAATATATTTGCCTGGCGGGCCTTACGGCGTAAATTTGAGTGCTTGCGGCAGATCTGACTGAATTTTTGTTAATTTTGCGGTAAAATAGTGCAGCGCAGCGCTGTTTGCTATGTGTTTGTGATGGAATTTGGCGGGTAAATAATACTTTCGCTGTGGATAACGCGACTGATATTCGTCAATCGTCTGTTGATTTAAGTTTATCCACAAAGTTATCGACAATGGTTGTGGATACACTTGTTGATGCTGTTTCACGTGCGCCGGCTTTTTTTGGCGGCGCACTCTGCTCTTACATTATTCATAAAAGTTGCGCTTAACACCGGAATATGAAAATTTTATCCACATTTGCTTCGCTTATCAACAGTAATCAAGTTGATTGTTGTCCACAATTCCACATTCAGTATGGTAAAATTAGTCGGATCAGCCGTTTCGGGTGTGTTTGCGGTTGATTTTTTAATCGCTTATACTTATATATTGCTATTTTATCCACAGTGATGGAGGGGGTCGACAGGCAGTTTGTCCACACTGTCAACATAAATTTTTGGCTGACAAATTGCGTTTGGTTTAATTTAATGCGTTTTGTGTTTCACGTGGAACATTAAAAAATTAAAAAATTCAGGCAGAATGTTTCACATGAAACATTCTATAGGGTAAAAATCGATAAGCGCACTAACTTTTTAATAGATATTTCGGTATTTTACGAATAGTTGTAATAAAAGTAAAGCCGTGTGTAAATAATAAAAATTGAGTGATAAGCGGTAAATTTTTGCTTAATTGCTTGTAAATATATAATTATTGTGATAGAATAATATCAGCGGAAGATATAAGGTTTAATTATTGAAACTGTATCAGATTGCGCTGCAAAACTGCTTGCGCCATAAAAGTGTTAAGCGCATGGTGGATTCTTTATTCAAAAGTCATGCGCCAATGATCAATACGGCCAAATCTGCATGTTTTGCCGATTGTTGCGTGTTATGCTGATATTCTCTGTCGAATATTATCTGAACGCGTAAATCAACCGTGGATAGATCTGTCGCCATAGGCCCTTAAATTTGCCCTCTGAGAGGTTTTTTGTGCCCGTAGGGAAAGAGGTTATAAACGTATATCGCTTTCGTTTTCAGCGGCTGATATTGCGTTGTAAAGCCTCCGTTTGTTTCGGCTTTCGGGTGGTGCGACACGATCAGACATAGCATATGAGGGCAGGGGTTGGTTTGGGTCGCATATTTGTACTGTGGTGCTTTATGCGGAGTGCATGCGGCTAATGCTTTAACCGGGCGGTGTCAGCATGCTGTGGCAGAACTTAGTCCATAAAAATGGCCGTCCGGAAACGGCGTATTTTTGCTGATAATGGCGCTATTCCAATAAAACATTGCATAAAATTTTGCATAAAGTTCTTGGAAATACGTCAAAATACGCCCGATTTCAGTGTAAAATGACGGATTTTTTGTTAAACTATAAATAAAACTGTGCATTTTAAGGTTATATATGACTTAACATGCATTTTTGCATGTTCAGACACACTTAGCTATAAAAAATGCAGGTTTTGTGGCTTTGCCCTGCAGTGTTGCGGCAAGGCTGTGTGCTGCCTTACAATGGCAGAATATTTGCAATATGCCTGCGCGGCATATAATTTATTACGCGCGCGCGACATACTTTTATATATAGAGCGCCGTTATGGCGCATAGTCATTAAAAAATCCGGGGCTTGCGTCCCGAAAAAAAGGAGTACGAATTGAGCAAAAAAAGTAAAATCATCATGGGGGTGGTCATCGCCGTGCTTGTGATCGCGGTCATTGCGGTGATCATTGCCACGAACGTCGACAGCGGAAGGAGTATTGATTCGAGTGATTTCAAACTTTACACTCAGAATTACTCCGCTGCCGAAAAGAGGACGAACGAAGACGGCGATGTTGAAGTTGTCGTAAACGGCGAGGGATCTGAGCGCTACGTGCGCATGGACGGCAACAACAACGGAAGTTACAGCGATCCCGAAGACTATACAGTGCCTGCCGGGCAGGTGATAGAGCGCGTCGATATCGACGGCTACCTGCTCACGGGGCGCGCCGCCAACGGCAGTGTATGGAGAACTTACTATTCGTCGCTGTACAGCGACAACGAACTGCTCGGCATGTGGGACGAGAGCGGGCTTTCCTATAACTTCGCAAATCCCAACTCCGGCAGCTACTGGTCATCGATAATCTCTATAGGCGGCCTCGTGCTGCTGTGCGTTGTATTCTGGCTGATCATTCGCTCGACCGCCGGCGGTGGAGGGCGCACGATGTCGTTTGCGCGCAGCAAGGCGCGCGTATCCACAAATATAAAGGTGCGCTTCACCGATGTGGCCGGCGCAGAAGAGGAGAAGCTTGAGCTTGCCGAGGTGGTAGAGTTCCTCAAACAGCCCAAAAAATTCTCCGACCTGGGCGCCCGCATACCCAAGGGTGTACTTTTGGTAGGCCCTCCGGGCACAGGTAAAACGCTCTTTGCCAAGGCGGTTGCGGGCGAGGCGGGCGTGCCGTTCTTCTCGGTATCGGGTTCAGATTTCGTTGAAATGTATGTAGGCGTAGGCGCCTCGCGTGTGCGCGATCTGTTCGATATGGCGAAGAAAAATCAGCCATGCATCATTTTCGTAGACGAGATCGATGCTGTGGGCAGGCAGCGCGGCGCTGGCCTTGGCGGCGGCAACGACGAGCGCGAACAGACGCTCAACCAGATACTTGTCCAGATGGACGGCTTTGAGTCGAACGAGGGCGTAATAGTAATGGCGGCGACAAACCGTGCGGACATACTCGACCCTGCGCTGATGCGTCCCGGCAGGTTCGACAGGCAGATATATGTAAATCTTCCCGACGTTCGCGGCAGGGAACAGATACTCAAAGTGCATGCGCGCAACAAGCCGCTTGCGCCCGACGTAAATTTCAAGACGATAGCAAGGATAACGAGCGGCTTTTCGGGTGCGGATCTTGCAAACCTGCTGAACGAAGCTGCCATCCTCGCCGCAAGGGCGGGCAAACAGTTTATCGGGAATCAAGAGCTTTACGAGGGCGTAAACAAGGTGATCATGGGGCCGCAGAAGAAGAGCAGGATCGTTACCGAGAGCGACAAGCGCATTACGGCATATCACGAGGCCGGACATGCGATAGTGGCACGTAAGTGCAAGCACTGCGACCCCGTGCAGGAAGTTTCGATAATTCCCCGCGGCAACGCCGCAGGCTACACCATGACAAGACCCGACAGCGACGATTCGTTCGTTTCGCGCGAAAAGCTCAAAGATTTCATCTGCATGGCCCTCGGCGGAAGGGTGGCGGAAGAGCTGGTGATAAAAGATATAACCACCGGAGCTTCGAACGACCTTGAACGCGTTACGGAAATGGCCAAGAAGATGGTTACCGAATGGGGTATGTCTGAAAAGCTGGGGCTTGTTACCTATGGCAGCAACTCGCAGACGGTGTTCCTTGGTAAAGACATGGAAACGCACAATGCTTACAGTGAAGAGACGGCAAGGGCTATCGACGAAGAGATGCACGGCATTATCGACGGCGAACATGAGCGCGCGGTGAATATCCTTACGGAGAACCGCTCTGTGCTCGACAATATGGCAAGGGTGCTCATCGAAAAGGAGACTATCTATTCCGAAGAGGTGGATATGCTCATGGAGGGCAAGGATCACGCCGAGGTAATCCGTTATATGGAGGAACACGACGCGGCCCGTGCAGAGAACCCTTTCAAGAGATACGAATGATTTGAAGCGGCTTGAATGTTTCACATGAAACATTCAAGCCGCCCTGAACGGGGGTAATATGGCAAAAGTAGTTTCATTTACAAACAAGAAGGGAGGGGTCGGCAAAACCACCACCGTAGTGAACATGGCGGCTTATTGCGCCGAATACGGGAAGAAGATGCTGATCATCGACCTCGATTCTCAGGGCAATGCCACGACCGGACTTGGCTTTTCCAAGAGTGCGCTTAAAAAATCGGTATATAATGTGCTGATCGGCGAAGAGAAGGCCAGCCAGAATATTCTGCCCACGCAGCTCCCGCTGCTCGATATAATGCCGGCAAACGTAGACCTTTCGGGGGCGGAGGTGGAGCTTGTATATAAGCGGAATCGCGACAAGATTCTTAAAACCGCGCTTGAAGAGATAAAGGACAGGTACGACTACATATTTATCGATTGCCCGCCATCGTTGGGGCCGCTCACCATCAATGCATGGGTGGCTTCCGATTCGCTCATCATACCGTTGCAGAGCGAATATTATGCGCTTGAAGGCGTGAGTCAGCTGATGAATACCATAGCGATGGTAAAACAGCATCTCAATCCCGCGCTCACCATCGAGGGAGTAGTCATTACGATGTACAGCGGCAGGGCGACGGTGTCAAAGCAGATAGCGGCTGAGATAAAGAAATTTTTCAAGAGCAAACTTTACGAAATAATTATTCCTCGCAACATCAGGCTTTCAGAGGCGCCCAGCCACGGAAAACCCATCTTGTTGCACGATCCGAAGTGTATAGGCGCGCGTGCTTACAAAGCGCTTACCGAAGAATTTTTGTCCAAGCAGTAAGTAATTTTAGTTAGATTTTGCCGCATGCGGCGGCTTGAAAGGAGCGAGATATATGTCAAAAGGTTTAGGAAAGGGGCTTGAAGCGCTGTTTGAAGACACCAGCGCCGCTTTCGAGCACATGCATGAAAGGGGTAAGCTGTTCGAATACACCGAGGAAGAGCGGCAGAACGCGCAGGAGATGCCGCTTGAAAAGATCAAGGCTAATCCCAACCAGCCGCGCAAAAATTTCGACGAGCAGGCGCTTAAAGAACTTGCCGATTCGATAAGCAAGCACGGAGTGATAATGCCCATCGTCGTGAACGACAACAACGACGGGACATATATGATTATCGCCGGCGAACGCCGCTACCGTGCGTCTGTGCTGGCTGGCAACAAGACCATACCTGTAATAATACGCAACTATAACGAGCGCGAGATTAAGGAAATTTCGCTGATAGAAAATCTGCAGCGCGAAGACCTTAACCCTATAGAGGCGGCGACCGCAATGAAGCAGCTCATGACGGATTATAAACTGACGCAGGACGAGCTTGCCGAGCGCATAGGTAAGTCGCGCCCGGCGGTTGCGAACACGCTTAGGCTGCTCACTCTTGCGCCCGAAGTGATTTCATATGTATCCGAGGGCAAACTTTCTGCTGGACATGCAAGGACGCTGGTAACTTTATCGCCCGAAGATCAGGTAACCTTTGCAAAGGACGCCGTAAAGAGTGCGTCATCGGTAAGAGAGCTGGAAAAGAAGGTGCGTGCATATAATACGCCGCCCGAAGTGCTCTCTGCTAAAAAGAATAAGAAACGTGCGCTTGCTTCGATAGAGTTGAAGCAGCTTGTTGAGAGGATGCGCTTTACTTTCCGCACCAAGGTAAGCCTGATCGGCGGCGAAAGTAAGGGAAGGATCTACATAGATTACTACTCGCGCGACGACCTTGACAGGATAGTTGAGATCCTCGACATTATCGACAAACAGAAGTGATAATCAGTCAGGTTCAAAGTAAATATTCCCGTCGGCAGTAACCGTCGGGAATATTTTTAGCCGATTCGGGCGAAAATTTGAACTAAAAATATTGCCCAAATAGGCAAAAAACGGCAAAAATTCTGTCTCAGAGGCTGTAAACGGCAAAATTTGCCCTGTTTTAAGCATAAAAACGGCAAAAAGCCAGTAAAATTCAGGGTCATTCTGTCTCACAGGCTAAAAACAGATGTCGGTTGCGGCAGTGGCAGAAATGAACGGGGGCTGATTTACTCCCCGAATTTCAATCAACATCAAAATTTTTTGCTTATGCAACTTAAAAAACTTACACCGGAAGACGTGATTGCCCATCTTGAATACTTTTCCCGCTGCAAGTTACTGATAAGTGACTACTCGGCGGCATTCAAACTGATGTGGCAGGACTACTATACTCAATATTATGCAGAGGTGGAGGGTTGCCTGATATTTCAGGAATACTTCCAGGGAAGAGTCTATTTCCATTACCCGATGTCGCTCGACGATGACGCTGCGGAGGACAGAGCGCTTGACAGGATCGAGCAGTATTGCAGGGAGAACGATATACGCCTGCACTATACCTCTATCCCACGCGAAAAATTAGGTAAATTTGCCGACAGGTATGGCGCCGATCTGCGTCTTGATAATAAGCGCTGTTGGCGCGACTATCTTTACAGGGCGCAGGACTTTGTAAGCTATGCCGGCAAAAAGTTTTCCGGGCAGCGCAATCATGTAAATAAATTCAGGAAGCTATATCCTGACTATGAATACTGCGTGCTTACCTCTGCCGACAGTGAAGAGATAACACAATTCCTTAAAGAATTTGCCATGCGCCAGATCGAAAAGGGAACTACGATCGCACGCGAGGAACTTCAGTCAGTCTTTAAGCTGACCTCATATCTTGATACGCTCGGCCAGTTGGCGGGCGGAATAAGAGTAGGGGGCAAGCTCGTTTCGTATGCAGTGGGGGAAGTGTGCGGCAATCAGCTGATCATTCATGTGGAAAAGGCGCTCACTCAGTACGAAGGAATATATGCGACGACGGCGCAGGAGTTTGCAAGGCACAATGTTGCGGACGGAATCGATTATATCAACCGCGAAGATGATTCGGGTGATGCGGGGCTGCGCAAGAGCAAGTTACAATATAATCCGATCTGCCTTGTGGATAAGTATAATGTTACTCCGCACAGGGCAATCGACGGGGTGCGCTCGCTTCCGGATTTTCGGTACGGCAGGCTCATCATCCGCGAGATCAGCGATATGTATTCAAATGATTTTTTCCGTCTTGAATACGATGCCGAGCGCAATAAATATTGGGGATATAATTGGCGCGAGCACTTTTCCGGCGAGCCTACGCCCGAATACTTTATGCGCGGTATACGCGAGGACTTTAAGGATAAGAATGAAATGCCGCTGGGAATATTTTTTGAAGGCTGCCTGGCGGGTGAGGTGGTGTTGCATAACTTCGGTTTCCGCAATGACTGCGAGATTGGCGTGCGGTTGTTGCCACAGTTCGAGGGGAAGGGCCTCGCAAGGGAGGCGCTGCTTGGACTGATGAACTATGCTTTCTTTGAATTGGATATCGACACAGTGTTGGCAAAGTGCTACAAGGAGAATGAACGCAGCAGGCGAACGTTGCTTTCCGCGGGCATGAAGCAGACGGGGCAGGACGATGTCTACTATTATTTCAAAAAGACTGCCGCCATGTAAGTTTCACGGGAAACATTATGTGTATTGTGCACATAATTGGCATAGCGCAATAAGGTCAATAAATTTGTGAGGCGCAAATATATGGATAAGAAATGGTTGATAAAATCTTTGATACTCAACTCACTCTGGATTGCGTGGATAGCGCTTTCGGTGATATTCGGTTATCTGATCGCGAGGTTCTGCTATCCCGAAAATATTTTGCTGTTTATACCGTTCAGTCTGATCTTTCTTGTGGCTGGCGGCGGCATAGCTATCATTGCTCATAAACTTGTTTCAAGAAAGAGAAGATCAGCAAAAACTGAAGAGAGGCCGGCTGATAATAGCGCGACGGCAGATGTGCAGACTGTAGATAGCGCTGTGAGGAATGGAGACGACTGCGATGGCACTGCAGATGATCACGGAATTTGATCTTCCGCATTGAAATAAGAACTTACAAAGCAGAGGGCAAGTTGCATAAAGCAACTTGCCCTCATCTATTTCCAAATTATATAGACAATAATGTTTAATTATACAAAGTTATATTGGTATAATTGGGTTTCGAGGGTTGCAGCGGCGGAATGTAATGCAGCGGCGGTTAAAGCGCGCATAATTGCTCATACTGTTTGCGTATGCGGGGGCATGCGTGGAGGGGGTATGAAGGTCAGCACAAAGGTCATCGGAATATCATCTTTGGCTGTGGCTGCGCTGCTTACTGCGCTGCTGTTCGGCATGACGCGCGCCGCGGGTGAAACTATTTCAGATATGCAGCTGCGCTACCCTGTGCTCGGAGTGGTGTGGGCGGTGGCCACTGCGTTTGCTACCGCCTTTAACCTTGAAGTCTGCAGAAGGAGCAGCGGCATCACCAGTAAATTGTATATCGCGGTTACGGTGCTCGGGTGCGCACTGCTCGTACTCACTCCGTTCACCATGCCGAAATCGGTGGTCGGGTTCACGCTCGATTTTGTCGATCTGCACCTGGTGTGCGCAGTGTCGTTTGCCGCCACAAGTTACATCTGTCTTGCCGCCGCGCTGTTCGTCCGCCCGTGCAGGCACAGGGCGGCGTATGTTCTGCTCGGTTCGGGGTTGCTCGCCGTCGGCGTTGCCAACGTGTTCGCCATACTTTCGCGCGGGGGCAGGGTTTACGGACTGATGGAGGGGGTGCTGATCATGTGCGGCTTTGCGGTGCTGTTTGCCGTCAACTATGCCATACCGTTTTTTGCCGCGCATGCAAGACGACTCGGCCCAAGATAGTTCTTGCATGCGCCCGGGTTCGTTGTAACCATTGCGCTCTGCGTGAATTTCTGACCGCGTTGCGGCTGAAAACACCCGGCACGGCAGATTTCCGGCGACATTGTTATAATTACCCCACATATATGCAGCAACGATCTGCAATTCGGGAAATGCGTTACCGGCATTGAAGCCGACTATTTGTGCCGCGGGTTTTCCGCTGTGGCCTTAGGCGATCCGGTGCTTGATTGTGGTTTGCCCCGGCAATATGCCAGAACTAACGATCACCGGGGCGGACGCGTGCCTGCCCTTTGCCGGTGCGGGGCGTAGACGTTACCGTGTGCTGCGTCAGGCAAGGCTTCTGATTGCCGCAGATGCGCTGCTCTTGTTGCTCGTGCGGGAGCATGTGCAGCACATATTGTGCCGGATATGAATATATATAGAATATATGGTGTGTAGCAGTTTATCGCAAAAAATTTTATAAAAAAGCTGAAAATTTTCTGCAAAAATGCTTGCTTTTTGCCGTGGGATTTGATATGATATTTAAGCGTTCGGGAGCTTAGCTCAGTTGGGAGAGCAACTGCCCTACAAGCAGTGGGTCACAGGTTCGAGCCCTGTAGCTCCCACCAATAAATAGTGCGTATGAATATCACGCGGGAATGGCTCAGTGGTAGAGCGTCACCTTGCCAAGGTGAATGTCGCGGGTTCGAATCTCGTTTCCCGCTCCAATTTATTCATCCGCACTATTTTTTTTATTTATGCGGCGCTATAGCCAAGTGGTAAGGCAAGGGCCTGCAAAGCCCTGATTCCCCGGTTCAAATCCGGGTGGCGCCTCCAAAAAACAGCCTGCATCAGCGCAGGCTGTTTTTCATATTTAACTTAATTGCTGTTTTAGGGCGTTTTTTGCCGCGGCAAACACTTTTTCCGCCAGGCCGTCGTCTATAGAGCCGCTGTCGAGCCCGTGCGGGCACTCGTGCGATATGCAGCCGAATATAGGCTCGCCTCCCCTGTATAGCGTAAGGTTCTGCAACAGATATTTTTTGCCGTCGATAAAGAACATCCCGTTCAGTCTCTCGCGCTCAATGTGCCTTTTAAGGGGCGGCAGCAGCTTAAAGCGGTAAACCGTGCCCCACATGTCGGCAGAAGGGCCGTATCGTGCGCTCTCGCAAGTGGGGGTTATATCTTAGTAGGTCGTGCCGTAAAGGTCGTATTCTGCTTAAAAAACAGGTACTCCTTTTCACTTAGAAGTTTGGCCTCGCCGGCTTAGGCAAACAATAAGGCGCACACTGCGCGCCGTACTACGTCGCTCTCTATTCGGTTGGGGATGTCGTAAAAGTTCATATTCCCTCCGTGGCAGCGGCATATTGCGGGGTGTTTTTGATTGAAGGCAAAACGCGGAGCACGCTCAGCGTGCTCCGCGTCTGCAGTTGCTTCGGTTATTCCTGTGCAGAAAACTGATCTTTGCCTACACCGCAGAGAGGGCAGACAAAATCTGCGGGGACGTCTTCCCACTTCGTGCCGGGCGCAATGCCATATTCGGGCGCGCCTTCCTCTTCGTTGTATTCCCATCCGCATACATCGCATACGTAAGTCATTGTTGATTCACCTCATTATTAAGAACTGTTATTATTTTATAATATTTTAAGCAAATAGTCAAGTGGCAGAGTGCACAAACTGTGGACATATTAAATTTCCGGATAAATAATATAGGGCGCGCTGCCCGAAGCCGCTGCGGCGGCATTGCGTGCGCAAACAATTGACAAACACGCCTGAAAGTGTTATTCTAAACAGGCTGGTGTCGCGCACAGTTTGCGGCAATTTCGGCAATGGCTTGTGTGGCGGAATCGGCAGACACAAGGGACTTAAAATTTTTGGCAGAAAGAAACTAACAAAAAGTTCACAAAACGCGTTAAAAACTTAACAAAATTATGCTTGTGTGGTGGAATCGGCAGACACAAGGGACTTAAAATCCCTCGGTAGCGATACCGTATCGGTTCAAGTCCGATCACAAGCACCATCAAAACGGGAGGAAATTAACAAATTTTCTCCCGTTTTGTTATCTTTGGGAAGTGATTGGGAAGTAAAAATATGCCATTTTTGCCTCAAATCGGGTGTTTTTTGTTAAATTTGTTTGCATATCACAATTTATAGTCTATTTTGTTAATTTCTTGCAGTAAATACTCCTCAGAGTAGTCTGTATAGCCTCTGTCAACGCGGCTCGTCTTTACCGCGGCGTCATATTCGTGGCCTGCCCATTTCATTACTACTTCGGGGTTTACCCCGCATTCTTTATATTGCGTACAAAAAGGAATGTATGGTTAATTCTCGATTG
>ERZ1643246.2208-NODE-2208-length-19107-cov-13.019158_pt1 | contig 19107 bp, 14 predicted proteins | sample MGYA00579265_ERZ1643246 | MGnify/ENA primary metagenome ERZ1643246 (study PRJEB29033, sample SAMEA4952261) | chicken gut metagenome | biome: Broiler Chicken; feature: Gastrointestinal Tract; material: Caecum | place: Ireland | collected 2018 | study: Broiler...
ATGAGATCGTCGAAGTACCATACGGAAAGTTCCCAAAGGGAGTGAAAGGTTCCAGAGAAAAGATGGAAAAAGCGTTCTTCAGTGCAGTGGAGCAGGCAGAAGAAATTTTAAAAGACGTGGATTTCTCTGCATATGACGATATTCTGTTTATCTCGAAGAGTGTGGGTACTGCGGTCTCCTCTGCATATGCGGGAAAACATCACCTGAAAACGAGAAACATCTATTACACACCGGTGGAGGCATCTTTCCAGTTCATGACTCAGCCGGGAATCGCATTCACCGGGACGAAAGACTCGTGGGTGGATTATGAGGCCGTAAAAGAAGGCTGTGAAAAAGGCGGATTCCCGCTGTATATCACTGAAGGGGCGAATCACTCACTGGAGACAGGCGATGTGATGACAGATCTGGAGAATCTGCAGAAGATCATGCTGGCTGCAGAGAAGTATATCGCATGTGACAGTTCAGATAAGTAACAGAAGGAGACCCATTTTATTCCAGACGGCTGGCAGGCGGACCTCAAAAAGGACGGCTGGTACAATACGATGGAGGAAGCCCTGCGCTTCAAGGAAATATTTAAGGCGCAGGATATATATAAAGAGGCAGTTCAGTTATCAGCGCGGGCTGGACGATGCGTGCAGAGGTATAAGAACATGAAGATAAAGTGTATCGCTCTTGATCTGGACCGGACGACACTGGACAGTCAGGGGCATCTGAGCGAAGAAAACAAAGCAGCGATCGAGAGCGCTGCCGCAGCCGGCATTCATGTGGCGGCAGCGAGCGGACGTCCGCTGGATTCATTGCCGGCGGAGCTTACGGATATCACAGGCGTGCGGTATGCCATCACATCCAACGGAGCGGCAGTCTATGATCTGTGTGAAAGAAAATGTCTGCGGCAGTTCAAGATGACTCCGGCGTCAGTAGAGGATATCCTGCGGCATACGGAGCCGGAGCGGATGAAAGATGTATATGGAAAGGCAGCGGAGATGTCGGAAGCAGAGATATCTGAAATCGAGATCTCTTATGAGGCGTTTATCGCTGGCAGGGCTTTTGCGGAGAGCCGGTACGTGGCTGATCCGGTGCGTTTCGGAGCTATGCCGCAGGCAATTCCCTATATACAGGGCACCCGCACGCCGGTGGAGGACATGAGGACTTTTATCCGCGGACATAAGTCGGAGCTGGACTGCATTGACCTTGTGGTAAAAAGCGAGGATATGAAGCATAAATTGTGGAAAAATCTCCGGGAAAATGTCAGGGATGTGTATATCACATCTTCTGTAAGGCAGCTTCTTGAAATCTCTCACAGAGATGCAGGCAAGGAATCCGGTGCGAAGTTTCTTCTGGAATATCTCGGACTGACAAGAGAAGAGCTTGCCGCGTTTGGTGACGGGGATAATGACAGCGGGCTCCTCAAATATGCGGGGATCGGTTTTGCCGTGGCAAATGCGTCCCCGGAATGCAGAGATGCCGCAGATGAGATCGTCGCTTCAAATGATGATAACGGTGTGGCGCAGGGAATCCATAAGATTCTGACAATGTGAGATAAAAGAGCCGGAATCGGATTGTAAGCATGGAGGTTCGTTATGGCACTATATGCAATGGGAGATTTCCACCTGTCGTTCACGGTCAATAAACCCATGGACGTGTTCGGGAGCGAGTGGAAGAACCACGTGAGAAAGATTGAGAAATACTGGAAGAAATATGTAAAGGAAACGGATACTGCAGTTATCACAGGCGACCATTCCTGGGGGAGAAATCTGGACGAATGCCGGGAAGATCTGGGATTTATCGAGGCTCTTCCCGGGCGTAAGATCCTGCTGAGGGGTAATCACGACATGTTCTGGGATGCGAAGAAGACAGAGCGGCTCAACAGCCTGTATGAGGGAAGACTCAGCTTTCTGCAGAATAATTATTATACATATGAGGACTATGCCCTGGTCGGGACAAAGGGATACTGCTACGAGGGCAAAGACAGTTACGAGCATTTTGAGAAGATCAGGGACCGGGAACTTGTGAGACTGCGGGCGTCATTTGAGTCGGCGCGCTCTGCGGGATACCGGAAATACATTATGTTCCTGCACTACCCGCCCACAAGCATTGGCGAGACGGAGAGCGGATTTACAAAGATGGCACAGGAATACGGAGCGGAGCAGGTCGTCTATTCCCACTGTCACGGAAAGGCGAGATATGATGACAGTTTCCACGGAGAGGTGAACGGTATCATCTATCATCTCGTGTCTTCCGATTATCTCAGATTCAAACCGGAGAGAATACTATGAAGATTATTATTTCACCAGCCAAAAAAATGAATATTGACACAGATACTCTGGCGTGCAGGAGTGTGCCTGTTTTCCTTGATGAGACGACAGAGCTCCTTAAATGGATGAAAAATCTTACATTTGCACAGGCAAAGGAACTGTGGAAATGCAACGACAAAATTGCAGAACAGAATTACAGAAGATTTCAGGAGATGGATCTGGAGCGGAATCTGACGCCGGCAGTGATCGCCTATGAGGGGATCCAGTATCAGTATATGGCTCCCGCTGTATTCGGAGGTGCACAGACGGATTATATTCAGAAACATCTGCGGATCCTGTCCGGCTTTTATGGTGTGCTGAAACCTTTTGACGGCGTGGCACCCTACAGGCTGGAGATGCAGGCAAAAGCGTCTGACGCCGGCGATCTGTATAAATTCTGGGGCGATAAACTGTACCGGGAAGTGGTGCGGGGAGACCGGAAGACAGCAGGCGGACACCAGGAATATCCGGATCATAAGGGCAGTCTTATCGTAAATCTGGCATCCAAAGAGTACTCGAAATGCGTGGAGAAGTACCTTGCGCCGGAAGACAGATATCTGACCATTGTGTTCGGGGAGCTTTCAGACGGGAAAGTAAAACAGAAAGGAACGCTTGCCAAGATGGCAAGAGGCGAGATGGTGCGCTATATGGCAGAGCACGAGGTGGAAGGCCCGGAAGGCATACAAGGATTTGACAGACTGGGGTACTGTTTTGATGAAGCGCTCTCAAATGAGCGGGAATATGTGTTTTTGAAGAAGGAGCAGCCGGCGGACGGAGAGACAGTCTGAAGAAAAGGCTGTTTCTCCCATCGGGCAGAATATTTGGGATATGGAGGAAAAGTTATGTACAATGCATCAGAAAAAAGATATGAAAATATGGCATACAACCGTTGCGGCAACAGCGGTTTGAAGCTTCCGGCAGTATCGCTGGGGCTCTGGCACAATTTCGGCGATACTGGAGCTTACGAGACTATGAAACAGATCTGTTTTACCGCATTTGACAACGGTGTTACCCATTTCGACCTTGCGAACAATTATGGGCCGGAGCCCGGAAGCGCAGAGAAAAATTTCGGCAGGATATTAAAAGAGGAGCTGGGACAGTACCGTGATGAGCTTATCATCAGCACGAAAGCCGGATATGATATGTGGCCGGGACCTTACGGGAACTGGGGCAGCAGAAAATATCTGCTGGCAAGTCTGGATCAGAGCCTGAAACGCATGGGGCTTGAGTATGTGGATATCTTCTATCATCACCGTATGGATCCGGAAACGCCGCTGGAGGAGACGATGGGAGCGCTCGCACAGGCGGTCGCATCCGGGAAAGCGCTTTATGCCGGCCTGTCCAATTATGACGGAGAGACTCTGGAGAGAGCGGCGGCGATTCTTGAAGAGCTTCGGTGCCCGTTTATTATCAATCAGAACCGATACTCCATTTTTGACCGTACTATCGAGAACAATGGATTGAAAGAGACGGCAGCCCGGCTTCGAAAAGGAATTACAGCGTTCAGCCCGCTTGCACAGGGGCTGCTGACAAACCGGTATTTAAACGGGATCCCGGAGGACAGCCGCATCATGACAGACGGGAGGTTTCTCAAAAAAGAGGCACTTACGGAGGAGCGCCTCCAGCAGATCCGCAGTCTTAACGGGATTGCGGCGGGAAGAGGACAGACACTTGCCGAGATGGCACTGAGCTGGGTGCTCCGCGACGGAATCGTGACAAGCGTGCTTGTCGGAGCGTCCAGACCTGAGCAGGTGCTTGACGATATCAAGGCAATACAAAATATCGAATTCAGTCAGGAGGAACTGATAAAGATAGACAGTGTAACCTTGTAATCTCAGCTGATTCGTGATACTCTGATTTATAGGAATGAATGACACCTGAATAATATGGCGTGAATCAAGGAGGGAAAGAATATGGCAAGATACGTAAAGGATATCACACTCAATAAGCCGGATGATTTTGTGGCATTTATTGTGAATGATTATCTGCAGAAAAACAGATTTGTTATGTCGGACTGGAAAGGCGAGCCGGCATACCGCGCCGGCGACGGAGTGGTCGAAGGATATAAATATCTGAAGTGGTCATATGCCGGCGGAGTCTTTCATCTCGAAGCGTGGCTGAAGGGAACAGCCGGCGGAGAGTGGGATTTGGACGGTTTCGTGGGCATCGCCATGAAAAAACCATATAAAAGCAGTCTGGAGCAGCTTTTTAATGCGCTTCAGCAGGAGATACCGGCACAGCCGGGGACCGCAACACAGAACGGCAGCATACCGCCGCAGGGAAATGCAGGGCAGCAGTACAGCACCCCGAACCCGCAGCCTCAGCCGATTCCCGTGCGCACGGTGGACAATACAGGCGCGGCGGTTATCGCTCTTGTGCTCGGAATTCTCAGTGTAATTATCGGTATCTTTGTACCGCTGATCGGTGTGATCCTTGGAATTATCGGAATTTCACAGGCGAGAATGGGCTCCGGCTCAAGCAAAGCCGGAATGGCAAAAGCGGGTAAAGTGCTCAGTATTATCGGAATCTGTATCTCAGCTGGCGGCTGGCTGTTGAATATTGTGCTGACAGCGGCAATGTTTTAGAACGCAGAATACTCTGTTTGCAAGACAGATCATAAATATTTTTCTCCCCGCTTCACGGCGGGGAGTTTTGTTAAGGACTGTATATTTCCAGTTAAGGCGTGTCAGCTGCGCCGCAGGAGGGCGATATGAAAAAAGCAAGAAAAAGACCGGCAGTTGTTCAGGCATACAGACTTGGAGAAGAGAACAGTGTAGTCGATGAACTGACAGCGGAAGGTGAGATCCGGCTGAGAGGGGACGGAACTTTTGAGGTATTTTCAACAGAGGCTGTGGGAACTAAGGGAGAAATCGCACATACGGGAGATTATATCAAACTTGATTCTTATGGCAGCCCTTACCCGAACAGTGCAGAATATTTTGAGAAAAACCACAGTCATATTGCAGCAGAATTTTATGAACAGCGGTCAAATGAAGTGTCCGTATGGATGTACGGAGATCCGATGTGCCCCGAGATCCGTTATCTTATGGAGAACAGGCATCTTACATTTCATGAGGATGATCCGGACAAATATTTCCGGGCGCCGTTGTGGGGAACAATCCTGTACGCTGCGAAAGATGCAGTGATTGTTTTTTACCGCATTGTGAGGGATGAAAGCGGCCAGATTACGGATGAAGAGTTTAATTTTGTTGAAAGAAAAGAGTTCGATAAGACTTATGAACTGCTTTCAGACGGATAAATGATGAAAAAATAAAAAATACCGGGGTGTGTATCATGGATTATGAGAAAGGAGAAGCAGATGGCGGGCGGTCGTGTGTTTTCCGGATATACAAAAGCAATTGACGAGGAGAGAGAATCGTGGTACCGGGAGCTTGCAGGCGAAAAGATGGAGTGGGAAGATCTTGCCGCTTCAAAAACTACAAATGATCTGCTGAGAAAATTTTATTTTGTTCCGCTGTATGAGTATCTTACAAAATATCTTCTGTATGTTTGGGAGGGGAGAACAGAGAAAGAGAAGGTCTGCGTCGGAACTGTAGATGAGCTGGTGAATCATGTAAGACTTGTTTTCCGGCAGAACGGAATGCCGGAGGAAAAATGTTCGCAGACCCATATCCGGGAAATGCTTACAACGGAGTGGAACAGAACATGGGATGGCTTTGACAGAGCTGCGGCCAGCCGGATTTTTGAGCTGGGGCTGGGTCTGGGTCTCCCGGCGGAAGATGTGGAGTCGCTTCTGCAGAAGGCAGTAAAGCGTGCCGGATTTAATTATTATAATCCGGAAGAACTGATGGTGTACTGTGCGCTCCGGTTTTCTTCAAAAGAACATTATAGATGCTGGCAGGCTTTACTGAGAGATTATAGTAAGGTTATTCCCGAGGGAGGCGGAGCTCAGAAGGTATATCACGGCAGCACGGCGGATGTGAGAGACCGGATGCAGGAAGGTCTGGAAAGAAGTGCGGCAGGAGCAGGGCTGTACAGTACAGAAGAATGCGAGCCGGGAACTATGAATCCGGAACTGGAGAGATTTTTTGCATGGCATAAATCTGCAGTGCCGGACAGCAGGACAGCGGCTGTTGTATTTACAGAACTTATGGAGCAGTTTACCGGAGATCATGCACAGGACATTCTGGATTTTAAGAGGGCAGACAGAAGTACGGAGGAATTTGCGGAGACTGTATTGAAAGTAGAGTACGATGCCCAATGTGAGATCAGTCTGCCTGCCGGTTCGGTGTTCTATGCACTTAAGGGACGTGAAAAGCGGAAAGTATGTTTTGTGCTGGAGGAGGACATGGTACTGCCGCATCGTGAAACAGTTGAAGCAGTGATTCCGGTGGAAGGGACGGAAACATATGCGGTGTGCCTGTCTAAAAAGTCAACACCCGGATATGCGGGAAAGGGAGTGCCGATGCGGCCGGAACAGTCAGCACTGAACGCCGGAGTATTCAGCGCCTGTACTGCCACCACGCTTAAATATACCGGCCGGGCAGGTGAAATGAGACGTGCCGGGGGAGATATATGTGCCGTATGCTGTCCGGGGACGGAGATACCGGCAGGCACTGTGTTTTCCATCGGAACTTATTCATATAGAACGCTGGAGCACTGCAGGGCAGCGGCATTCGGAGATGTTCGGGTACGTTCCGTGTCACCCAGCAGAGAAGGCAGGATTATTGCGGAAACAGGAGAAGTCCGCTATATGGAACATAAGCCGGAAGGAATACTTGCCGTATCAAACAGAAAGCCGGTCCGGCGGAAGAAGACAACAGATAAGATTACGAAAGAACTGTTCAGGGACTTCCTGTATGTAAAGGACGCACAGCGCCTTGGCGCCAGTGAGAGGCGGATCGACGGTAATCTGCTCGGCCAGTGGTTTATGGAGACAGAAATCACATCTGTCCGATTTTCTAATATACAAAAACAGGCGGGCGGAGCAAAAACGCTTAAGAGAAATATAATGGAAAATTCTGAAGTGCGCAGATGCGACATTATTACTCTGGCGTTTCTGAATTTTTGTATGGATACGGATGAACAGCCCGTGGAAGAGTACGTGATGGAGGCAGATCCGGAAGCGGTTTATCAGGATTTTGTGGTATATGTGAACCGGTATCTGAGAAGATGCGGTATGATGCCGTTTTATCTGCAGAATCCCTATGAATGTATGCTGGCGTATCTGATTCAGACAGATACACCTGTTGATTCCCTCAGAAATATGTGGAAGATCGCTAATGCGGGAAAGGAAAGTTCAGATGACTGAGCCAAGAGACAGAATATCCCTTCATGCCGGAGATGAGCTGGAACTGAAGTTCCATGCCGGCGGAGGGCAGAAATATACACAGAAAGCGGTTGTGGAAGAACGAATCGGAAGCGGCGCATCCTGTCTGACATATATTGTCCGTCTTTATTCAGATGAAAGAAACAGTTCACGGATGATCATGAAAGAATTCTATCCGATCTCCGGACGGGAGGAGTTTCAGATACAGAGGGACGGAACGAGATTAATGGTATCTGAGGAGACCCGGAATAATAAGACATATCAGCATATGCTGGAAGGGTTCCGGCAGGCATACCGGACACAGGTGGAGCTTTCGGACAGCGGGGCGATGGAAGTAATGGTGCGTCCTTATCATATGGCTGAATACGGTGACTCGTGTTATATACTCAGCGATATGCATCTGGGGACAATTCTTGCCCGCTCTCATGTGGAAACTCTGCCGGATAAACTGCGGCTTATGTACCGGACAGCCGAAGCAGTGCAGCTGCTCAATGAACAGGGGTATCTGTATATTGATCTGAATCCGTCCAATATTCTGTGGATCCCGTCACAGCAGTCTGTAAAACTGTTTGACGTGGACAGTATTATACCGCGGGACGGTCTTGATGAAGTACACAGTATTCGGGTTACTTATCCGTATACACCGCCGGAACTGGAAGAACTGAATGAGTGGTTTGATGTGAATAAAGCCGTTTTCCTGAAACCTTCGTGGGACGTGTATTGTCTCGGACTGGTATTCTTTGAACTGCTTATGGGAAGATTCCCGACGGAGCAGGAACTGAAGAGAGGCTGCGGGGACGGGTATGAAGCAGACCGGGTCTGCAGGCAGCACGGCAGTGCAGATCCGGAAGCGGCAGCTCTGCTGCGCAGAATACTGGAAAGGTCTTTGAGCGGAAGCTTCCGGATGCGCTATCCGTCGGCAAAAGAAATGTGTCTTGATCTGAACCGTCTAAAAAAAATGCTGGATGCTCAGGAGTTTATTCCGAAGAAAGAATATGTGCGGGCTAATTATATGATGCAGTCATATCATATTCTCGATAAATGGCCGGCATATGAATATACGCTTAAAGAGGAAGGCTGTGAGGTGCTCGATATAGCCATATGCGGGAAAAAGCCGCTTAGAGAACCCTTTTTCAAAGCAGTGTTTTCCTGTGTGCATATGCCGGAAATGAAGCTTCGGATTCGTCTCTGTTCGGATGACGCAGCGGAGTTTCTTGAAAAACAGAAAAGAGAGAACCCGGCACTGAGCCGGACAGTTCATATATATCTTGAGGATAAATGTGTCTGGGATGAAGCGGACAGGATTGCAGCGGGGCCTCTGATCTGTGCGGAACCGCTGGCAGAAATCCGTCTGTACGAGAAGAGCCGGGAGGAAATGCTGGCGGATGACGCTGCGTTTATCAAAAAAATAAAGTCAAGGTATCTGCTTCTGCTCTGGAATGACACCGGTGATATGATCAGGCTGCAGAATGACGTTTCACAGGGCACCGCTGTGCCTCCTGTAACTGATGTAAAAAACTGTTCCTGTTATGATGAGGAACTGTTCGGAACAAAGATTATGAAAAGGGCGCTGAATGTTCATGCATTTTATTACAGAGGGACACATGAAAGGGCTTCCCGGGAAGAGATCAGGGAATCTTTTGAGAATAATGTCTATAATATGGAGTCTTCTATGAGAAGCGCCCTCTCAGTAAGATACAAGCTTGGGGCGGCAGGTATCGGAAAAGAATGTGAAAATCCCGGAGAGGAATTCTACCGCCGGGTATTTGCGGCAGGCGTACAGACAGAAAAACAAGCTTATGTCTTAAGTAATCTGGAACACTTAAGCTGGTGCGCCTACATGGTCATAAACGGTTGGGATCTTCCGACCGACAGTGAACTGGAAGCGTATGCCTTTACCGGAGAAAATGATTTTAAAGACATAGAACGCCGGCTTCATCCCTGCCTTAGGGCAAGCAGGCCGGGAAACCGTCTGAAACTGCTTGAAAAAAAGCAGTGGGACAGACAGAAACTGCCGGGAAAGGTGAGGAGCGGACTGGATGATCTGGAACTTATGTGTCTGAAACTTCATCAGACTGCGCGGAGAAAGACAAGGGAAATCCGGCCGGAAGTAAATGCGCTGTGTGACCGTCTGGAGCGCAGGCTGGGCAGATGGACAGACGAGAGGCTTCAGGAGGCATTCCGCTGGCTTGTTACAGTCAGGGAACGTGCCTTTGCAGGAGAAAGCAATGCGGAACTTGTATGGAATCAGGCGATGAGACAGCTTGTCCGCCTGTGCGGTGAGATATGCAGGCATGACCGTGTTGTGCGGGAAGAACTGAAACGCCTCGACAATAAGATGCGGGCAGTGCACGAGTATAATGCTTTCCATGATTATAAAAAGGCGGATGAGGATATTGTGAGGGGAATTCCCGGAATCCTCTCGGAAGGAAGGATAAAGACTATAGTAAGGCCTTATCTTCAGGGAAGAGAAAACCATTGGAAGAATATTCTTTCCACCCTGTTTCTGGAACCGGAAGAGACGGTGTTTATCCCTGTAGAAGGGGACGAAATTGACGTGGAGTTCTACAATGAGTTTTTGCGTTCCCGCGGATGCGATGCAAGAATTTCCATATGCGGCATGGAGGATACTGCATATATCGGAAAAGACTGTGCCGTAGATGTGACCGGTCTGGATGCAGAGGAGCTGGCGGGAGTTTCCAGATATCCCGCACTGCGGGACAGGCATCGCATTATGGTCAAGAACCGGAAACTGATCGGACTTGACGATCCTGCTGTGGAAATGTATGCGAGAAAAATTCATCTGACCGTGGAAGAAGTATTCTATCTTTTCGAGGCCTGTATGGATTCCGACAGAAAGGAAAATGCGATCCTCGGACTCAGCTCAAGATATCATGGAATCTGGAATGCATATAAGGAAATCGGTCCCCGGGGATGGAAAAAGCTGATCGAGCAGCTGGTCCATGCTGAAAAGGAGAAGACAGTAATATTTGCAGCGGGGGACAGAGAAAGAAATAAAGCTTATGCGACAGAACCTGTCAGCGGCAGGGCACTCATTCTGACGGGGCTGGACCTTGTATTTGCAGGATGTCTGGAGAATGGTCTGATCAGTGCATACCGGCTCCCCGGTGAAGAAGATGACCTGCCGGTGGAATTTTCTACGGACAGCGGAAATGTGGCAGCAGTGCTTGAAAATCTGTCCCTTCAGGCAGACGAAGCTCCTCTCCGGCATAGATACGTATTTGAGCACGGTGAGAAAAAGACACAGGGTATGCAGGAAGCACAGAAGTATTATCTGGTAAGAGACAGGTCACTGTATGTCAGCCTCTTCTGCAGAGAGGGCGCCGTGCCGGAGCCTGCAGAAAACGGCGCCGCATCGTCAGCGTTTATTGGCGAAGGCCTGCATATACTGGAAAAACACGGACTTCAGGGAGCAGGAGGCCGCCAGAACCTGATCCAGAAGCTCCGGATCGCCTCAGAAGAGGAGGAGACGCACATTACTTTTAAGTACGCATCGGAAGCGGTGAGAGCATGTCTTCAGAGAGAGGGAAATATTCTGGAGGCAATGATATATTTTACTTGTCTTGAAATGGGGATATTTGACGATCTGAATATTAATTCCGAATTCAGCTGGAACAGATCGGTTCCCGGCAGAGATGACGGCCATATTGTCAATAATGAGATAGACATCATCGGTACAAAAAATATGAAAACTTATTTTATCTCAGCTAAAATGACGGTGCCGGAGACGGCGCATCTCACGGAAATTAAGTATTTTGCCGATCATTTCGGAATAGACGGTCAGGCAGTGCTGGTCACATCCAACAGCCGGACAGCGGATGATGCCGTACAGGGACCGGACAGCCGGGCTGTGAGGAGCCGTCTGATGGGAGTAAAATATATCAACAGAACCGTTATCGATGAGGGAAAACTGGGAGACGCCATAAGGAATATTACAGAACAGAGGGAGGAAAGTGTTTTATGATATGGGGAATATGTTTTTTTCTTGCGGTCATATCGCTTGCAGCCGGCGCAGCTGTATTTTTTATCCGCAGACATAAAGAGCGGGGAGAAATAAAGTATCTGGGTGCGGGGGTATTTCTGGCATGCGTGGCTGCATGTTTTCCGGGGATGTGTCTCTCAGACCAGAAGGGGTTCGCGCTTGCAATGAGTGTGTCGCACAGTATCCGTATGTTTGTGGTAGACACAGGTGTGTCAGATATTGCGGATCTGCTTTCGCCGGATACCCTCGGCATAATGTTTTATCCATACAAGATACTTGTGTGCCTGCTGTATCTGCTGGCACCGGTATTTACTCTGAGTGTAGTATTGCGGTATTTTTCTAATTTTTTTGAGAGGATCCGTCTGGCTGGCCGGAGAAAACAGGATCTGTATATCTTCTCGGATCTCAACACACGTTCACTGGAGATTGCGGCGGGGCTCAGCCGGGAAATGAAAAATACAGGAAAGAAACAGAGTATTATTTTCTGCCGCTCAAATGATAAGGATGATATAAATACTGAACTGGAGGAGAAGGCCCGGGAATTGAATGCGGTTTTTGCCGCAGGAGATATGCTGCAGCTCCGCCTGAATAACAAAAGGAGGTATACGTCTTATTTCCATATATCAGATGATGATGAAAAAAATATTGATGACACGCTTCAGATGATTGAGAATATGACCGGAGATTCGCCGTGGCTGAAATCAGGAAAGCTGAATCAGGAAAATGCTGCGGTATACTGTTATTCATCGAATGCGGAGGCAGAGATCCTGCTTGATGCTGAAGAAAAAGAGAATCTCAGAGTAGTGCTCATGAATGAAATGAGAGATGCAGTGTATGAACATCTGTACAGATATCCGCTTTACTTGGGAGTCCGTATGCCGGAGACAGAGCGTCAGGGGGAAGAAACACAGAAACGGAAAGAAACAGGAGAAAGGGAAAGCCTGCCTCTTCTGATCGTCGGGGGAGGAAAGACAGGAATCGAATTCCTGAAGGCCGCCTTGTGGTGCGGTCAGATGAAGGATTATGAGCCGGATATCCATCTGATTGATGTCAAGGGCAACCTGATCCGAAAAAAAATCGAGGAAGAATGCCCTGAGCTTTTCAAAAAAGAGGCAGGATATAAAATTGATATTCATAAGGTCAATATATTCAGCAGCATGGCGGAGCGTTATCTGGATACACTTCCCGAAATCGGTTACTGCGTAGTATGCCTTGGAGAGGATGAAGATAATATCCGGGCAGCTATGTGGCTGAAAAAATACTTTTATATGAAAGGAAGAACACGCAGTCCTCTGATCTGTACTTATATAGAAAGCAGCAGAAAACGGGCTGCTGTGTGGAACCTGCATGAAAATACAAGGTCAAAGAAGATATTGTATTACGGCATCATTCCGTTCGGCAGCAGGGAGATGTATTTCGGGGACAGCTCGGATGCAGCATTTGTCATGGAATATCTCGCGCTGGGCGTGCAGGCTCATTACTGGAGACTGAACAGAGAATCCGGGGATGAAGATCGCAAAAATGCAGTTAAGAATTTTTATGAGAAGCAGAGCAACAGGCGTTCCAGTATTGCCAACGGCCTTCACATCGGGTCCAAATTGTGGGAGCTGGGACTGGGGATCATGCGTGTTCCAGGGACAGGGGCAGAAAAAGAAATGTTCGGCCGGTATATACGTCCGGCAGATTTTGCGGCAGAAACAAAAGGAAAACTTGACGCTTATTATAATCTGGAACATGAGCGGTGGATGGCGTATGTGCGGACGGAAGGCTGGCGGCTCGCAACAACGGGGGGCAGCAGTCTGAAAGAGATCAGAGAGTGTTACGAAGAATACTGTGCGGTGTTTAAAAACCAGAATTATATGATGAAACTTCATCCGGCGCTGGTCCCTATAGATAAACCCGGCAGTGAGCAAGCTGCTCTTTGGGAGGTTGAGGAGATGATGTCCGAGGTGTCCCGCAGGCAGGGATTCGGGGAGTGGTCGCCGGATTACGTGCAGTCAGATGTGGAGGTAGTGAACCATATCGGTGATATTGTCGGAGGAGCATGGTGCGGTGCCGGCGGAATCAGTATACACGGAATACAGGCCAAAGAAGGGGAATGCGTGATCTGCAGGCTCGGCGATATGATGCGGTATTACGGTCAGATATATGAAGAGAGGAAAAAGAAAGGAACGGCGGAAGAGATCATAGCGCTGCGGGAGACCGTGCGGCGCTGCTGTTACGGAGTAATACGCACAGATCAGGGCAGTGAAAAAGAACAGGCATATCAATGGCTCAAAAAAATAGCATAAAAGAATAAAAGCGTATAAAAAATACAGGCGGCGCATGTGCTGCCTGTATTTTTACCTACGGCTGATTTTATACAAGTTCTGCATTTTTGTGTATTGTCTCACGTATTATGTTTTCAACATACTCGCCAATATGTCTTTTCGTATCTTTGTCAAGCTGATCCGGATAGATCGGCTTTCCATATTCAATCACTACGTGAGTTTTTTTGATTTTGGGAAAATGGTTTTCAAAAATCTCTGCTGTGTTGTTCATTGAAATAGGAATGATCGCACAGCCGCTTTTGGTGGAAATTTTAAAAGCACCGTCCCTGAAAGGAAGCATAGTCAGCTCTTCCCCTTTGTTTCGCGTCCCTTCGGGGAAGATACAGATGGATATCCCGTTCTTGACGTCATCGATTGCCTGCAGGATCATTTTCAGGCCTTCTTTCGGGTTCTTCCGGTCGAGGAAGAGACAGTGAAGACGCCGCATCCACGAAGACAGACCGGGATATTTGTCCATTTCTTTTTTCGCAACATATCCGGTAAGCCTTCTGCATCTGCTGTAAGTCAGAAGAATATCGAAATAGCTGCGGTGGTTGCCGATAAACAGAACCGGCTCATCCGGTACATTCTCCTCACCGATTACGGTGGTCTTAACTCCTGTTATACGGAGAATCACCTTAAACGCCCATTGTACAATTCGAAGCGAACTGATATCACTGGCATAAGGGGAGAACTTGTGGAGAAACCACTCCACGATGCGTACAGGAAGCGTTATGATCAGAAATAAAATAACAAAGATAACAATACATATAAAACGAATCATAGTTCAGTCCTCAATTCCTCTTTTAGTAAATCCGCATCTTTACCAATTATACCGCCGGGTTATGGAAAATACAAGAAAAATGCTTGTGAAATGAGAATTGACATATTTGAGGGGGAGGCTTCATATGATATATGGAAAAATGCCGCGAGGACAGGAAAATGAGGAAAATGAATGTACTCTTCAGTATTTTTGCTGTCCTGCTTCTGCAAGCCGCGGGACTGCTGACTGGATGTATCACAAAGAGCGGTGAAGAACAGAAGATTAACGAACCTGCATTTGACGTAATCGACAGGGAAGATGAACCGGATGAGCTGAGTGCAATGATTGAGGAGGAAAAGGAGCATCCGTTCCGGATCGTTTACGCGGATCAGGGAAAACTTTACATTGCGCAGGGCTATGGCAGACAGCCGACAACCGGATACAGTGTGGCGGTCCGGGAGTTATATGAGACAGAGAATACAATCTGTATCCATACCAATCTCATGGGCCCGGAAAAGGGAGAAGACATCAGAGAGATTGAAACATTTCCTTATGTGACCGTGCAGCTGGATGATATTGATAAAGAGGTTATATTTGATTGAGGAGGAGAGATATGGAGCTGATCAGGAAACCGATTCATTATACACAGGAGGGAAAGAGCATCTTTGACCAGTTTTATCTGGACGAAGATTATAATGTGCCGGAGCAGAAAGAAGATATAGGGCGGATTATTCAGGGAAAAGCGGAACTGAGAGCTGAGGATATCAGACCGGTGGAAAACTATGTCAAGATCACAGGAAGAGTGTACTTTACGGTTCTGTATATGACGTCATCCGGAGATCCCAGGCCGGCGGTGCTGGAGGGAAAGCTGCCTTTTGAAGAAATGATTTATGCGGAGAGTGACGGCAATGAATCATTTTATCTGAGAAATGTGCGCACGGAGTTTACTGCTTCCGTTGTGCATTCACGTAAACTGAGCTTAAGGGTTATGGCAGAAGTTGAGATCGGGAGAGAACGGATACGGGATGAGGAGCTTACGGAAAATATAGAGAGTGACGTGCCGGTCTGCAGAAAGACGAGAAAAATGAATCTGCTCCGGCTGACTGTGTCGAAGAAAGATACATACCGGATCAAAGAGGAGATAACCCTGCCGGGAACAAAAGAGAGCATAGGACAGATGCTGTTTACGGATATCAGCGTCAGGAAGCTGGATATCCGGATGGGGCAGGACGAGGTGCTGCTGCGGGGCGAGATGCTTGTATTCTGTATGTATCTGTCGGCAGAGGAAAAAGCAGACTGGATCGAGCAGACGGTTCCTTTTGAGGGCCGTGTGCTGTGCGATGGCGTATCGGAAAATATGTATTACCATATCCAGCATACACTCGAGGACACCCTGTCCGATATCAGAATGGACGAGGACGGCGAGATGCGTGTCCTCGGAATTGAAGCTGCGCTCGGTCTCAGAATGAATATATATGAAGAAGAGGAGACAGAGATTCTTTGCGATATGTATTCGCTCGAGCAGAACTGTGTATTTGATACGCGGGAGACGGTGCTTGAGGAACTGCTGATGCAGAATCAGTCAAAATGTAAAGTAACCGAACGTCTGTCCCTGCCTGAACTGAAAGAAGATGTGCTGCAGATCCTGCACAGTCAGGGAAGTATCCAGCTGGAAAGCGAGACGAACAGCCCGGAAGGAATACGGGTCGAAGGAATTCTGCACCTGTCGTTTCTCTATCTGAGGGGAGATGACACAGAACCTTACGGAAGCTGGCAGGGCATGGTTCCTTTTTCATGGCTGATCGAGTATCCGGATATGCCGGAACAGGTGAGCAGCAGCCTGTCTTATCATGTGGAGCAGCTGGCGGTGACTCTGGCAGGCAGTGAGGCTGTAGAGATCAGGGCGATTCTGTCCTTTGACGTATTCCTTCGGAAACTCCTGCCGGTTGAGACGATTACAGATGTACAGATGGAACCCCTCGATATGGAAGCACTCTTTGAACAGCCGGGAATCGTCGGGCATATTGTGCAAAACGGCGAAGATCTGTGGAGTCTCGCAAAGAAATATATGACAACAATTGACGGAATTAAAGAGATTAATGGTCTAAACGATGAAAAAATCTCACAGGGGGATAAATTGTTGATTTTTAAAGAAAATGTAAGTATACTGTAAGAATAATGTATACAAGATACAAAACACAACATTATTTTTTGGAGGACACAGGATGAATCAGATCGAGCTGAGAGCACTTGCAAAGATCAATCTGGGACTGGATGTACTTGGAAGGAGAGAGAACGGATATCATGATGTCCGTATGATCATGCAGTCCATTTATCTGTATGATGAAGTGAAAATAGAGAAAAAGGACACGCCGGGGATCGAGGTGGTTACAAATCTGAATTATCTGCCTGTTAACGGGGACAATATTGCATACAGGGCGGCAGAGCTCCTGAAAGAGGAGTTTCATATCAGCGAAGGGGTGAAAATTACTCTGAAGAAGCATATTCCCGTGGCTGCAGGACTGGCCGGCGGCAGTTCGAATGCCGCGGCCGTCCTTTTCGGCATGAACCGGATGTTCCGGCTTGGACTTTCCCAGAAGAGTCTTATGGAGAGAGGCGTAAAGCTGGGAGCGGACGTTCCGTACTGTATTATGCGCGGGACCGTGCTGGCAGAAGGAATCGGCGAGCAGCTGAGGACGCTTCCCGCCATGCCGAAATGTACCGTATTGATCGCAAAACCTCCGGTCAGCGTGTCCACAAAGACAGTTTATGAGGCGCTTGATTCAAAGGAGATCGTGGAACACCCTGATATTGACGGCATTATAGAAGGGCTTGAACAGCATGATCTCAGACAGGTTGCGTCATGCATGGGAAATGTGCTTGAAGATGTGACTATCCCCATGCATCCGGTGATCAGTGAGATCAAGAAAGAGATGAAAGACGCAGGTGCGCTCGGGGCTATGATGAGCGGAAGCGGACCTACAGTATTCGGCCTCTTTGAGAACAGGTCCGCGGCACGTACGGCACAGAAACGCATAAGAGAAAGAGCATTGACAAAACAGGTCTATGTTACCAGTATACATAGTGTGAGGAGGAATCAGGATGCCGATTGATTTTGAAGTTAAGATGAATGAATATCTCCCGCTGCGTGATGTGGTGTTCAATACACTGCGCCGGGCTATCCTGCGCGGAGAGTTAAAGCCGGGAGAACGGCTGATGGAGATACAGCTCGCCAACAAGCTCGGTGTGAGCCGTACTCCCATCCGGGAGGCGATCCGCAAGCTGGAGCTGGAAGGTCTGGTGCTGATGATCCCCAGAAAAGGCGCAGAGGTGGCCGAGATCACGGAGAAGAACCTGAGGGACGTGCTGGAGGTGCGGTGTGCACTGGAAGAACTGGCAGTTCAGCTGGCCTGCGAACGGATCGATCAGGACAAGCTGAATGATCTTCATGCGGCGGCGGAACATTTCCGCGAGATATTGGACAGTGATGATATTACAGCGATCGCGGAGGCAGATGAGGCGTTTCATGACGTGATTTTTGCATCTACGGGAAATGAGCGTCTGATCCAGCTTCTGAATAATCTGAGGGAGCAGATGTACCGTTACCGTATTGAATATCTGAAGAAGAAAGAGTGCCATCCGCAGCTGCTGGAAGAACATGCCGCGATCATGAAAGCCATCGAGGAGCATGACAAAGAGAGAGCGACGCAGATTACCATCCGGCATATTGCCAATCAGGCGGACACAGTAGTAGATACACTCCGCCACCGGTAAATTTTTATAAATTGCTGCATAGTTTCCGTACATCTGTCCATACTCTCTGTATCAGAGAGATGGAGGATGGTACATATGAATATTGCGGAGAAGATTTACGGAAAGATTGAAAAACATGCGATGAAGATTTGTTTTGTGCTGGCTGTTGCGCTGGCGGTGCTGATAACAACAGCTGTGTGTCAAAGAACTGATGCCGCAGAACAGACAGCACTTCAGACTCATCTCGCGCAGGAGGTACTGAGGTTCCATGTGCTCGCAAACAGCGACAGTGACGAAGATCAGGAGCTGAAGCTGCAGGTGAGAGATGCAGTCCTTGCATATATGCAGGAAAATATGCCGGATGAAAACAGCGCCGATGCTGTAAAGGACTGGATACGGGCCCATATTGACGAGATAGAGGACGCAAGCCGCAGTGTCATCGCAGAGAACGGAGCGGATTATCCGGTGAGCGCAGCGGTGACGACATGCTGGTTCCCGGACAAAAGCTATGGAGATGTTACATTTCCGGCGGGAAATTATGAGGCACTCCGTATTGAGATCGGTGAGGCCAGAGGCCATAACTGGTGGTGTGTGCTCTACCCGGGACTGTGCTTTATGGATACCGTAAATGCAGTCGTGCCGGATGAGGGAAAAGAGCAACTGAAAAATGTTTTGACAGAAGAGGAGTATTCCAG
>ERZ1643246.2209-NODE-2209-length-19104-cov-6.175652_pt1 | contig 19104 bp, 16 predicted proteins | sample MGYA00579265_ERZ1643246 | MGnify/ENA primary metagenome ERZ1643246 (study PRJEB29033, sample SAMEA4952261) | chicken gut metagenome | biome: Broiler Chicken; feature: Gastrointestinal Tract; material: Caecum | place: Ireland | collected 2018 | study: Broiler...
AAAAGCGTGTGCAAGCTGCACACGCTTTTTTTCTGTCCAATCAGTAAAACCAAGAAAGGAGACCTTTATGAAAAGAACAGCAAAAAAATTTTGGAAAAGGATTTCGGCAGCATTGATGGCAGTCATGATGATTGTCACCTTTTTGCCGGCCAGTGTCAGTGCGGCGGAGGGCGGACGAATAGAAAAGACCTCCCGCCTGCCCTATGGGTACGACTTTACGGGGATTTACTCCAACGTACCCGCCAAGTATAAAGGACACAGTATGACGGCAAACGAGGTGGAGCGCTGGACGTTCATTACTGCGGATGGGGCGCGCCACCCCGCCTATTGCATTGAGTTCGGCAACAACAATTTCACGCCGGGCGGCTCCGTCTCTTCGAGTACCACTTTTGACAAATTAAATGAGCAACAGAAGGAGTATGCCACATCAGCTCTCATGTACGGGTATGATGGGACGACAAAATGGGGATATTCCGCGGAAGCGGAATACTACGCAACCCAGGTCATGATGTGGGCGATTGCGGACAATGTCTTTAACAACTCTACCTACGAATCCGATTTTGTCAACGGCTTCTCGACCGACTGGATTACCGGGACATACCACCGGGAAATCGGCGATATTTACTACAAAATCAAGAGTGAGATTTTGAACCACAGAAAAATCCCGTCTTTTGCCAAAACCAATGCAGTAACAGCACCCACTGTGACCCTCAACTACAACGCTTCCACAGGGTACTATGAGACAACTTTAACCGATACCAACAATATCCTGGCCAGCTTTACCTTTGAGTTTGGGAGTGATGTAAAAGTCACCCGCAGCGGCAACGCATTGAAATTGCAGACAAAATCTGTCATCCAGAACCCCCGCACTGCTTCCACCTACAAAAGCGCAACCCTGCAAAACCCAAACGCCAAAATCGTCTGGTGGGAACTGCTGGAGGACAAATGCGGAGCCGATCAAGTCAAGGTGCACGGACAAATCCAAAAAGACCCTGTCCGCGCCTATGTCAAAATCAAGACCAACAGCCTGTCCAAAGCACATATTGTAAAAACATCGGATGACGGGAACGTATCAGGGATTAAAATCCGGATTTCCAATTCTGCTTTAGGATATAACAAGACGTTCGTAACAGACAGTAAAGGCGAAATCAACGCCACTGACTTGATAGACGGTTACAAATATACCGCAACGGAAATGGAAGTTCCATCGCAATATATCCAACCGCAGTCCCAAACATTTACCGCGTCCATCGCAAAGACCGTTGAGCTAAAGTTCCATAACACCCTGAAAAAAGGGTGGGCACAAATCCGCAAGGAGGACAGCAAAACAGGAAAGCAAATCCCCGGCGGGGTTTACGGCCTGTACAACGCGCAAGGGGAATTGATGGAAAGCGTTACCACCAAAGCGGAGGACTACGCCCGGACTGAGAAACAGTACCCCTATGGCACCTATTATTGGCAGGAGATCACCCCGCCTCCGGGATATTCCCTTAACCCGGAGAAATATCCGGTTGCCATCACAGAGGACGGACAGACAGTCAGTGTGACGGCGACGGACGACGCGCAGCTTGTCCAGATTGAAATCCTGAAACAAGGGGAGGTACTCTCCAACTTTGATTTCCGCATGACCGAGTTTGGGAAAGTCTACGCGCCAATCTATGAAATCCGGAACCTTGGCGGAGCTGCATTTGAGATGGTAGCGTTAACTGATATCGTTTCCCCGGATGGGACATTGTGGTATCACGCAGGGGATCTAATTGATACACAGATAACCGGGGAGGACGGTTCCCCGGCAGTATTCAAGCCCTTGCGGTCTTTATCTGGAAAAGTACTTATCAGGGAAAAAGAAGCCCCATATGGTTATTTCCTTGGTTCCAATGAATTTGAAGTTGAGCTGGGCTATGATTCCCCGGAAGTACAGCAATTCACAGTGCAGGTGGACGCGGAAAACAGCCGTCAGAAATACAAACTCCGCTTTGCAAAGACCATCGAAGAAAATGAGGTTTATCCGAACCCAGAAGCCTATCAGGACATAATCTTTGGGGTCAAGACCAAAGCCCCCGTCTTAAATGCGGACGGCGCAGAAGTGCTGGGAGCAGATGAACTGGTTGATGTGATTGGATTGGACAGCAGTTTCAATGGGATTTCCAATACGGACTACTGGGAAGGCGCAGACCTATATTTGCAGGAACTTCAAACGGCAGAGGGATATAACCTGAACCCCGAAAAATACGGTTTCGGATTCGAGTATACAGAACAGACCATCCCTCTTGTCTGGAAAGATTTAAACGAAACATACAATGAAATCCTGAATACGGTGATCCGGGGACAGGTAGAACTGTATAAGCGTTCTTCCTTTGATGGGAAATTATTACCCAATGCGCACTACGACATTTATGATTTAAATGGGAACTATATTGAAACCCTGGTGACAGATCAAAAAGGTCATGCAATCAGCTCTATGCTGCCTTATGGGGATTACATTCTAAAAGAAATGATCGCTCCAGATCGGTATCATCTTGAACCGACGGAATACCCATTTTCTATCAACGAACAAGGCCAGGTCATTACCTTTGACATGGAGGACGAGCCTAAAATTGGTATGATTACGGCAGACTACACTGAAAAGGGACATGATGAGGCCATTGGTATCCCTACCGGAGATCCTTCCCATTTGGCATTAACGGTATCCCTTTCCCTTTTGAGCCTGTCCGGCATTGGAATCCTGCTGTTCAAACGCAGATCCCGGAAATAACTATCTAAAAGCCTGTAACCCCGCATGGTTACAGGCTTTTTTGCATTACTGCCCCCTGGGCAGTAAATAGAAAACTAGTCAAGGAGGATTACAGATGAACAAAATAAGATGTATGTGCGCCGGACTTTTGGCCGGCGCTCTTTTGTTATCTGTCCCTGTTGGGGCAGCCAGCCCGCAAACACAGGAACTTATACAGACACAGACTTTTGAAACCATGGATACAGATTTCCACGCCCAGTTTGACAGCCTGTTTGAAACCAGGATAACCCGGAGTGGAAAACAATACGAACTCAGCCACATTGGATACCAGGTAGTAAAGGAAGAAAAACAGGAAGAAGATACCGAAACCACTTATGAAATGGATTTCCGCGACCTGTACAGCAAAGAGGAAGCCCATCCCCAGGAATCCATCTCTATTGAGCGCGGAGGGGAAACACAGACATTCCAGCTTGACACGGTGACTTATCAGCCGCAGACCATCCAGAACCGTACAGGAACTGTAACAGCCACAACCGATTTCGATTTAAAAACAACACAGCCCCAGCCAGAACAGGCCAAAACAGTTGCCTACCAGGATAAGCAGTCCGGGCAGACTGTCCCTGTTACACTGGAATTTAAGGAATTACGCTTGATTCAGGATTGGGGTTGGGTCAATGACGTATCAATCCCTCTCCAGGTATCCATGTATGACGCCGAATATTATCAGCTTGGGGAGGAATTGATCTCATATAACCCCGACAGGCCGGCAATCCAAGGGCATGAAAACACGATCCTCCAACAGCTTGGGCTGGACACAGGGCGATACCGGATCGAAAACGCACAGTGGAGCGGCGAACCATACCAGGTAGGAGAGATTATCTACCGGGACGCCGTTGCAACTGGAAGCCGCTATGCAGCCCATTATGAAGCTGTTTATGAATCCACTGTTTCCCTGCCGGATTGCCCCGGATGGACAGCAACGGCACATTACAAAGCTTCTGACACTTCCTATACAGGCGAATCCCTCTATACCGTGGAAGCATCCGCCGCGTATGTACCCATCCCAAACAGTTATATATGGATTGCAGCAATTGCCGGAAGTTCCCTGCTCCTTCTCCTGGCTGCCGCAATGACAGTATGGTTCCTCATGAAGCGCAGGAAAAGGGAAAAACAGACGGAAATCGATGGAATTGATCTATAAGCAATTGCTGTATATAATAAGGAGGTAAAAAATGGACTGGGGGAAATTAATTGTGGATTCTGTATTTGCCAGTATTGTTGGTACAGCTATTGCAAGCCTGACGACGATCATTGTCAATGCAATCAGCCATAGCTCACATCTGAAAGAGATTAAGGATGCAGGGAACAAGGCTGTCCAAAACACCAATGAGCTGAAAGAGGAAAACATCAAGGAACATACCCTTTTACATGCAGATCACGAAAAAACAGATCTACTAATCACTTCACAGACCCGGGAAATCATAGCGAACCTCTCGAAAGCTGAAAAAAGCGTGGACGCCCTGTCATCTGGTTTTTTTAAGGAAATCCAGGAACGGAATAATCGATATTCCCATCTTACATATTCCCAAAAAGAAATGGCAGACAGTATTGAAAAACTCTCCGCTTTTGGAGAACAAATGAAAGCCCTCCACTATGAGAATATCCAGCTCACCCAATTGCTTTTGGAAAGAGAACGAGAAATCACTGTACTCAAACAGAAAACCAAAGAGCTGCAAAAAGAATTGGATCGCTATATAACGCATGAGATCGGGCACGATAGCCTTTCTTTATAAATGACAACCACTTCCCAAACACCGGTTAAAAAACCGGTGTTTTTTTATATCCATTTTTATGACAGGAGGAAACCGGGATGAAAGACCTTTTAACCCAGATATACCGTCTCCTCGGTACAAAACCTTATCACAACTATGTTTACCTGGACAGTGCGCTAGACGTAAAGCAATCGGATGAACGCCCATCCCATGCCATAGTATACCTGCACCGGAAAGATTACCATAATCTAGCCGGGCGCCTAACCGCCACAAAACGGAAAGGGAAACTCATCAATTACCTGTATCAAATTGCAGAACATAACATCAAAGCCGACCGATTGCCTTATGCCACTTTCTCCCGTGAACATGTGGATCCCCTGTCCTTGTGTGATCTGAAATCCCCAGCTGATCACAGCCTTTCTTTAATCCGGGAGGGGCTGCCCGCCGTGTTGACCCCGGAGCAACTGCTGGACACAGTACACGCCCTGCGGAAATACCGGGCAACAAATGCCCTGCTGGTTTCTGCGCGCGGGCGACCGGAAGGGGAGTTAAAAACCTTTGAAGAATGGAAAGGGCTTGGATGCCGAGTAAAATCCGGAAGCAAAGCTTTCTATACCATCCGGACAAAAAAAGTAAACGGAAAAGAAGAGTACCATTTTTCCACCGTTTTTTCCTCTTCCCAAATCAACAGCCGCCTCCCTCAAAAAGAAACCAAAACGGGAAAACACCGTACCATTTGGGTCAGCCCCCACACCCTCCCTATCCTGTCCGGAAAGCTGTTTGCCGAAATCAGAAAAGAAACTGGAGGGGTTCTGGACTTGAATGGGATCGATTTGGACAATACACAGGATACCATCTATGGTCTCCTGCAACGGTATACTTCCAAAATAGCGGAGAGCCTCCCCCTCCATACGGAGAACGCCTGTATGCGGAAACAAGTCATTTCAGACTGCGTTGTACAGGAAATCGGTATAGACATTGGAATTGAACCATGGGAACATGGAAAAAACCATCTCAACTACTACCTTGAGTCGTCAAACTCCTATGAAATCTTTGAGGACATCAGCCATATCCAGACTGTTATGGCGAAAGTCCAAAAGACATTGGAAAACGCACTTTCAGAGACGCAGAAACAACAAAAACAGTCCTTCCGGGAGTATTGCAAACGCTCTATGGGAAGCCTGCGGGATTCCAGGTATGGGGAGCCGTCCGGATTAGTGGAAGTGCCGCCCCCTGTCAGTGGCTACTGTATCAGCAGCCGCCCGGAAGAACTATATACGGTTGGGAATGGCGCAGCCACGCCTTTTTCAAAAGATCCGGTATCCTATCTGCTTCCAGATCACATACTTTGCATCCATCAAAAAGTGCTTTCCGATATCTATGACGAAATTGCCGATTCCCCCTTTTATTGGACGGACGAGGTGCAGAGGGTTGTCTCGGAAAAAAAGGCCGACTACCTGGAACGGTATGGGTTCCAGAAACCCGAACCCAATACAATCCTATCAGAATTCCTTGAAAACAGCCCCAGGATTGATCACCTATTGAAATCAAAACTCCCACCGCTTACGGCAGTCAACAAAGTACAAAAATATCTGGAACAGGCGAAAGGGAAAGAATCCTTGTTTGAAATTATTTCCGATGATTTTCACAACCTTTTGCCCAGCCAACCCGACGGTTTCCTGGGGATCAATGAAAAAATAGAAGCATTCCGGAAAAAAGCCGGGATTGAGCCAGACATGGAAAAGGGGGAGGCGGTCGAATATGCCGTCTACCTGCCTACCTTGTCCGGCCCAGTATCCATTGTATCCTCGTACCAGTACTATAACCCACAGGGACTGGGATTTCTGGAAGACCTGGCGCTCAAACTGGAACCTGTGCAGGACTACTTTGCTCCTGATAATCTAAACAATCTGTTCGGCGAGGACTACAAGGAATACCTTGAGAGGATACATATTTCCCTGGATTACGGAAAGCACCCGAAAGAACCCAACATAGGGCAGATGAATCCGCCGGAAAGCGACCTGGAAAAAGAACTATGTTAAAAAGAAAGGGAACCGCTAATGCACAGCGGTTCCCTTTCTTTGTCAAAACCCTATATGGACTTTCAAAAAATCCTTATAGAAATATATATCATATTCAGAGAATGAAGTCAACCCCTAATGCAAAAAACAGGCAGGGAAACTGCCGGAAAAGAGGTACATATGGACTTTCAAACGGTTCCCGACATCCTGGGGATAATTCATGCTAAAAACGACAAGAAGAGTTTCGTTGGGCTGCTGCATTTACAGCCCAGGCGGACGACAAACTATGCCCTGAATTCCAGCCTGCTGCAATCCCGGCTATCCAGCTACTTCCAGCGTAGGAACCCATCCGATCTGTATTGTACGCTGAACACATTTTTCCGCCCTGTCCGGAACCTAGATTCGTTGCGCTGGCTCAACGCCCTATATATCGATCTGGACTGTTATAAACTTGGGCTGCGGAAGGACAGCGTTTTATATGAGCTGGAACAGGACTGGTTCGGGCGTTCTATCCCGACACCATCCTTTGTGATCGATAGCGGGCGCGGGCTGTATCTCATATGGCAGATTGAGCCAGTGCCCTCAATGGCGCTCCCTCTCTGGTCTGCCCTCCAAAATCGGCTATTCAAGCAATTAAAGCCGTTCGGGGCAGATCCAAACGCTACGGACGCCGCCCGTGTACTGCGGGTTCCGGGCAGTATCAACAGCAAGACAGGGACAATGGTATCCGTCCTGAGAGCCTATCCAGTACCACCCTATCAACTCAAAGATCTCAAGACGGATTATCTGCCTCCCCTGCCCCAAAAACATAAAAAACACAGCGCTTCCAAACGCCGGTATCTGTACAACGCACACAGCCTGTACCACGCCCGCATCCGTGACCTGGAAAAGCTCTGCGAACTGAGGAAATACCGGATGAAAAACTGCCGGGAATACCTGCTGTTTTTGTACCGGTATTACCAGTGCCTCGTACTGCATGACGAAAGCGCCGCCCTACAGGAAACCATGGAGTTGAACCAAAAATTTTTTGAGCCGCTGCCTGCCGGCGAAGTTACAGCCTGTACACGGAGCGCGCAAAAATACTACCGGAAAGGCGGGATCAAGCTGACTGCGGCCAAGATTATTGAGTGGCTCGGTATTTCCCATCAGGAACAGCAGCAGCTCCAAACCCTGATTGGGAGTACTGAGAAGAACCGGCGTTCCTGCGCCCGTAAAAAATCCGCCCGCAGGAATAAGAACGGCCTGACCTCACGGGAATTGCACAAACAGTCCATACTTGCCTGTGTATACTGGTATTTATCAAAAGGGTATCATAAGACGGTAATTGCCGAACGGGTTGGAAAATCCGTCAAGATGGTAGAAAAATATATCCGTGAAATCCGGGAAGGGGTGGGGATCCCGCGTGCCAGGCTGCGGATACGCCCAGCCTATGGAACCCGCTTTAAAAGGTCTTCCTACACCCTTGAAAAAAGTACTGTACAAGCCCTTTCCAACCACTCCCCATCCCCTACGTCCTGGCCGAAAAAGCGGCGTGGACGGGAAATGGATAACGAAACGTCCCCTTGTATTATAGGGATTACTTCGTAATCCTGTTTATATAGATATCACACGAACTGCGCCGGATAGCACCCGGCGCTTTTTTTATGTCAGGAGGTGATGCTTCCCCGTTATTTCCCTGCCCTACCCTTTTACAAAATTAACACAAAGGAGTTTATTCACATGGTACAAATTTGGAACAAGTATCAAAAAAAAGCACTGGTTTTCCTCTTCTTTTGCGGCCTGATCTTCCTGGTTTCCCTGCTTTGCACAGGGGTATCTGCAGCCGATATTACCCCTATTAAAGGATCGATCGACGAGTTGTCCAATAATATCCGGACAATTGCGCTTTGGCTTGTTGTCCCCGTTTTGATTATCGGCGGGCTGTGTACTTTTTTCGGCGAACGCGCCAAACGGTGGGGCCAGGGCTTGATCGGCACCGCCCTGCTGGGGCTGCTCGTCGTCCTGTTCGCGCCGCAGATCGCCGAATGGTTTATCTCTATCGCCAAGGCGGGCGGGGCGTCGGTCTAACGGTTGGAAAGGGATGTGGAGCATATGAAACAAATCCCATCCCGGATCCTGGGGCTCCTAGAAAGGGGCTTCCGGGTTTTCCGGGAAACCCGCCGGGAAATCTCTCAAAAGGGGTTCCTGGCTTTTTACCTTCAACATGCCCAGAAACTATACCTAGCTATCGGTATAACGGCATTTTTGCTTTGCAATTCTCTTCTCAATGCTTCAATAGATCTGTTTAGCCAGGAAAAACACAATCCCATTTTCCTAGCGTTCCGTCTCCGGCCAGGGTTCCTGCCGTTTTATTTGCTATTGGCCGCCTCTATCGCCGCGCTTTCCGCCCTTGTCCATTACCGGCTGAAACTGCGTTTCGCCGATTACAATACAGGCCAGAAAGGGACGCGCCGATGGCTGACAGCAGAGGAAATCCGGGTGCAGTATAAGGCAATCCCCCTCCTATCAGACGGACAGTTTGACGGTTATGGAGGCTTACCGGTCTACCGGGAAAAGGATACGCTGTATCTTGATGACAGCGCCACAAACACGCTCCTGATCGGGACGACGCGTTCCGGGAAGGATCAACTTATTATTTTGCCAATGATTGAAAATCTCGCGCGTGCAAAACAGAAAGCGAGCCTAGTCCTGCTCGATCCGAAGCAGGAACTATGCCGCGCCTCTTATGACTATCTGATTCAAAATGGATATCGCTGTTACCTGTTCAACATGGCAAACTACAAAGCTTCCCACCATTACAATTTTTTGGACTACATCCTGAAACTGTACCTGGACGGGGATACCGCTACAGCAGAGCGCGAATGCGCAGGGATGGCAGAATCTATCTATGCAGGTAAAGACACCAATGGTGATCCGTACTGGTCTAATAACTCCAAAGCCGGGTTCACGGCAATGGCCATGGCACTCTTGGAAGACTGCGCAGAAGAACACCCTGAAAAGGTCAACCTCTATAGCGTATATATGATGTTTGCGGAAATGGTCCAGGTTTCCCGAGAAAACAACGGGAAAATGGAAACCGGCCTTGACAGGTATTTCTCCTCGCGCCCTGTTGGAAGCCGGGCACGCGCCAACTATGTCTCCGTCAAAATTTCCCCTGGCAAAACCCGTGCAAGCGTTTTTTCCCATCTGCTGACTTTTCTTAACATCTTCGGGCAGCCCGATATCGCAGAGCTGACGTCCGATACCAATATCGACGTCGAGAGCCTAGGGTTTGGGGAACAGCCCTCCGCGCTGTTCATCAGCGTATCGATTACAAACAAGTCGTCCTATACGCTCGCTTCCCTATTGCAATACCAGATTTTCGCAAGGCTGACGTCAAAGGCCACCGCACAAAATAAGTCCCGTCTGGCACGGCGGGTCGTACACATCCTGGATGAACTTGGCAACCAGCCCCCTATCCCATCTTTTGATACTATGCTGACCATGGGGCTTGGCTACGGGCTGGTATACCTGCTGGCCATACAAGGGACGCACCAGTTGAAAAAAACATATAAGGACGACTACGAAACCCTGATGGATAACTGTGGGAACAAGGTCTTCCTCCTGTCAGACGGCGACGACACCAACCGGTTTTTTTCTGCAATTGTCGGTTCCCAGACGATTACCTCAAAAAGCAGATCCGGCAATCTGTTTTCTATGAAAAATATATCCGAACACTATGAGGAGCGCCAGCTGATCCGCCCGGATGAACTGAGCATGCTCCTTCCGGGGGAGGCAATTATCACAAGGACGTCCAAACGGAGGGATATCCAGGGGAACAAGGTGAAAGCTTATCCAATCGCCGCAACTGGGAACCATTGTTTAAAATTTGCCTATGAATATCTACAGGGTTTTGACACGCAGGCCGATCTCCCTATTTTGGATACTACATGGCAGCACGATAAGGGGGAAGCGGGGCTTATGCAGTATGTATATCTTCCGCAAAATTACCTCTCTTTTGATAAAGAGCCAGCACCAAAAAAATCTGAAAACAATGAAAACAGATGGGAGACATGGCAATTGTCCGATGTACTTGATCCCCAACAGGCCAGCCTGATCAACTACTACCTGGAAAACAGTTATTGTATCGATGGGATAACCATACAGGAGTTTTTCGATGGAATACAAGTGTTGGAAGAAGAAGGGAGGCTCCCACTGGACAAGATACTTGCTATGAAAAATATGGTTCTGCACGCATTGGAGGTGAAACAGAAATGATTGATTTTTTATTGGCCAATGATGATTTACTGACGTCTAATAACCTTTTAGTCTATATCCTGCGCTGGATTGGTTGGCTCATTATCCGCGCATTAGCTGCTGTGATTGGTTTTGCAGAGTCATTGCTGGATTACGCTTACGGTATGGTCGGATGGTTTTCAAAGCCTGAATTTCAGGCGTTCCAAGCCCAGTTCCGGCCTGTTTACCTCTCCCTCCTGGCTTTGTCCCTTTTATGGCTTGCCTACAAATTAATTTTTGACCGCAAGTTTGACAAAGGGCAAGTAATCACAAATGCAGCCGTCATGATTGCTGTATTGTGCCTGCTCCCTGCTTTCATGGTACAACTGTCCGAAATCACATCGGCGGCTGTAGGCAGTATTTATACCCAAGGGGACAGTGATACTTCAATTGCAAACAGCCTGATGAAATCGACCGTTGTAGATATTTCCCTGCTTGATACGGTAGGGCTGGATCGGGATAGCCTTGCCGCAAACAACAATATCCCGGAAAAGGATATTTTCCGCATTGATCCCGGGGAAATGATCGACCCGGACGACACACAGAATAAAGATTTTTACGGGAACAAGCTGAAATTCAATAGTGATGGCACCTATACACTTACCAAAATCGGGGATGGAAAGTTCCTTGGGATTGGTTCGGAGATATTTTCTAACCGATACTACCGATATCATATTGACTTTTCATTGATACTCGCTTTTGCCGCAATTGCAATCGCCTATATCTTTACGGCGATCAAGGTGTTCCGCCTGTGCTATGAACTTGTTACACACCAATTATTGGCAACGCTCACCAGCCTAAACCTGTCCAGCAACACAAAAGTAAAACACTGTATTTCTTCTATCCTGTCCACATTCTTTGTAATCATCCTGACCGCCCTTTTAATTGACATTTACCGGATCACGGTAGAGGTAGCCGTCCAAGATTCCAATATCATCCATCAGATATTTGTTATCGTCGTTGCCTCTTTGTGCTTGATTGATGGGCCAAACCTGGCAGAACGGCTGTTTGGGATTGACGCCGGGCTTACCAGTGGATTCCGCACCATAGGGAGCTTGTTCATGGCGTCGAAAGCCATTGGAGGGATGGCCCGTTCTGCGGGCAGATTTGCTGGCAAAATCGCTTCCGGTATTTCCCATGGCGTATCGGCAGCAGGAGGCGCTATGGCTATGGCAGGCGGTGCTATGGCCGGTTTTTCTGCCGGACACAAAAAGGGGATTTACGACAGGATGGCAGAACAGCAAGGCGGACATAAACATCCTGGAGTCATGCCGAAAGCTTCCGGAGAATTGAAATCTGGTTCACAGTATCTACTTGGTGCACCGTCCAATCCAGATTCACCTGGTGGAAATGAAGGGAATCCAGAAAATCCAGGAACATCCCCGCAGGATAGGGAGAACATCGGAACCTATCGTCCAAAAGAAAAAGGTTCCGGGCTGGAGGATAGGACCGACAATCCTCAAAACCGGGAAAAATCCCCTGCCGGATTAGATGGGCATGAAGAAGCGACCCAGACAGACACAGGACAGGATACCCGGACGTTAGGCCAAGTCGCGCGTGATACAATCCGTAATGCCCCAAGGAAAGCGGCGGAAGCTTTCTCCGAACGGGTACAGTCTTCTAAATTTGCACAGGCTGCTAACAAGGGATATGACAAAATGAATCAAATTGGATACTATACAGGCCGGGCAAACTACGATAACTTTCAGAACCTTAAAACAGGCGGTAGGCCAAACAGTTTTTATTCCAAAGTCACCCATTCTAAGTCGGAAGAAACCACGTTGCAAAAAGCTTTCCAAGAGACAAAACCTATGCCGGTAAAGCCAAACAGAAAGGAGCGTAGATCATGACAAAACTCATCCCACGGGAAATCAAGGCAGAAACGAAAATCTACTTCTTCACTTTAAAATCATTAGTTTTTATGGGGATATGGATCTGGCTGTCCGTCATTTTAACAGCCTGTGTACATAAGTCACTATATCTCCCATTTTTAGCGTTCAGCGTTTTGGTAGGGTTTATCTTACAGCTCCCCTCAAAAGTGCTTGGGAAAAAGACCTACCAGATGATTTATCTGTTAATTACAAAAGACCGGCAAAAATACCGGTCGGAAGAAATAACCCAGGAGGTGGTTACTGGTGAATAAAGGCGATAGGAAGAGAAAAGGCAAGGTCAGCCATACTGTCAGGGAACTCATCCCATTTTCGGAGTTCCTGGAGAATGGGGCTGTCCAAATGTCGGATGGCCGTATCTTTGATATGTTCGAGATTATCAGTACAGATACGGACAACTTGCCGGAAGAGGCTGTAGAAATGTATATCATCCGGTATGCAAAACTCTATAACACCTACAGTGCAAACTTGAAAATCGTGGGGATGAATTTCCCGACGGATACAACAGAACAACAGGAATATATCCAGCGCCGGCGCAGGGAAAACAAAAACCCCGTTTACGACTATTACCTTGAAGAAATCCTGGAACGTGACAAACTTATCAATACGCTGATGAGCGATAAAGAATGTTATCTGTTTGTATACGCAAAAGGCCAGGAAGAATATGATTCTATTTTGAACATGCTAAATTCAACGCTTGGCTTTGGCGCGTTGCTCGCCCAGATCAATGTGGAGAAAAAAATACAAATCCTCTATAAATTAAATAATATGAACAGCAGTATTTTTTCTCCCGACGTCACTGCCCCCCTGCTCCCTCAGATACAGCCGCAGGGCGGCCTTGATCCAAACGACGAGCGGTATCTGAAGTCCGGGGACGGCTATGTCTCCTGCCTGAGAGTTTACCATTACCCTGATCATGTAGACAACCGGTGGCTTCAGGCAATTTCCATGATTGATGACGTCATATTTACCATTGATATTGCCACCGAAAAGCCGGAACGCGCCCGCCGGAACATCTCAAAAGGGATGGAAGAACAACAGTCCCGGATGGATCATGCACGGAAGGAATCCGAATACCGCGACGCAGAGTTTTTAAAAAGCCAATACGAAGCCATGTATTATGAGATACAAAAGATGGAGGATATTATCAAGCTGATCCATACAAGGGTTTATGTTGCTGCACAAACCATCCAGGAACTTGATGGGAAAGTCTCGCGCGTGATCCGTTCCCTGGAAGGGGCCGGGTTCCGCGCAGCAATTATGATAAATGAGGTAATGTACGATTACCGTTCCATGTTTTTGCCGTTTGATGATCAGGATAAAATGCCGAACCGCCGCAAAGGGCAGGCAATCACCGGGGTTACGCTTGGGATGGGCCTGCCAAACCACCATATTATGCTCAAAGACCCGCACGGTCTCTACTGGGGATATACTTCCACTTCCGGCGTCGTCATGCTGGATACCAGCCACCGCACAAAGCGCCGCCTTTCCTCAAGCGGGGTTATCGTTGGGGACAAGGGTTCCGGGAAATCCTCCACCCTGAAAAAATCAATTGAACATTGGGCAGTCATCGGGGACAAGGTACGTGGGATTGCGACTTCCGATGAATATAATTCCCTGATTACAGAGCTGGGAGGAAAAATCATCTACCTTGACCGGGCGGACAGCATGGTGAACCCCCTGCAGATTCAAAATGTCATGCCAAGGGAGAAGGAGAACTTTGCCGCCCATATTACCCAGATGGAGGCGTTTTACCGCTGTCTTGTACCGGACGTCAATATTTATGAGCTGAAAGAATTCAGCCGCTTGCTGCGCCGCCTATACGCGGCATTCGGGATGTACGACGTCCGTTCAGAAGATGAACCCACCAAAGCATATGGCAGTTCCGCTTACCCTGTTTTTTCCGATCTCCTCTCCCTTGTCCGCGGGGAGCTTTATCAAGATCTGGAACGGCAGATCCTCCGCAGCAACCTCTCTGATAACCGGAAAACCCACTTAGAGCATATTGAATCCATTCTTGACAACCTGGTACATACTTACCCTTTTTTGGACGCGCACAGCACCGTACAGGACGTCACAGAAGAACAGATTGTCTTTTACAATCTCGGCCATATCAGATCTATGGCTCCAGAACTGTTTGACGCGCAGATTGCAACGGTAAACGGCCTGTTCCACAATAACATGTACCGTTCCCAGCAAAAATACCGGGATGGCATTGATAACGGCGTGATGGGCTATGACGACGTCCGCCACTACCACATGATCTATGATGAAGCGCATGAATACCTCAACGCAAGAAAACTCGCTTTGCTCGAACCAATGAACGAAGTAGAACGGCATACACGCCATTATTTCGCGGATATGTGGTGGGCAACGCAGAACATCTCCGATATGGTGCCGGAAAACAGCAGTGAGGAAGGAGTTGCACATATCAAGTCCCTGTTCCAGTTGACGCAGTACAAAATTATGATGAGGCAAAGCGCCGCTTCTCTCCCCATCCTGCAAACAGTTTTTTCCGGGCAGCTCACCGCTCAAGAACTCAACCTGATCCCCAAATTGGAACAGGGCGAGTGTATCCTATCCATTACCGGCGACCGGAATGTCCATATGCAGATCGAATTATCCGAACGGGAGCGCCGCCTTTTCACCGGCGGAGTATAAAAGGCCAGAAAAATTCATTAGGAAAGCCTACAAACCTGCATGGCTGTAGGCTTTTTCCGGTTTACTGCCCCGGGGGCAGTAAATAAAGAAAGGAGGTACTTATGAAAAAGGTCTTCCTGGCTATCACTGCTGTAAGCACAGCGTTCCTGTTAATTATTCCCGTCTCTGTCCTTGCCTTTGCTTCTTCCCTGTTCTCTAATGAAGATTCCGTTGACATAGACCAGCCCCAATTTTCTGAGCAGACTTTACAATACCTACCCTGGGTAACGGAAATCCTGGAGAACTCCAGTCTTTCCGGGGACTATGCAACGCTTATCCTTGCCATAGTAGAAGTCCGGACACAGGGGCTTGAAACCGACGTGATGGATATCGCGCACACCCTGTATGAAACCGATTTCCCGGAAGATCCCCATCCGGCGGTATCCGATCCTTATGTTTCCATCGAAACCGGAATCCAGTATTTAAAACGGCTGCTCTCCCTATGCGGTGTTGTATCTATGGAAAACACCAGCGCAATTGCACTCGCAGTACAGGCATATAATTTCGGCAGTGGATATATTCCATATGCTGAAGAACATGGAGGACACGGAACTTCTACCGCCGGGCTTTACTACCAGTCCCACCGGTTTGAAACCGATTCATACCGGGATGTGAACTTTTCCGCAAAAGTCATGGCCTATCTCACGCCGTCCCAGGATCAGGGCTATCAATTTCCCGTACCGGGATATACAGATATTAGTGCTGGCTTTGGATGGTATGATCCATGGAATACCGGCGTCCAGACATGGCACTCCGGACTGGATTTCCCAGCCCCAACCGGTACACCTGTTGCCGCAATCGCCGGAGGGATTGTCACAGTCGCCGGATGGGACAGGTATTTTGGGAACTACATTGAAATCCGCCATTCAAATGGGAATGTCAGTCTATACGCGCATAATTCAAAACTGCTGGCTGACGAAGGGGAAACTGTAAACCAGGGACAGGAAATATGCCTGGTCGGGGCTACCGGGAACGCAACTGGCCCGCATTGCCATTTAGAACTACACATCAATGGGGAAGCCGTTGATCCACGCCCCTATCTACCGGAGGGATAAGCCTATGAAAAAGAAAGCCAAAATACTCACAACTCTCTTGACAGTTTCCGTCCTTTTCAGTGTTACTTTCCTAGTACGCCTGTTTTTACATAGCGCACCACCTGACCAATATCCATCGGTATCCACCGCAGCCCCGCAATTTCCAGCTTCCGACAATTATCCCTCAACTGTTTCCGTCAACTTGCCGGAAACAGAGTTAGAACAGCAGGGATACCGGGAAACCGCAGAACAGTTTGTCCGGACATACTTCTATCAATCCCCGGATACACTGGACAACCTGTCCCCTTTAAAGCCATTCTGTTCTTCAAAATTATGGGATTCCCTGATCGCCAGGTACGGCGTCCCCTCTTCCAGCCGCACAGGGCAAATCCCCTACTGTTCGGAAGTGCTAAAGCTTCATATTTATTATGATAATGGGGAGACAGGGGTGATCCGGGCGGTTGCTTTTTTGGAAACCGCTGTCAAAGTGGGGGATGCGCCGGAAAAAACACAGCGCCGTATCCTCTCCATCCAGTTAAAAAAAGACGATTCGCTCCAATTGTGGCAAGTCGACGGTATCCTGTACGACCAGGCGTCCGAACAGTCAATCTCTGCATTTTTATAGAGGTGGTGTTAGCATGAAAATTATGAACCGTCTCATGAAAAGCCGTGAACAATTCCAGAAATGGCTGGAACCGTTTGTTCATCGAATAGAAAAATACATCCAACAGTATAAAACGAAGTATCGCCGTAACGGGCTGCTTTACTGTTTCCTTGCAATTGCCCTTGCCGGATATGCGTTTTTTTTCAGTTCAAACGCCTGGATGCCTGATACTACACCCATCACAGCAAGCAAACTGGGGCAATCCGTCCCCGTCAGTGAGGGGATCACAGCCGAACCGAAACGCTGGGTTTATTCCCCAGACCAGAAGAAAATGGAAATTGAATTGGAAATCCTCAATGTAAGCAGCCGTCCGGATACTCAACTCTATTATTCTGCATTTGAAAAACCCCGGAACAAAATGTTGGACGTCCAGGTAATGTTCCAGGAAAAAGGGGTCTTAGTACTGGAAGTCTCCGGTATAAGCCGGAATTTCCACGCCCTGAGCCTGCTCATCAGCAGCTATGCTCCGGGTTCGGATAAACCTCTTGGGGAGGCTTCCGTCTCCTGTGATTACCGCACGGTGGCCAAAGCTGAAATCACAGAAAAAGATCCAGCCGGGTATCTCTCCGCCTCTATTCAGACAGACATTGATCTTTTGAACACCCAGGTAACTGAACTGACAGAAAAAATTGCGGAACAGGAAAAGGAAATCTCCAATATTGACACAACCATACAGGAGTTAGAAGACAGCAAAAGCCTGAAAACATCCGAAGAAATAAAATCTATCGACGCCGAAATTATGAAAAAACAGGTGGACAGGCAATCTGCTGAAAAAAAGATTTCTGACCTTCAGACCTCCATCCAACTATTGCAAACACAAATACAAGAAAAGGAGGGACTACTATAAAAATCGTTTTACTGCCCCCGGGGCAGTAATTTCATTGAAAGACATATGTGTTTGATACACATACAAAAACATGTACCGAAACCGGTACAAATTACCAGATATTTTTACCCAGGGATTCGCCAGGCTTTGCCTGGCTTTTTGGTCTATATGACCCAGAATCCCCTTATGCTCTTCCGTACTAAAACTGGAAGGCGGCAAAGCCGTCCTTTCCAGTTTTTTTCGTAGCGGAAACGGCGCGCCTCCGGCGCCCGGTTCCGTAGCCAATCCCATCCGACATACATTAATTTTTTGAAAGGAGCCTGTATATGGCACAGTACAACCGCACCTATATCAAAATCATGACTGACGAAGAAACCAAAAACAAACTCGCCCACCTGGCGATGAAACAGAAATCCAACGTCAGCAAATTCCTCCAACCATTCCTCCGCCGGGTTGCCCTGGCGCCGGAACTGATGGAGCAGGAAGACCGGTATATCCAGCTTGTCAACCAGTGCCTGGCCGTACTCGAGGACAATACGGCAGCCTTGAAAGCAATCAGTGATTTTTTATACCCGGCGGACGGGACAAATGCTCCGGATCATCAAGATGCTCCGGAGTAATCTGTTAAGGCGCAAAGCGCCGGACGGCAAAGCCGTCCATGCTGGATAAAAGGAGTGATACCATTTGGCAGAACAAAACCCGGGGAAAAAGGTACAGCGCCACTTTTGGATGAAGCCTGTAGATCTCGAATACTTACAGCAGGTAAAAGAGGCAAACCGCTGTATCAGCACGACACAGGCACTGGAACTCATTATTGAGCAGCACAGGAATTCCCATGGAAATACGGCTGCGGCGCTCGCTGACGTCATAGAAGAGCGGCTGAAAGACATGCTCACCCGTATCCGGCTGGCGTCAAACAGCTCTGAAAGAACCGCCCTCATCCTTCTGGACATGGTAAACGCCTTGTGCGTCTTTGAAGGGGTTCCAGGGGAAATCACAGTACAAAACAATCCAGCCGCCGCATACCTGACAGGGAAACAGCATGTGGAGGAACTCAAACGCAGTTACCGTGCCGCCGCATTGGAGCGCCGGAAAAAGAGAAAAAAATAATCTGGAAAAGCCTGTAACCCCGAATGGTTACAGGCTTTTCTGCATTACTGCCCCCGGGGCAGTAAACAGAGAAAGGGGG
>ERZ1643246.2210-NODE-2210-length-19102-cov-86.127894_pt1 | contig 19102 bp, 23 predicted proteins | sample MGYA00579265_ERZ1643246 | MGnify/ENA primary metagenome ERZ1643246 (study PRJEB29033, sample SAMEA4952261) | chicken gut metagenome | biome: Broiler Chicken; feature: Gastrointestinal Tract; material: Caecum | place: Ireland | collected 2018 | study: Broiler...
CATGTTTTCTCCTTTCTGCCGCTTCACGGCATTAAAAAATAAAGTGCACAGCAAAACGCACCCTTACGGATGCGCTTTGACATGGATTTTATTTACCTAAACAGCAATATACAGACTTTACAGGACAGAAATCCTGGAGCGGATGGGCGCTCTCTGAAAATTTATGATGATCCCGGAGATCTGGTCAATGGATGCTATGGAGAGGGTATATATTTGTTCAACGGATATTATCCAGGTGCCCCTAGCGACTGGGGAGGATATATGATCAGCATCGGAGTCAATCAGGGCAGCAAAAACATATTAAGTATGCGTTCTGTATTGATGGATCTGTGTATTTTATGCGGCAGGCTGCCGAAACCGGAACGATTGAGCAGAACTGGGTAAAAGTTGCGGGCTTTGAATAATCAGCTTTCTGTCGTGCCTATTTTCGCCCAAACAAGCCAGAGATCCAGCTCACCACCAGGATTTTGCTCAAACATGACAGTATAATCCCCGTTTGTCCTTTTCTGGATCCCTTTTATCCCGTGCTGATCGTCGTTTCGGATGTTGTAGGCGGCTACAAGAGCATAGCCTGACCGATTTGGTACAACAAGCCACGATTGATTAACTGACGCATGATAAAGCTGCACGATAATCATATTGCTGTTTTGCCGTCTACGCATTGCGCCGGCGCAAATTCCACCGCCGCCGATCTGCAGGCACAGCAAACAGGCCGCCCCCTTGGCCGGACAAAAAAAGTAATTACAATTATCATTACATCATGCTACCAGCCGCCGGAAGGAGGCTTTAACCTCTGCAGATCTGACCGTCACATAGATCATCGTTGTCTCCGGTTTGGCGTGTCCCGCATAAGCTTGCAGCTCCTGCAGGGACATCCCCCGGGCACTGGCATCTGTCAGCAGCGTCCGCCGGAACTTATGTGGATGTGCATGGATCCCCGCAGCATTGCCCAGTTTGCGGAGCATGGCCTGCACCGCTTTGGCCGTCAGGCGCTCATGCGGTGACCGCAGTGACACAAACAGCGCAGGATTGCTGTCTGTACGGCCAGCCAGATACTTCCGCAAGTGGTAGGCGGCCTCCTCCGTCAGGCAGACCGCCCGCTCTTTTTACCCTTCTTACCGTACACGATGACTTCCCGGCCCGTGAAATCCACATCTGACCGGTTTAAGGACAGTATTTCTCCGATTCTTCCCGCTGTGCTGTACAGGACTTCCATCAGCGCCAGATCCCGTTCTGTACGGGCCAGGCAGCGCAGATGCTCCCGTTCTTCTGCCGTATATGGCTTCCGGATCTTTTGCGGCACCTTGACGCGTTTTAACCGCCGGGCCGGATTCCGGGATATGTATCCCTCATCATTCAGCCAGACAAAGAAACTGGATATATAATGCCGCAGTGTTTCCAGATAAGCCAGGGATATGCCGCGCTGCTCCTGATAGGCCGCCAGGTAGTACCTCAGATCGTTGACCGTGATCTCCTGCAGGCGTTTATTCAGGGCCTGCATCAGCATCCGGATACAGCGGCCATACTGCTCCAGCGTACCCTCGCTACAGTTCTCCAGACGTTTGCTGGCTAGATACAGCCGGAGTGCCTTCTCCCAGTGCCGCTCCGACACAATCAGCTCCGTGTGCTCCTTCTGCAGTACTACGCCATGAGTCTTGATTACCAGGACATTCTCCAGCTTCTGCAGCTGCCCCGGCGTCAGAGCGTCTTGCATAGCGGCTAAAATCTCCGCTATCAATTTTTCCATACTATCACCTCCAGCCTCATCGTAGCACAGGTGATAGTAGGCAAAACAGCAATATGGACAGGCTAAACTCAGAGGCAGACCTGGGAGATGGCCGGGCCTTTAAAATCCGCATGGATGCCATGGCATCCCCGCCTGCGGCCCTCAATTACGGCTGCTGGGCTCCCGGCATCTACCCGTATCGCAATTACGCATCTGGTGCCCCATCCAATTGGAACGGATTTATGCTGTGCGTAAAGGTACCATACGGAGCTGAGAATGCTACAAGCCGTTGGATCAAGGTTGCCTTTGAGTATGGCGGTGATGTCTATCTATTAGCCCAGGAGACAGACGGATCCGGAACCTGGAAGAAAATAGGCGGAGCTTAAATTACGGAGACTTTTGTCCAATCCTGCTCAACTGTCCCTGTTTCAGCGGCCTGGCGCATAAAATACACCGCTCCACTTAACGTATAGGCATATTTTAGATGCTTCTTTGAGCCGCCCCCACCGATGCCTACAGAAATCATATAGCCGCCCCAGTCATCCGGAGCGCCTTTTTCTGTACCATAATAGGCTGGATAGATATAAATGCCTTCGCCAAAACACCCATATTTCAGATTTTCGGAGTTGACATCATATATTTTTAATGCCCGGCCTGCTGATCCGGGCTCCCGACTACCTAAAATCTTCATATTGCTGTTTAGGGAACCAACCAACTCTCTCAGTTTCTTCAAGCTCATCAGAGTCTGGAACTTTTCTGTTACCTCTAATACATTCAGGCCATTGTACTCTATTTCAAACATAGGAAGTTCTGCCAGGTCATCCCCGTTTCGGATATCTCCTGTTGTGGCGGCCGGCGCCGTGGGAGTTCCTGTTGTTTCTGTGCCTTTTTTCACCGCCCATTCCATATTTTCAGTCCCATCCGATGAACTTTTGGTGTAGCGTACAACGATCAGATCCTTCCTCTTTTTCCCCTGACTGCCGTTTTCCAGGGTAATACTGTCGTAGGTGCCCGGGGCTACCCGGAAATGTACACCTCCAACAACACCTTCTCCGTCATAAACTTTTAACTCGTTGTTGCTGGCAAGCTCTGTTCGGAAGATTTCTCCCACCGGGAAAGCCCCGTCTTCTCCTGTAATCCCCAACTGAAAACTCTGCATATCGTTGCTTGATATATGTGGCGTCTTCCTAAGTCCTGTTACTATTTCCATTTACTCTCCTTCCACTCCGTATTCCACGGAGATCCTTTGGTTTTTGATCCTCAGTATCTTGTGCGTGACGGGCTTTTTGATATAGATTCCGGTAATGTAATCCCGCCCGGATATCGTATCCCCGATGTCAATGTCCATATCCTCTGACTCGCTGGCATTTACAGTCAGCTTCTGATAGTCCATAAGATCCTGCAAGCGTTTTGTTCCTCCGTCAACCAGATCATCTTTTTCGGAGTTGTTACTGTCGTATACTTCCGCAATTTCCTCGATCCCGGTATAATACGGGGTTTCCGTAACGCTGCCATCCGGCTGCGCATACAGATCCACCACGATCCGGTCTTTAAGATCGCCTTTTCCCAGACATACCAGATGGTTTACTCCCCTCCGATAGTCCCGGCTGGTAAAATTTAATCGACCGTCCTGGCTGATCTCAATACTGTCGCTGTAGTCTTCCGCCGGCACGGCTCCCACTCTCACATATCCAGAGGTCTCTGTCTGGATGTATTGGATCCGCAGCTTATATCCCACAGATGCCAGCATATCCTCCAGTCCATCCAGCAGGGTACAGTACCGGTCAAATTGGTACCCGCTTACACCCTTCCCTGTATCCTCCGTTTCCGCGTAGAAAAGGCCTGGCAGGGTTTCTTCTACCAGGCTTTTTATGATGGTGTTCAGTTCCCCGGAGGCTGTAAGATAATCCTGCCCGCTTTCCGGCCGCAGGATCTTCTTCTGCAGCATCCCGCGCCAGGTATATCCCCTGGCGTAGATTTCCCGGTCTCCGGTGATGGATTCCGTTTCTCTGATAATCCCTCCGTATTCCGTGTTCGGTACATAGATCCGTTTCCCGAACGTGCAGCTCCCGTCCCAGGCGCTGTACGGAACAGACAGTTCAAAATCATTATCCTCCCCCAGGTCGATATCCATGTCGTCATAGATTCTTTTCTCTTCTGCCCCATCTTCTTTCGCAAGGATCAGCTCCATTTTGGCTCGCTCCTCTCGTTGTATAAGGTAATGTCCCATCCAAACGTTCCCGGCCATGACACTGTCTGCTGCCCTGGCGGGATTTTTTCAAACACACTCTCCGACTTTTCCCGGTTATTGAATTCGTTCACCTTTTCACCGGTATTTTTCACCCTGTATACCAGGTTGTTTTTTGTTTCGATCACCAGATATTCCCGGCTGTCCACTGTCGTATTGACCCGGTACAGGTGTCCTCCGATGGTCACATACGGGTTGACGCAGGGCCCATAGATAATCATCCGGAATCCCGATTCGATGTAGTGTTCATTCTGCAGAACCATTCCAGTCCCCCGGATCGTAAAGTCATACGGAAAATCATACGGAAAATCCAGGAAGTCACTCTCGGTTTCTTTGTCCTGGATTGGGAAGGAATATGTTTTTTCTTCCATCCAGAACGGATACGGAACATAAAAAGTACAGATTTTTCCCACGGTCCGGTACCGGTCCTCGTAGTTTTGGGACTCTGACGCGATTACGTAGCCTTCTACATACTGTTCCCCCACATAGAGCCTCCCCGGGCTTTTATGAATCACATCGTAATCCACCAGCTCATAAAACTCCTGCAGCAGTTCTGCCCTGCTTCCTCTTGCCCCGGAAAAATCCACGGTCATTTCGTATTCTTTTGCCTTTTTCTCAAAGGCGTTGACCCGGCTTCCGGTTCCCAGCTCTGTGGCGTCCACTTCCCATTCATAGCTGTAGATTCCCGCTGTTTTTTGTTTCAGGCGCACCGGGTACTGGGTCAGGACCATCGTTTCGTTATTACTGTTTTTGTAATAGATTTCCATCACGCCCTCCCGTATCTTTGCACGCCCAGGTCATTCAGCGCCCTTCCAACTTCCCGGTTTCCGACTTTTATCGTCAGACTCATTTCTTTCAGCGCTGTTTTAAATGCGGCTACCAGCAGGTTATAGTCCAGGGCTGGTTCTGATCTCCGGCGCTCCAGTCCCGAAAAATCCATGCCTCTAAAATCCAGGGCGCTGGTTATGCTTTTTCTTGCTGCTTTCGCGTTTTCATCAACTCCCTTTACATATCCCTCGATTGTCCCGGCGCCGAACCGCTCAAAAACATGGGAAGGGGAATTGATCTCCAGCTTTTCTTTTGCGGCAGTTATAGTATCTGTGGCCAATTCCTCCGCTGCGGAAATTGCTTCAGATTTTCCTTCCCGGATTCCTCCTGCAAGGGCAGTTGCTGCGTTGTACCCAAATCCTCGGATTGTTTCCAGATTGATTCCCGCATTTATACTTGTAACGACCGCGGATCCAAGCAGTCTTCCCTGAGTCATTACCCCTGACTTTCCCTGTTCAATGCCAATCGACAGTCCTGTTCCAACGTCTCTTCCGGATTGCTTCGTTTTTGTTGATGGCGAATGGGTCCCCAGTCCGGCATTTACACTGTCAATCGTTTTGACGCCCAGGTCTTCTCCTGCCGTTGTCGCTTGCGACTGGGCTGCCTGCATGCCTCTGACCAGCCCCATAACCGTATCGGCTCCACTCGCTTCCAGGACGCCTTCAATCCCTTCGACTCCCGACGCAATGTTCTCCGATCCTGAAGTCAGCAGTTCCTGCCCCCACTGATCCGTCATGCTTTTGATCTGCACGCTCTGGCCCCACAATTCATTTGCGCGGGCAAATTCTTCGTCAGACATATTTACAAACGTCTGTACGTATCCGGCCGCCTGTGGCCCCATTTCCGCCAGTTTCTGCAGCAGGTCATCATTGATCCCCTTATCTGCCAAAGCTGCCAGGTTTTGCTCCCACTGCTGTACTCCGACAATCTGTGATTCCATGTTTGACAGCAGCTGTTCCGTTGACAGTTGTACGCCTCCGTCAAACTGCTCAAACATGTTCATCTGAGATTCCAGGGCTCCCTGTACATTTTCCTGCATTGTCAGGACACTATTAGTCACATTCACCGCCAGGTTCTGCTGCTCCGCTGACAGACCCCGGAACGCTTCCAGCTCCTGCCCAGCTGTTGTGATGCTCACCTGAGCTGCCGCGGCCTGTTCTCCCTGGGCTGCTGCCTGGTCCCTGGCGGCGGCTGCCGCATCCTGGTTCGCCCCGGTCAGATCTCCAATGTAGTCCGTATACTTTCCGATGCTTTCTTCCGCGGTCCCTATCTCTTCTTCTTGTTCCGCAATGCTTCCGTTCAGGGATTCCTGAGCGTTCGTCAGTTCCTCCGCATCCTGCTGCATCTTCTCCAGGGCCTCTGAAGCAGTCATTGTCTGGCCTTCGTATGTTACCATCGCGTCAGATGTGTCCTGTGCCGCGTCATAAAGCGCGTTCAGATCTCCTTCTCCGCTCTCCAAGGCCTCGTTGTAGTCTTTCTGTGCCTGCTCTGCTTTCTCTGCTTTGATCTGCTGCAGTTCCATAACCGCGGCTCTCTGGGTTTCAAGTTTCTGCAGCTGTTTGGAGATCTCCTGGGATTTTTCTTCCGCCTCCGCCTTCGCCATCTCAGCGTCTACCAGATCAGCGGCAACCTCTTTCATTTTTTCCTGCGCCGCCTCTACCTGGGCCAGATTTTTGGCGCTGCTGATATAATCCTGTATGGCGTCTGTTGACATATTCAGGGATCCGGTTGTTTCATCGATCGCCAGCCCCATGTCCGGGAACAGTTCATTCAGCTGCAGGACAATCGCCTGCATTCGCCCCTGTTCTTCCGCTGTCCGCGACGTATCCTTGGATAGCAGGATCAGCTCATCTCCCAGGCTTGATGCCAGCGCCGCGCTGGTCTGTATATCTTCTATGGACCGGTTCAGTCCCCCTGTAGACTCCGTTAACGCCTCCCCGGTGTCTCCCAGTTTTTCTTCTGCCGCCTCTGCGCTCTCTACCAGTTCGTCCGTTTTTGTTTTTGCCGTATCGATTTGCGAGATCAAAGCTCCCAAGCCAACAGCCAGCCCGGCACCCGCCGCAATCAGTATTCCGATCGGGTTTGCTGCCATCGCGGCATTTAACCCGGTCTGAGCGGTAGCGGCTGCCGTTGTAGCGGTCGCCTGGGCTCCTTTTGCCGCAGCGTCCGCGGTGGTGGCCGCAGTATCCGCAGTTGTCGCAGTCGTATGCGTGACCAGGTTTGTAACCAGGTTTTTGATGTTTTTTGCCGTATCTTTCAGGTTTGCGATCGTAGCGCTTGCCTTCTTAGTTACCCATATCGTTCCCATGGCAGCGCCCGCGGCCCCGGCAACCGGTACAATCGTATCGATGTTGTCAGCCAGCAGTTTAATCCCTTTCTGCGCCACCGGGAGAAATTTCTGCGCGATCGGCTGGATCACATCTGTCTGCACAGTGCGCCCCAAGACCTTGTACTGGTTCGCAAGGCTGTCATAGCGGACTTCCTTCATTGACTCCATGCTTCCTTTGACGTCCGAGTAAGTCCCGTTCAGATTGGTCAGGGACGTCAGGACCGCCATAGCGTTGTCCTCACCCATAGACGACCAGGTATTGCTGGCAATTGTCAGGGCCTCCTGCTGGTTTGTCATGGTAGACAGGTCGTTGATCACACTGTAAAAGACGTCTTTTGTAGTCGCCTGCCCGTTCTGCCACGCTGTAAAAAGATTTTGCGTTTCCGAAGAAAAAGAGCTTAAGTTTTCTTCTATCCGTCCATCGGACAAAGAAATCCCAAACTCTTTTACAAAATCATTCACTTTGTCCAGGTTGTAAGCACCGTTATCGAGTCCATTCTGGAGGATCGTAAACATCTCCTGCGCGGAAAAGCCGGCCTGCGCCCACAGCTGCCCGTATTCCGCGATATTGTCCGTCAGCTCTCCGGATTTGTTCAGCCCGTTCTGGGCTCCGGTTACAATATAGTCAAAAGCCTCCTCGGCTGACAGACCCATGTTTGTCATCAGGGAGTCTACCCCTCTTAAGGTTTCCTCCATGTCCATATTGGAAAACGTATCGTCCAGGGCCATGGCTCCCTCTGCCAGCTGCTGTATCTTTGTGGGATCCACTTCTCCGGTATATTGCCGGACCAGGGCCATGGCATCTGCCGTGTCAGAAATCGTATCTCCGTATCCCGCAGAATAGATTTCCTCCATAATCCCATTGTATTGCTGCATTTCCGCAGCAGTTGCCCCTGTGCTGGCGGCCAGCTTTTTTTCGGCGTCCTGCATCTCCAAGGCGCCGTCTACCGCACTAGAGATGGCGTTCTTTCCGAAATCAATGATCGCCTCGTTGACTTTTACCTTCAGCGTGCTTGCAAAGGATATCAATTTTTCTGCCGTATTGTCGACGCGGTTTCCAAAATTATCAATAGATTTCGCGCATCCGTCATAGGATTCTTCCGCTTCTTTCAGCAAAGCATCGTTTTCGTTCAGGGCTCTTGTGGCGTTGATCGTCTGTGCCTGCGCCGTATTCATTTTTTTCTGCCAGTCCTGAACCCTGTTCCCGGCAGACTGATAGGCTTTTTCACCTCTTTCCACGGTCGCAGACAACGACTCAATCGTTTCCCTCTGCTTCTGCAGCTCCTCATCCGTCGCTTCTCCAGACGCCTCCGTCTGATTCAATGTCGTCTTTGCCTGGTCTAATTTTTTTCGGTAATCCTCCAACTCATCGCCGACGCGCCTGTAATCGTCAGTCGCATGATCCAGGGCTTTGCGCACCGCATCTTCTTTTTCCACCTGCGCATCCAGGGTGCGCTGCAGTACCTCATGCTTTGACCGCAGCGTTTCCAGGCTGTTGGCCTGCCCTGCCGTTTGCGCCTGTACCAGTTTCATCTCCGATCGCATAGTCCCCAGGACTTTATTGCAGTTGGTCACTGCTTCACGAAACTGTTTTTCGTTATCCAAGGTGATGATTGCGCCTATTTTTCTCTTACCAGCCGGCATACGCACCTCCAAAAAAACGGCGCAGAAAAAGCCGCCTGCTTTCTCAGTCAGGCGGCTCTGTATCCGTTTCATTATTGTATCAGATAATTTATCAGTTGCTTTCTCTTTTCTCTTTTTTGGATTCTTCCATACAAACTTTTCCGGGTTTCTCCTCCGATCTTCCGGCAGCACCACACGGCAATTTTTATCAGCATAGCCGCCGCGGTCACCGAAACAATTCCGATCAACGCGCCTTGAAATCCCTTCAGGATCCAAACCGCAATAAATCCTATCAGCGCCCCGTATATCCCTACGATCCCGTACATTTCATTTGTGATTGCAAATCTCAGTATTTTTATCGGCGCAGCCAAAATCTTTTTCACTGTCGGATCCCTCCCTTCTTTCTTAGATCATACCATATTTTTCGTCACAGTTCCAGAAGGGATGTCTCTTTTTTGGGTTCTTCAAACAGGTTCCGCTTCATCCGGATATTGTGCATTTTTTTGTACACTTCAAACAGATCGCACCATTTTCCATAATACATGCGGGCAACCTCTTTTTCCCGGTAGCCCAATTCCAGAGCAACAAATAAAATCCACGCAAAATCCAGGATTACTTTCTTCTGTCCGTTGTCTCCTTCTCCTGCGTGGCTGTCCCGTTTTTTCTCCGGAAGCACCTCATCATTTCCGCGTGGAGGATTTCCCCTAACACCGTCGGCGGCATGTCTGCTTTCTGCAGCAGTTCCTTGCGCGTCACGGACTCGGTCTCTTTTCCACTCAGATCTGCATCCATCTCCAGGCCGGCGGTTACCATCAGGTGCAGAGCATCCCCCAGATCTGAGATCTTCGGTATCACATATCGCCCGATGGGTACGCCTTCCTCGTTCAGCACATCCTCCCCGTTTTCATCCTTTTTCCGTTCAAACGGCATGAGACGGTTTTCAAACTCTTCGATGCTGCCGTATTTGTCTTGGACGATTTCCAACACTTCCATTCCGCAACGCAGCGGATACTTTTCTCCTGAGAGGGTAATGTAGCTTAATTTATCGTCAAACATGGTTTTCTCCTATCCGGGCGGGTTGTCCCCGCCCTGCTGGTTATTCTGCTTTCGCCGTAACCGTGGCTGATCCTGCTTTTTTCGCGTTCCCGCCTTCTGTAGTCACCTCTGCGACAACGATCTTTTTCCCGGTTTCCGCCGTGATTTCGCTGGTTCCGTCCCAGGACGTCCATCCCGTGGACGCATTGCACACTTCGTTGTAGGCCGGCAGGGTTCCGTCCTCTGTGATTTTGTAAAAATAGCTGTTGCTCTGCCCTTTTTCAGGCGTTACTGTCAGCTTGGTCTTTCCGACTTCCGTCTCGCTTTCTGTGCTCTGGACCTGCAAAGTCCCGATGGAGTACCCAAATTTCCCATAAATCCAGGTCATTGCCTCCTGTTCCGTTTTAAAGGTCGCCGTCTCTTTCCATACGCCTGCATCATTCGCAGATGCTTTTCCTGCGATTGACGGCGTTTTAAACGTGATGGAGTCGCCTTTCGTTTCCCAGCTATCCGACGGGTCTCCAAATTTTACTTTTGGCAAAAATACCGCCACAAAAGTCCGCACATCATCGATAATTTCCGGGGCAACGACCGCCATGGCAACGTTTCTGTTTTGGTCGTCCTTATTGTAGATCACTGTTCCGCCTGCTACTTCTGCAGCGTGTCCAAATATTGGCTTCATGGCCGCAATCGGTATTGTTGACGTTCCCAGTGTTACGTCCGCATTCGTAAATTCCTTGACATATTCTGCCTGTCCGTCATCCGCATTCAGGCTTGCTTCGGCAAAATTTGTAGTGATTTCCAGGGATATTGCCTTTCCCAGCGCCATCGGCTCCTCGTATGTTCCGTCGTCTTTTGTGCTTGCAAAAATCGGTTTCCGTAATCCAATATATGCCATTATGTTTCTCCTTCCATCCCGGCCTTCTCTTTCAGCCAGGAAAGTGCTTCGTTTCTGGTTCCAAATTGCTTCGTTGTGCGCCATTCCCCGTTTTCATCCGGTTCCGCGACGCCCTCCAACGCGGGGGTCTGGAAGTCTACCGTCTCCCCTCTTGTGCTGGACGTTCCGGAGGCTTCCCATAGTTTCGTCTGGTGCAGCCAGATAGCCTCATAGGTTACGCGGTCGTCTACGATCCGTGTCCGCATCAGCCCGAGTCCGATCATTCCGGATTCGTCCCTGTCCCTGGACACCCCGTCGCTCTCACCAAGTGCTAGCGCTCTTGCTGTATCGGGCAGGTCGCTGGTGGTCAATTTAATATCTGCATAGGCAAATTCTTTTTTCTGCCCCAGATCGTTGATGTCTGTATACCCGGATGTATCAATATAATTCGGTGTGATCTCTGCCTCTACCGCTTTTCCTGTCAAAATCCCGTCATAATACTCCGGCCCGTCCCGTTTCCGGGCTATAATCGGATAGGCCAGCCCGATATATGCCATTTATGCGCCCTCCTCTATGATGTCGCACTCAAAAATGATGTGCCGCAGCTTCTCATCATCCTCTGTCATCACTGTGATTTCCGGAAATGTAAATCCCTGCCCGAAGAGCGCCCGCCGCACTTTATTCTTCAGGTTAATAAAGTCGTCGTCGATGGGCAGAAACAGATGCACCTGGACGCTGACGATCACTTCTCCCGGATTATCGTCCGAAAAGTCAGTCCCGTAATCGTCTGCGTAATTGTACGTAAACCATCTCGGCGCTTTGTCCCTGTAGACGTCCGGCGCGTGCGGGAATCCGAACGGTTCGATGGCAGCAATAATTTTTTCAAATGTATTCACAGATTTACCTCCCGGTCAAAAACTTCCTGCATTTTCCGGCATACATCCTCTTCCGATTCCCTGACGGCCGGCGAAATAACCGGGGTAGCAGCCTGTTTCGATGTGCCGTTTTCCAGATAAACCATTTTTTCCATATTGCTCACGCCCTTCCTGTCGTTTCCAGTAGGACGCACGCTGATGCTGTATCCATCCCGCCCCCGCCTTGCAGTTGTCGGTTTGATGGAGCTTTGCATATCTCCGCTGACCCGATGCAATGCCGCACGTCTCTTCACATTCTTTTCTAGTATCGGCACGGCTTCCTCCAGCATCATCGGAGCGATCCGATCAATCTCCAGTTCCCCCAAATCTTTCATTAGGTCGTCGATCCCCTCAATATCAAATCGTGCCACGCTCTCTCCTTTCCCCGGTCAGTTGGATCATCAGGGATTTATCCGGCCGGAACGTCCGGCGGATGTCGTAGACGCCACCTGTTGCTTCATCCACAAAAAATGATCCGCCGTTATAGTTGCAGGCCATAATCTCCGCGATAACACTCGCCTGGTATCCGCTCTGGTTTCCTACAATTTCATCCTGTCTGGTAGCGTCCCGTATGCTGGCCGGTATGCCGCGGATAAATTCCCAGTGCTCTTTCCGGAATCCGCTCTCATTCTGTTCCGTTACCTTCCTGATTGGAAGGGATATGCTCCGATTCCACATTTTTTTCATCCTCCAGTGCCAGCCTGAATACCTTCTTCCGGTATAGATCCAGATATTTGTCCGTATCTGTCCGGTCGCTTCCCAGGTATGCCTTGACATACAAAGTTACGGCCGTCAATGTCTGCGGGTGTACTCTTTCCGTACTCAGCAGCCATTCCGGCACTCCGGAGGCGCGCATGTCTTCCAGGGCGTCCTTTATGTACATTTCGATCTCTTCGTCATATACAATGATTTCCGGTGCGATCCCGCACCGCAGTTTCACTTCCTGCAGCATGTGCGCCTACCTCCTTCCTCATGCCTTCGGTTCAAATGTTGCCTTGGCAAAGTTAAACGTCACGGCTTCCGTACCGTCAACCAGAACGGTGAAAGTGTCCCTGGCTGTCACCCGGAACACGTTACTCGCTTCCCAGGCAATGTCTGTCTTGGTGGCCTTTCCGTTTTTCTTGAACGTCATCTTCTCACCGGTCTGTGTCAGCGTGAACGGGAAGAAATATCCTTCCTGCTCGGATGTCTTCGCACTGTTAAATCCGGTATACCCGGTCACGTAATGGAATGTACCGGTTACAGTACCATCCTCGGACACAAACAGATCAGACGCCATTTCTCCAGTGGTCTTACCGTATAAGTCCTGACCTGCCGCTGGTATGGTCATAATGTCAGGACTTATCATTCCCCCACTACGCTCTCATCGGTAATGGTGACTTCTCCGTTTACAATTGCTTCCATATCTTTTGCCACACAGTCCTCCCGTTCGATGGCCCGGAACAGTGTCAAATCTTCTTCGAAGGCATTCAGGCTTCCTGCGGAGGCAATGTTCGACGTCATAATCGTAAGCTGCTTCCGGTCGAAGAATTTCACCGCTTCCTTCAGGTCCCCGATAATCATCGGAATCTTCCGGGTTTTCGCCGTGGCGGTGTCGGACGGCATGTCCGCGTTCGGTACCACAAACACCGGAATGCGGGTTGCGCCGGCGCATACGACCATCTCCATGGGCTGCGCCGGGTTCGGCTGCAGGATATACTTCCCATCATTGTCTTTCAGGGTATCCAGATACTGAAGGCCGTCATCGTTGGTTACCAGCCTGGATGTATCTTTGAAAGCCTGCCCCAGCGTAACGTTCAGGGCTTTCTTGATGTCGTCTAATCCGGCAAGTTCCGTCTTTTCTTTTGTGTTGATCACGCCCAGGATCAGTTTGTTCCGGGTTACACGGGATTCGTCCCCGATCCATGCGGTCAGCGTTCCGGTAATGTTTGCATCGCTGTCCTCCAGCAGTTCGTTGGTGACCGGGAAGTAGCCGGCATACTTGTCAATCTCGTATTCGATCTGTTCAAACTGCGGGGTATTTCCGCCTGGAATCTTCGCGCCTTCCCCAACTTTGGTAAATCCGGTCTGCTGGGAACGCTTCTTATACGTCCGGGATCCCTTGTTGGTGGTGACATTCTCCACGTCTACCAGATCGTACAGGGATGCTTTCGCCTCCCGATAGGTGTTGATCTGTGTCTGGATGTCTTCCGGTACCGTATAGCCTCCATCCGCCGGCGTCCCCTCGTTCATGGAATTCCGGAAGCCGTTCCTGGCCGCATCGGCAAATTCTTTGACGGCATCTTTCTTTTCCACCGGAGTTGCAGTTCCTTTTTCGATTTTCTCCCGCACTTCTGCGGCAGCTCCGTCCTCAATGTCTTTCAGCAGATCAAACTTCTCCTGCAGGTCTTTCAGCTCCTGTTTGGCCGCTTTTGCTTCTTCCAGTTTGTTCTCACTCACCAGATCTTTTACTTCCAGCTTTTTCGCCTTGATCTGATCCAGCAGTTCCAGTAATTTCTTGTTCATAGTTCTTCTCCTTATTTTGGGATAAAATAAAAGGGCTCAGATCCCATAGAGATCTAAGTCCTCCAGTAACGCATTTCTTTCTTTTTCTCTCTCTTCTTTCTCTTTGATGGCCTTCTGCCGAATATCATCCGTCAGCCACATGCCGCTGTAGGCATTAGTCAGGATTCCAGGCTGCTGATCTGTCAGGATTCCATCGACAAATTGATATTCCAGACACTGGTTTGCCGTCAGCCAGGTCTCCCGATCCATCATCCGCAGAATCTCATCCAGCGGTCTTCCGGATTTTTCCACATAGGCGTTGGCCATAGCCGCGTTCATCTGTTTTAAAATTTCGGCATTTTTCTCCATATCGTGATAGTCTCCGGATGCCCCGCTCATAGATACATTGTGTATCATGATCATAGCCACCGGACTGATCAGGCAGTGCCCGGCCATGGCCACCACTCCTGCAGCGCTCCCTGCCATGCTCTGGATCTTGATTGTCACCCGGCTGTTCCCTTTCAGGGCGCTGTATATTTCCTGCCCCGCCATCACGGATCCGCCACCGGAATTGACCAATACCTCGATCGGCTCATTTTCCTCAGCCGCTTCCAGGATGTCCTTCACATCCCGCGGGCAGGTTGCTTCCATGTCAAACCATTCATAGATCCACTTATCGTCATTTCCGACGATATCACCCCGGATATTAATCGTCGCCATTTGTTCCACCTCCCTTCTCATACTGTTTACCTACGTCCGTGATCGGAATGTAGTTCCCATTTACCATCAGAATATCTCCGCCTGTTTCCGCCGGAAGATCCAGATACTCCCTAGCTTCATTCGGTTTATAAATTCCGTTGTTGACCGCTTTTGTAAGATTCTCCATCTGAGTCTTGCTGTCTGTCCTCAGGATCGCCTTCTCGTTGAATTTGTAAAAATACTCGCCGGATATTTCCTGTGGCAGCAGCACCTTCCCGTTGATCTCTTCCTCGTACATTTTCAGTCGGTAGGACATGGTATCCACTAAAAAAGCCAGCTGCTGCGTCTCACTGTTCGCATAGCTGGACTTTTCGTAATTGTTGATCTGATTCGGCTTGATCCCGAACGCTCCGGCAATCTGCAGGGCACTGTATTTCCGCAGTTCAAAAAACTGCGCATCCACCAGGGACATATTCAGTGGCGTCAGCGTCAGGGACGTCGGAATCGGTATGACTTTTCCCGCGTTTTTCGGGCTCGACAGAAGATCTGCGAACTTTGTCTGCAGGGCTTTCCGCTTTTTTTCATCCAGATCCCCGACATACTGCATGGCCATGCTGGCCGTCAGGCCCTGCTTATACAGGCGGTTCATGTAGTCCTGGCTTTCGTTCGCTCCGTCTACCGTCGCCCGCAGGATGTCCCGCACCGGCGCGCCGGTGAATCCGTCGAAACTGTACCAGGTTTTAAAGTGCATGACCTCACTGTTCCGAAACATATACTGCTTTCCGGTCCTTGGATCACTGTACTTGTAATACAGGTTTCCAGCGTTTCCAAACAGCCCAACATCATCCATAATCGGCGTCACACAGTTGCTCTGCATGGGCCACATGTCCAGGAAGTGATACTCTCCTCCATACACGGACGGAATAAACTGCGTCCGCATCCAGATGTACCCGTTCCCGTAATGCTGGCAGTTCTGCTCCACCGCCGTCCACATGGTGGTCGGCGTCATAAACGGATTAGGCCGCACGGTCATCAGGATCCCCGCCTCCGTAGTGGGGGCCCGGATCCTCCCGCGCTCTGTCTGCTGATAATATTTCAGCGGCAGCTTTCCGATTGTTTCTGACAACATTTTCAGACAGGTAAAATATGTAACCTCTGCGACTGCCTTCTTGTTTCCCATTGTAACTCCCAGCCATTCCATCAGTTCTCTGTCTTCCAGGCTCACGGTCGGCCGTACCAATTCTTTGGCTGCGTTTTTAATTCTTTTCCAGATTTCCATTACCAGTCACTCTCCAAAAATTTATCGATCGCCTCCATGGCGGCGGAGTGGAATTCGTGGTACATTGCCAGTTTATAGGCGCACAGGACGGCATCCACCGGGTCAATCCGTTTCGTGGTAGCGTCTTTATCGATCTTAATCAGGCCGTTGCTCCGCCGGATCACGGCGTTGCTCATGGCAAAATTCAGCACAGGATTGTAGGTATACAGTATATTTCCCGAATAGACCTGCTCCCGGAATCCCTGTGTGGATTCATTCAGGGATTTATGGCTCTGATATACCTCCTCCACCTCATACCCTTCATCCGACAGGTCCATCATCAGTTTGCTTGCGTTTGCCGGGTCAAAGCACAGGGTTTCGATCTCCCATTTATTTTCCCTGCAGGTATTCAGCACATACCGCATAACCGTCCCCTGGTCCACAATCGGCGTATTCGTCACCGTCAGGAAACCCTCCCGCTCCCAGGCGTCATACGGCGCTTTATCTTTTCTTTTCCGCTCTATCAGCTTCTCCCGACTCGGAACAAAAGAGTGTGAATACACGATATATTTCACAACCGGCTTCCCTTCCGGATCTACCTGATCTGATTCGTATGGGATTACAAATGCCACAGACGTCAGGTCGATTTTTGCGGACATATCAAACCCGACATAGACCGGCATCCCTTTTGTATTGACCAGGATCTCTCTCACCTGGCAGGCTTTCCATTTTGCCATGTTCATGTACCCGTCTTCTTTTGCCATGATCCAGACGTCCATGCATTTTGTCAGGAAGGCGCTCATGTGCTCCGGCACCTCGTTGGCCGTCTTATACGCCTGCCGCAGCTTATCCCGCCCTCCTTCGTAGCTCATCCGGATCGGGTTTGCCTTCTCCCACAGCTTTTCGTCCTTCAGGTTGTCCAGGTTCTCGTAGTCTTCCGGATCCAGTTCACAGATATCGATCAGGTATTCATCGTCTTCGATATCTGTGTCCGGATCCAGAACGCGGGAGCAGTATTGATACTCTGCAGCATAGCATGGACAGTTCAGATCCACGCCTGCCGTCGTGATAATCATCAAGAGAGGCTCCTTCGTATTTCCGCCAAGCCCCAGGTCATAAAATTCTGTCGTTGGGTGCTGGTGGAACTCATCAATGACCAGCAAAGCGGGGTTGGTTCCGTCTCCGCTCTTCCCGTCCTCTTTTGACAGCGCTTTGATGTAGCTTCCTGACACCAGGTGTGTGATAGCGTCCTTTGTGATGCGAAATTTTGTCCGGAGCGGGGATCTCTGCAGCATCAAGGTCGCCTCGTTAAATACGATTTTGGACTGATCCCGTTTGACTCCTGCCGTATAAACCTCGCAGACCTCCCCGTTTTTCACTGCTGTCACGGATGCCTCATACAGCGCCACCCCCGCCTCTTCCTGGGATTTCGCATTTTTCCGGGCGATCTGGGTATAGCTTTTCCGGAACCGGCGCAATCCGGTATCTTTCCGCACCCATCCATACAGTTGGCATAACCGGAACTTCTGCCAGGGTGTCAGCTGGATCGGCTCCCCCGCCAGATCCCCTTTGCTGTGATACAGCATAGAAAACCAGTCCACAATGTTCTGCGCCGCCTGTTCGTTCCAGGTATAAGGATATTTCGGATCGTTTTCTGCCCTTTTTCGGTCATTCAAAAACCGCTGACAGGACCAGCGGTGCTTTTTACAGCTTATAATTTTTCCAGATACACATCCCTGTGCGTATTCTGTAATTTCTTCCAGGCAGTTCATTAAATCCCTCCGAATTTCTTTTTGATCTGCGTTTCCACAGCATCTGTTTTCTTTGCTGCCGCTTTCAGCCTGGAGTCCATAGTCAGTCCGCAAAGCGCAGCATAAGTCTTCGCCTCGGCCAGAAAATCCTTCTGCACAAGTACCAGGGGATGTTTTTTCCCATCAGCAGTCGTAAACGTTCCGCTCTCTTTCAGATCCTGCGTAGCCTTCAGATACTGGGCGAAGGCATTGCAGTAGCAAAGCAGGTTGTTACGATCCAGATCGCCAAACAGCTTCTGTTCTTTCAGTAGTTTCACAGACCTTTTCCATTCTTTTTTCGCATTTTCGTCAAAAAACATCGCATCCGGCGGAGTCCGAAGGGACGCTTTTCCACTGGCTGCCATTTCCTCTTCGGCCAGACGTTTCTGCATGTCAATTACCCGTAAATGGCCCTTTTGCTCCGAAACCGGTTTTCTTGTCCGCCCCATCTTCTCCCTCCTTTCCGGTTGAAAATTTTTTATTTAGAATTTTACGCGAAGAAGGGAGCTGGTGCGGTCGGGCGGGGTCTCCCAAAACTTTTCAGATACCCCCTGCCCTTCGCAGTTGTCTGAATTGTTTTAACAGTTCCTGCATCTTTTTGACTGTTCCCGCCTTGTCGCGTCGGTACATCTGCTCAATTTCGCTGTGCGTGTCATGATGCAGGCTCATCAGGTTATCCACATCAGCGCGCCGCTCCCAGTCATCCTTCAGCGGGACGATATGGTGGGCCGTGTCTGCTCCCTTGATCTCTCCGGTTGTCATGTACACATAAACATCCATCCCACCATCTGCTTCCAGTGCTGCATCCCGTGCAATCCCCCACTCTCTGCTGTCATAGAATCCTTTACTCTTCTTGTCGCGGCTGTATCGGTCGTACTCCTTGTGCCGTACCTTCTGGCAGATACACTTAGTTCCGGCCGGTATCCTCCTGCAGCATCTGCTGCATCGTTTATAAATTGGCATTTACTTTCCTTCCTCAATAGTTTCTTATAAGCAGCTCTTTGTATCTTCTGCTTTCTTTTTTGGTTGCCAAATTGTTTTGCCGCTCCACTGTCTCTATTCTGCATCCATCATACAAGACACCCGGGGAGCGGATGTCTTTTAAGGGGTATTATTCTTTTTGTGCCCTGCGGCGTTGCCCTGCAAGCAGGTCTGTCTTATGAGGGATCACAGTCGGATTGCCCGGAGTCGAACCGGGGACGCGGTGCGCTGCGCTGTTTTACCGTTAAACTACATTCCGAGATTCGGCCGCCGGCGTTACAGTCGCGGCGGCCTATGAATTTTAAGGAAG
>ERZ1643246.2211-NODE-2211-length-19095-cov-12.939706_pt1 | contig 19095 bp, 19 predicted proteins | sample MGYA00579265_ERZ1643246 | MGnify/ENA primary metagenome ERZ1643246 (study PRJEB29033, sample SAMEA4952261) | chicken gut metagenome | biome: Broiler Chicken; feature: Gastrointestinal Tract; material: Caecum | place: Ireland | collected 2018 | study: Broiler...
CAGAAGCTGCTTAATTTTGTGGGTTTAAAGACTGCACAAATATTGACAACTCCACAGCCAAAAAGAAGCGGAAACACTTCATCGTCCATAAGTGTGTGAACCCGCATTGCCCTTATTACCTCCATAATCTGAAGAAAGTCCATAAGGAGGATCTCCTGAAGGACTACGGAAAAAATAAATACAAACTCCATTACATCTACCGTGAGTTCACGACAGATTTCTTCCGCATGGACTTAGATACCCTGCCCCGCAACGCTTCTTCCCTGAAGTTCAGTAAACATAACGCCCATGTCATGGGGCTCTGCCTGACCCTCCATGTAAATCTCGGTCTCTCCCTCAGGAAAACTTCACAAGCTCTCAAAGACTTATATAACATCCATGTCTCCCACCAGCAGATCGCCAACTACTGCAAGACTGCCGCCATCTGTATCAAGCCTTTTGTCGACCAGTATCCTTACAGGAAAGGAAAGGACTTCATCGCCGATGAGACCTATATCAAGATCCGCGGCGCCAAAGCTTATGTCTGGTTCATCATCGATGCCGCCACCCGCTCCATCATCGGCTACAGAGTATCCGATGACCGCAGTGTCGGTCCCTGCATCCTTGCCATGCGCATGGCATTCCGCGGTCTGAAAAGACTCCCGGGACATTTTAGATTCATTGCGGACGGTTACAGTGCCTATCCACTTGCCGCCATGGAATTCGCCAAAAAGTTTGGGAAAGACTTCTCTTTCCGGATCACCCAGGTCATCGGACTCACCAATGACGATGCTGTCTCCAGCCGGTATCGTCCGTTCAAACAGATCATCGAACGCCTGAATCGGACCTATAAGGCTTCTTATCGGAAAACGAATGGTTTTGATAACATCGATGGAGCCAACTATGATCTGGCTCTCTGGGTCGCTCACTATAATTTCCTGCGTCCGCACAAACATAACCGATATCAGGTCCTCAATGATGTCGAGCTCCTGAAAGGGGCTGACAACATGCCTGGGAAATGGCAGCTGCTCATCTTCCTCGGCCAGCAGAGGATCCTGCAGATGCAGGGATTCCAAACAGGAGGATCCGCCTGATCCTGGATCCAGAGCCGGAGATAACGATACAGCCATCCCGGAGGGGTCTGCCCTTGATGGCATATAAGAGCAATGCTATAATGCTGTGATCCCGACGCTAAGACCAGCCTTGTCCTGAGTCCTTCGCCGTCGATGAGATGTTCAGAGCATTGCTTTGTGTGCTGTCAAGGGTGGCGTGGACTGCCATCAGACATCATATCTGCAATTTTCAAGATTCGATCAGAGCCTGTTTCTTCGACTCTGTTTTTTCATAACTCATTTGACACTACCCACCAGAGGAACTGATGTAGTGGAATTGAGATTGTATACATTTCTGCCATACACCTGACTGTAGAAACGTTTTACAAATGCTGCGCAGGAATAGGTTGTATCCGTATTGGTTCCATAATCATACGGCTCATACAAGGCGTCTACGGTCACACCGTTCACTGTGATACTATCCACTTTTCCACCTGAAATGGAAACAAAATTTCCATTTTTCATATCTGCCGATGCTGTTCCCTGCATTGCTGTCATGCTGATTACCATCGTCGCTGCTGCAATCCCAATCCTCATTCCTCTAAACAGCCATCCTCTTTTTAATAAATCTTTGCATAACATATCAAACTCCTCCTTATTCTGATCTTTATTTTCAGTTTTACTGCTTCGCTGTTCTTGATGGTTTTATCATATCGTTTGATTTGGAAAATTTGTTTTTTGCAGTTTCTGCTTATAAAAATAGAAAAAATCGCCAGCCGGTAATCGACTGACGATTTTTTCTATTTATTCCAATTCTTCATTTGGCGTGGATGCGACTTGTTCAATTTCACTGCTGATTTCTTTTACCCGGTTCGATGGTTCATATGCATCACCATCGAATAAGTACTTATGCAGCGCTTCTGCATTGCTTTCCAGTGTCACAGGCACAGCATACCATGTGCCTCCTATGGTTCCTCCCCATAATTTATTCGGAAAACCTTTTGTTTCTTCCATATTATATTTAGCCAGATAAGATAAAACCTCAATTACCTCTCCAGATGAATAGTTAGTTCCAATCTGACCCATCATTTTGTCCACAATTTTTAATAATTTTACTGTGCTCTGCTTTTTCGCTGCTTCAAATATCTTAAACAAAACAGTTCTCTGACGTTCTGCCCGTTTATAATCTCCACCGGCTGTATAGCGGATCCGAGAATATGCAACTGCCTGAGTTCCATCTACTTTTTGAGTTCCGGCTGCTGTAATATGAGATGAATTTGTTTTATCTACTTTATTAATCTCATCAATGTACTTATTAATATATTTCACTTCAGAAGATGTAATATCCAGTTCTATTCCCCCGATATCATCCACTACTTCTGCCACATTTCCGAAATTTACTGTGATATACTTATCAATATCCAGATCAAAATTCCGGTTTAATGTATCCATCGCCAGCACCGGTCCGCCATAGGAATGAGCGTGGGTGATCTTGTCCAGACCATGTCCATCAATGTCAACATATGTATCACGATATATGGAAGCTACTTTAATTTCTTTTGTTTCATGATTTACATTTGCCACCATAATAGAATCGGATCTGGTTCCTTTTCCTATCTGATTTGACCGGGAATCCACGCCAAAAAAAGCAAATGTTTCCGAACCTTCTGTAATCTCCGGATGCTGTTCCGTTGACATGGCTTCTTTCAAATCTTCTTCTTTCTGTTCTGCATTTTTATTATCTGTGAACAAGAGCAGCTTTACGGTAACTGCACATACTATGATAATAAAACATATCAGAACAACACTTATGATTTTTTTCTTTCCATTCCCATCCTTATTCATAGGGCGATCCCCTCCTTATTTCTTTTGTCTCTTCTTTTCAGTATCACTTTCTCCATAATATCCATATCCGTATTTATAATTTCCATAAGTTCCAACCCGGTCGTCAACTTTATTTAATACCGCTCCTAAAATACGAATATTTCCTCTCTTTAACTGTCTGATTACATCCTGAATAATTTTACGCTTGATTACTCCCTGTTCAATTACAATAACCGTACCATCTGTATGCTGTCCGATAATCACTGCATCAATTACCAATCCCAAAGGAGGAGCATCAACAATTACATAATCAAAACGTTCCCGCATTTTCTTCATAAATGAATCAAATAGCTCGGAATTCAACAGGCTTGTCGGATCTGGTGACAATGGTCCGGCAACTGTTAAATAAAATCCTTCTTCCTCAGTTTCATAGATAACTTCATCCATTGCAGCTTGTCCTGTCAGATAATGGCTGAAACCTTTTTTTATACCATCCATATGGTATTTACCAGCCATTACCGATTTTCTCAAATCACAGTCCACAAGCAGAATTTTCTTACCATTCTCTGTCATGGTTCTTGCCAGACTAAAAGCGACCGAACTCTTTCCTTCATTTGGAACACTGCTTGTTACTGTAATTGTTTTAATACCATCACCACAAAATGCTAAATTTGTTTTTAACTGATTGAGACCTTCTACCAGGCGATAATCTGACATATCCGGCAGATGCATTTTTATCTTTTTCATTATTCCTGTACCTTCCTAACTTTTTTCGTTCTTTTTTTCTCACCGTTTGCCAAAGGCAATTTCGCCAGTGTATTAATTCCAAGATATTTTTCTATGTCTTCTTCTCTGCGAATTGTATCGTTCATAATAAACTGAATGATAAAAATACCAGCAGATAATATCAGACCTAAAAATCCACCGATAGCAACATTTCTTAACATACTCGGGCTGTCAGGCTCATCTGCCAGATAAGCGTCTTCTATAATTGTCGGCGCTTTTATATCCATTTTAGAAGATACTGTTTTTGCCGTTACTTCCGCTAATTCCTGGGTAATTTTTCTCGCTTCTTTTGGATCTGGATTACTAACCGTAATTTCCATAATTCGGGTATCTGTTGGATTTTCAACAGAAATCTTGTCTGTTAATTCTTCATAATCTGTATCCAGATCCAAATTATCGATAACCTTATTTACAACACCTCTTGTAGTAACAATTGCCATGTAGTCCTGTGTCAGCTGGGTTCCAACTGTAAGATTGCTTAATTGAGATAAGGCATCATTCGATATCACATATAATTGTGCCGTTGATGAATACATCGGGGTAATTAAAAATCGTGTTATCCCTGCACTGACTGCAATAAAAGCCACCGTTGTAGCCAGAATAATCAGGATCTTACTCTTTAAGACCCCAAACAATTCTTTTAAATCAATTTCAATTTCATCATTTTCTAATTCGTACATAATCGCTCTCCTTAAATATAATTTCCTTCAATTACTTTATCGACATAGTGTTCAAAGGTATAGTCTTTTACTTTTTTGTGAATTGTTTCCATTCCTTCCACTATGTCAGGGCGACGGCTTTCCAGGTCATGACAGTCACTGGCAACAAAATAAACCAGACCAGACTTTAAAAGTTTGTTGCAAAATGATGCCGTCTTATTTAAAAAGCTGCCGGTAAAACTCCTTGCATTTACCTGAAGATAAGCGCCGGCTTTTACCAGTTCTTTCGCTCTTTCTAAATGATTTGCTACTGCCTCATATCTTTCCACATGAGCAATAATCGGCAAATATCCAGCATATATAATATCCTGCACTGCCTGAAAAATATTAGAATAAGAATCTCCCACGCCGAACTCAACTAATATGTATTTACTTTCTGCCAGTGTCAGAGCTTTTCCTTCTTCTAAATCCTGTATTGTACTTCTCTGATAATATAATTCACTTCCCAGATGCAGTTCCATATCCGGATAATATTTCTTTACTTCCCTCTGTATTTCAGCAAACCTTGTCTCTAAAAGCTGCCGTTTGGGATGTCCAAACTTGGGACCATAATGTGGCGTCATAATAATCCGCCGGACACCCTGAGCCCATTCTTCCATGATCAGTTCCATAGAATCATTTAAACTTTGAGCCCCATCATCTACACCATATAAAATATGTGTGTGCATGTCTGTCAGTTTCATCTTTTCTCCTTCTCTAATTCAAATCTGAATACAAATCTTTTCTATAAACTCCATCATTAAGTAACCTTTGAAAACTTTTTACAACGCTATCTTTATCCTCTCTATAAGTAACTCCAAACCAAGTATCATTCGTTTTCAATACTTTCACAGTATAATTCTGATTCCTCAATAGTTTACTAATTAGAATTGGCAATAAAAATTCTGATTCCTGTGGATTTACCGAAACTTCTTTTTCAAAGAAGTTTTTAAACTCTTGTTCCAGTATTTTCATAAATATTGGATTCTCATCTTTTTTTGCTGGAAATCCCCACATATTCATAGAAACATAGGATTCTGGATCTAACATTATGCCGTTTGATTTTACTTCAACCTTTTCAGTATCAAAATTAACAGTTTTAATAATATTACTTGTTTCTACTACATCTTTCAGATGCGTATGACCTTCTAAAATAGTGCATACACCTCTAGTGACGCCTCCATTATCTGAAAGAGTATTTTTCAAAATAAATCCAGCCATTGCTAATGCCTTTTCATCATGTTCCAAAATTAACCAATCATGTAACTTTTGAAACGCTTCTTTTCCATAATAATCATCCGCATTAATTACAGCAAAAGATTCATGAATTAAATTCTTTGCTGCAAGAACAGCCTGGCCCGTCCCCCATGGCTTTATTCGATCCTTTGGGACTACACATTCCTCTGGAACTAATGTTAAATCTTGAAATGCATAGGCGATTTCTACATTTAAAGATTTACAAATTTTTTCAATACGCTCACCTATACGTTCCTTAAAATCCGATTCAATATCCTTACGAATAACAAAAATTATTTTATTAAATCCTGCTTCAATAGCATCATGAATAGAGTAATCCATGATAATTTCTCCATTTGGTCCAACCGGCTCCAATTGTTTAATACCTTTTCCAAAACGACTACCAATACCTGCTGCCATAATCAGTAACGTTGTTTTTTTCATAATACCCTCACTTTCAAATTTTTTATATTAACACAATCTTTTCTCAAGTTGAAGTTTTCCTTTTGTCATATTATCTATTAACTTTAAACATTGCCTAAATTCTCTAAATCGTCGAAAACTAAAATAAAAAATTATATTTGGAATAATACAACAAATAATAATCCGTACTATTAATGTTGCCCACAAATTAATATCGAATAACTGGCATATTAAATACGATATAATTAGAGCAAAAGCAACCACAATAATATATCGAAATAGTATCTTTAAATATTCTGAAAGTTGTTCCTTTTTAAATAGAACAGTAAAAAGATTATGTAATAACCATGGCATTCCTACAAAAACTGTCGATAATACTGTTGATAAAAGTACTCCATATATTCCCCAAAATTGTACCATAATTAAATTCATGATAAGATTAGTTCCTGCCGTCACTAAAGGGCGAAAACGATCCTCATGCCAGATTCCTGCTGCATCTTTATAAGTATTAAGTAATTGGTTTATTTCATACACAAAATAATACACACAAAAACATATCACTGCAGTAAAACCAAGCATTAATTTCTCCCCTACCCATATTTTCATAAAAGGCTGATATAAACACAAGAAACAACAACTACAGAAACCTGCAATCCAAATTATAAGCAATGTAAATTTTTTTAAATCATTAAAATTTTTTTCCGTACTTTCAACAATCACACTATTTCCAATACCGGCCGTACATGAATTAAAAATAATCGTAATTACCCCAATTACAGATGAAAGAATAAAATAATAATTCTGATACATTGCCAAAATTGTTAATCCCAAAAATGCTGATATTACTACTGTATCAGCTGAATTAACAATCACTGCCCCCAACTTTGAAGTAAATAAATCTTTTATTCTTCGATTTATATCTCTTACAATTTTTTTATCTAGTTTTCCTCTTGCTTTATAGTTAGGATACATCTTAGTGGCTGCAATCGCAGTAATTACATTTGTTAATATTTGGGCAATAAGCATTATTAATATATAAAAATAATAATTTTTAACAAATAAAATAATTATTAACTGAAGTATATATCTAATTGTATATGTCAGTAGTGAAACTTTACTGATTACGTCAATTCTTTGATGTGCTTGAAACAACGCATTTTTGTATGCAAAAAGCCAATATGAAAATACCGTTGTGCCAAGATTTAATAAATATAGTACATAGACATTTAACCCCTGTGGAAGATCACTTTTTACTAACAATGGAATAAATGGCGTTAATATTAAACCAATAATTCCTATAACACACCCAATAATTCGATAGTACCTTCTATACAAAAACATAAGTGCACATATTGTGTCTGTGTCATCCTCAACTATAGGTCTATACATACCATATACCATAGCATTCCCTACTCCGAGTTCTGCTAAATTTAGGACTTGTAATATTGATGTAAAAAGACTATCTAATCCTAAAAATTCGACCCCCATATAATAAATCATGGCAGTGCGCATTAAAAATGGCATAAATATTTGATAAATTTTTAAAATAATACCAAATCCGATATTTCTACCAGCATTTCTTGCTCGCTCAATTTTCATGGACTTACCTCATTTATACTTAACGATTTTTTCAAATAATCTATGGATTTCTTTTTGTTTATTTCTATCTTTTCATCTACAATAGAAAAATCTTCTGTACCACCAATATCAAAACACCCTATTTTCATATTTTTTTCTAAACCACACATTTTAAATAAATTGATAATTCTAGAATTCAGTTTTTGATCTTCTCTATTAAAAACTTGTACTTTTTTATGAAACAATATTGAAAATACAGCTGCATGAAAAGAATCTGTTAATATTAACTCTGCATAGTGAAGCATAAATATAAATTCAGCTGGTCCTATGGGATATTCCAGCCCATTATGTTTTCTTTCCAAAATATCGATTACACGATAACATTTCTTTTCTTTTACTTTCGCTATTGTATCTTTAAATTCTTGACTTCTCGTTCCTAATGAATATATTAATACATATTTTTGTTTTGGAAAACATTCCGGTTTTTTTTCAACTTTTTCCCATTGTGATGCCGAAAGAAGCATAGTTGGATCTAAAACAACTGGTACATTCTCCTCAATAAGTGCATTAACTATCTTAGCCCCAGCTTCTTCTCTTACTGAAATAGAAGCAAATTTTTTTAAATATTTTTTATACTTTACTTCCTCTGAGTCAGGAAGTTCATCAACTCCAAAACTTGCTGCATATGCTATTTTTTTTCGATTGTCCGCAAAATAGAGCAAATCCACTTTACCAAGAAATTCATAATATGGATTCCATACTTGATCACTACCTACAACAAAATAATCATATTTATCATTTAATTCTTTAGGTGCATTGTTTGCAGTTATGTATAATGAACTTTTTTTTATATTTTTTTCAAATCTTGTAAACTTTGCACCTTTGGTTTTCAAAAGTTTTTGAAAAAAATATTTAAAATTTCTTTTTATTTGTTCCTTTCTTTTTGGCTTTTTTCCTCTACGCAAAGTATCTACTTGCAGCCCAAAAGATTTAATAATTTCTTGTAAAGCATAATTTTGTAATCTATTTCCATAGTTTCTACTTTGAATTGTTATTATCGCTACCTTTTTCATCGTTCTTTCCCTTTAATTGTTACTTGAAAATATTTGCTACATATTTCATTCTACTTTTTAAATTAATTTTTAGCCAAAATATAAAATATATAAGTTTAATTTTCTTGTTACGACATAAAATCAACATAAAACGTTCCTTTATTGTCCAGTTATCATATTTCATATCTCTTAACGCCAGTTGATATTCTTGATCATTTAATACTTGTCTGATTTTGCTAATAGCAACATTCCTTTTCTTAAATGATAAGAAGTTCATAACAGCCCTCCTAATTACTTCATTACCATAAAAGAAAAATATTTCATTTCTATTGCTTAATTTGTCCCCTGATATGTCATTTGCAATATTATAAGCTAAAGTTAATTCTTCCCATAAATTAGACCGATACTTATGACTAGCGCTATCATCGTAAACAGAATATTCATATAAACATTCTGAATTCACCTGGAAGCATTTCACATTTTGAAATACATGAAAGCAAAAAATACAATCTTCAGCAAAATTAATGCCAATAGGAAAATAAATGTCATTTTCTATAAGAAATTTTCTAGAAAATAGATACTGATAAACTTTTCCACCAAAATATTTCGATTTATAATTCTTTGAAAACTGTACATCATATAGATAAAAAGATAACTGCTTGGCATCCTTTGCACTATAAATTCCCTCATCCAATGGTAATGCAACTTTCTTAATTTTCCTCTTTTTTCTAACACAATAAGAAAACATATATAAATCCATATCAAAATTAATATTAAACAAATATTTTTCCAATTGCTTAGACCTTAACTTATCATCAGCATCAATAAAAAAAATATAATCACCCAAAGCATTTTTCAGGCCATTATTTCTTGCTACTGATACTCCTTGATTACATTGTGAAATAATTTTTAATCGCCTATCCTTAATATTTTCTAATTGCGTTAAAGTTTTATCAGTTGAACCATCATTAACAACAATTACTTCTATTTCAAAATGCTCTATCTTCAATATTTCTTCTACACATTTTTTTATATACTTTTCAACATTAAATGCTGGAACAATAAATGATATTCTACACACTTTTTTCTCCTAATAATAATTGCCCTGTGATCTTTTCAGCGTTTAATAAAATAAATGCAATAATTACATACATATAAAAATAATCGCATGCGACTCCAATTCCATTATAAGTATTTATGAAAACATCTAAAATTAACAAAAACATTAAATTAATATATCTTTTTTCCTTCCATAATTCAATTAAAGGAATTACAAAAACAATAAGATAAAATATAAAAGTAAAAATAATTCCATATTCATAACTAAACATAACTACAGGAAATTCAAATGCAGAAGATGCCCAGCTAATCCAATTATTAAAATAAAAACTGGTGTTAGCTCCGTTTCCTATAAGTGGCCATAAATTAAAACGCTCTTTTATATATAATAATCTCTCAATTCTCCCTGTTGTTAAGTCTGTCGTAATAAATCTATTAAGTACAAAATCAAATATTCCGCTAAAAAATAATATTAAAACCATAATAACTCCCGAAATAAGATTTTGTACTTTTTTCACATTATATATAAAAATACAAATCAATAGTAAGGTTATACCAGTTTTACTTCCTGTTAATCCCGTCCCAATCAAAGACACTGTAATATAAATAATATTTCTATTTTTCTTCTTTTTATAAATGTTCATTTCTATAGCATGAGAAATATAATATATCAAATATACTTCTGCTGTAGGAATAAAATGTCCCATTATAGATGCATGTCTAGTATCTGAAAACGCATATGCAATCATTGAAGAATCATTGGTCAATTTTGCAAATATTGTATATACAGCATTTTGTGTTAAAACATCAACAACAAGCATAACTATCATTACCGCTACAATAATATTAATACATTTCATAAATATTCTATATATTTTATCAAAATATATATTGTCTACTCTTATATATAAAATTATTATTGGCAAAACAATTCCAAAATAATATCTTGCGCTACTAATTATTGTTTTATCGCCATTAGTAATTTGCACAACCCAAAACAGAACCGACAAAACACTAATTGTTATAAGAGAAATTAGACAATTTTTTATGTAAATTTTTGATGAACTTATACAGCATAATATAATTATAAACATCCCTATAATATTTATAATATTTATATTCGCAAATTCTTCATTTACTAATGCACATCTTACATAATATGATAAAAGGAAGGTTCCCAAAAATAACAATATAAATCCTAATTCAATTTTACTAAATCTAAGTTTCATTTTTTCACCATTAATCCTACTGTCTTTTTATAATTTCATATACTTTTGGATATTTTTTATTTAACTTGGCAATAACCTGATCATTCATTCCGTGTGTCACATTCATTGAATTTAATCCTATATTTTTTTCTCCTTTTACCAACACTTGGCACATACCTTTTTGATTACTTTTAGTTATCATTGCCTTTGTTCCGCACCTTACTTCGGCATATTTTAGCCACAAATCATCCGCTGTAAATGCATTTTTTTTAATTCCGTTAACATTAAAACATTCTTTATCTATGCTATGAGGAGGATACAAAACTCCGCCCTCTCCAATTGGTAGAATTCTAAATGTCGGTTTTGTTATTTCTTGCGGTATATTAACCGACCATTTTTTATATGATTCAAATATTTTTCCACTACAAGATATCCATCTTCCCATATTACAAACCACTGCTTTGGGAAATCTTTCATGAGTAGATAACAATTTTTCAATTGTATCCTCTGGATATATAACATCATCATCTACAGTAATCACAATTGCATTTGGATTTTGAAGCATTGAATAATAATATTTTTTATGTGATTTCAAATCATTACAAAATTTAACTTCCAAGCCGTACTTTTCATATTTTTTAATCTCTTTCGGAATTTCTCCTTGCAAATATTGTTCTTTAGCAAGCCATAATATGATTCTGTCAACCTTGGCAGTTTGATTAAATAAAGATTTCAATGTCCATTGAATTTTTTTTGTTCTTCCTGGATATGTAGTCAACGATACAATAACAGGTACTTTATTAATTCCTGGCTCAATGCAATTTTTTAAATTTGAACTACGTATTAAATAATTTTCAATAAATAATACTACGCGATTTAATAACCAATTTAATCCTTTTATTTTATACTGATATGGCATCTTCAATTTATGGATAGTAGTAATTTTCATTGCTTTTACCTCTTCTTTAGTTGCCTAATATTTAAATTTACTTCTTATCTTCAAAACAAAGCTATACGGTACAAGCGAAGCCATCAACATTGCAATTGCATAACTTGAAAATTGAATTTTTAAAGAATTAATAATATACTTTCTTGCTTTTTTCTTATCTCCATTACGTAAACATCTTTGCGCAATACGTATTTCCACAATGGCACGAATTTTCTTTTGTTGGGCTGCAGAAAACGTTTTAATAATATTTTCGTATTTTTTTGCAATATATCTTCTAGCTTCTATATACCTATCCGTATTTGCTGAGACCTGATTGGTTGAAGCTTCATTATAATAATTAATGCATGGCTCTTTTATAAAAGAAATCTTCGCATTTTGACAACATCTAATCCACAAGTCATAATCTTGTAGAGCTCTTAAATTTAAATCGAAATTACCAACTTGATCAAGAAGACTTTTTTTTATTATTACCTGTGAAGGCGTACCTATATCATTATGAATAAAAATCCTCTCTGACAAATTTCCTTTCCATGAAGGTTTAGTAACATACTTTAAATTGCAATCCACATAAATACAATTTTGTGCACCATAAACAAGCCCGATTGAAGAATCTTCCTCAAACAGCTTCATCTGTTTTTCTGTCTTTTGTGGTAACCATTCATCATCATCATCTAAAAAGGCAATATAAGTACCTGTAGCACTCTCCAAGCCACGATTCCTTGCATAATTTCCATTACGTCCCGGATAATAAGAAATAAATTTTATTCTACTATCTCTTTTTTGCATAGCCGAAACAACATCTTTTGTATTATCTGTAGAGCCATCTGATACAATAATTATTTCATTTACAGGTAACGTTTGATTTTGAATACTCCTTATTGCTCTTTTCAATAAATTTGCCCGATTATGCGTTGGTATTATAACACTAATTTTATTCATTACATCGTACCTTTTCTTTCTTCATGCATTTCAATTTTCTTTTAATGAATTTAGGAACCATCATTTTAAATTGGCTTAAGTATCTTTTCCAACCGATTTCCTTTTTAAAAAATTTTTCTACTGCTTCCCAACTGCCATCTTTATATATACATAGAACTTCATTTCTTTTTCCAGGTTGACTTGGATGTCGTAATTGACCGTTGGCATTTGCAGCATTATTAAAATTTGATTCTTTTAGATCTATATAATTTCTAGATTTTTCCAAAATTTTTTTGCCTTTTTCAGTATTTGCTAATACTACGGAAATTCCCTTTGATTCATTCCACTGATCTTTATCAAGAAAATTAAGATGTTGCTGTTCAATTCCCCAATAATCACCTATTGTTAAATCTGCGGTTCTATTCTTGCTTGCATATTTACACTTATAGCAACTATCACGATAAATCCATCCTTTTGAAAAAAAATGTAAATACGAGGATGAACTCTGCCATATTACTTCCTTTACTATTCGATTATTTTTTTTCTTAACCATTGCACTGCCATTGATCCCCCAACCAAGAGATTTGTCTCGAAAATTAAATTGTTTTATTGTTTGATCTTTATCTTTCTCTATTTCTTTTATATATTCCAAAAACATTCTATTGTTCGGGACACCATGACAAATAATATCAATAGTTATTAAGTTTTTGTATTCTTTCTGCAAAAATCCATATAAACCGTCAATCTGGCAGGGTGTTCCTGAATATAAAACAACTTTTCCCTGTAACAAAAATCTTCTAACATCTGTAAATGTATTTTTTATATTACTCTGTACGTACTTTGACCCTTGCAATTTATAAATTTGACTCTTTTCTTCTATTATTAAATGATTTACTTTCAAGTCATTAGAAAAAGCTGCACCACACACAATTCCACCTTTTTCCAATATAAAAGTTGCCAGAGACGCAAATATTCCACCTGATGAAGAGTTCATACGTAAATTATTATCTTTTGAGACTGCAGCATATGTTTCCAATGGACTATTCAATTTTCTCTCTTTTTGAAACATACATACTCGTTTGCACATTCCACAATTACTACATTTTTTATAATCAATCACTGGATATACATATCCATATTCATCCTCTTTCATTGTAATAGCTTGATTTTTGCATATATTTAAACAAGCCCCACAAGCACAACAATCTTCTTTTTTTTCAAATAGCTCCGGCATGTTTATATTTGCTTCCATTTGAATCTCCTTCTCAAGCTTCATACTTATATCTCAACAATTTGCTCTGATAAATACTTTTCTGTGTTCTTTCTTCCTTCTGCGATCAATTTATCAATTTTTTCATAATTTATTACTTTTTCAATTACTTTCTTTAAATCGCCTAATTCATTTACCATCTGATCCTGTAACTCCAAATGATTTAATAGATCATTCAATTTTTCCGCATTACCATATCCATTTTCTCGTACAAATGTAGCAAATTTACGATGCGTAATTATTGAAAGAATTGTTCCATGAAATGTATCTGTCACAACACATTGTGCATGCTGAAAATATGCAATAACCTCAAACGGATCACACATTATAAATTTATCACAACAATGTTGAATTCCTCCAATACAAATAATTTTAATTTTTTTCTGCTTAGCATACTCTCGTATTAATTTACATTCGCTATGAGTGAATCTACCGGAATATCCATACAAAATCATGTAATCACTTTCTGGTATTTCTTTTGGTATTTCTTTACATCTATTCATAAAATCATACATAAGAACCGGGTCATAATTACATATCACTTTTCTATTTGTTAACTTTTCAACAATTTTCTTGCTGTTAGTATCCCTTACAGACAATGCATCAAATTTCAATAACCACTTTGCTATTTGCTTTTCTATCTCATATTTTTTCAATTTTTCAAGAGTTGTATTTCCAAAAGAAGCCGCATAAGAAATTAGTCTGTTCGCCCTGTTATTTACTCCAAATAACTCTGGTGAAAATCCAACATTAGCATTATCCTGTACACAATTAAAAACTTCATCACTACCAATAATCAAAAGATCTAATTTGGGAGTATAATTCATCTCTTTTCCAATCCCTAAAAGAGGATAATAATTATTAGCATAATTTTTTTTATATTGAATGAAATGAAGCTTTTCTTTCAAAGGTGCATGACATTTTAAAACTTCTATAACTTTTAAACATTTCCTCACAAATCCTTTACCAGTTTTTACAGGGATCAAACTATTTCCTAAATGATAATCAACAAATTCTACTTTACAGTTAAAATCTTCGATTAACTTTTTTAATGCGTATGCTTGCAAAAACGAACCATAATTAAATATTCTTTGCATCGACAAAATTCCGATTTTTTTCATAAATAGCTATTTCCTCTCTTTAAAAATATCATTAACGATCTTCTCAAACCTTTGATTAAATACAGCATTATTACTTTGCAATCTGGTGGGCATATTACTAATAATGTATTCATAATCTAGTATAGTACTTCTTAATTTGCTGATATCATTTACAACAATAATATTTCCCTGACGCTCTGCCACTTGATTTGCGAATTCCACCTGATGGTCATTTACATGCTCATTAAATTGTTTTTGTCTAGGAACGACTATCGGAACCTTTCCTACTTGCAAGGGCATAATAAAACTTGATGGACCGCCATGAGTAATTACAATTCTAGCTTTTTCAACTTGCTTTCTCATCACCTGATAAGGAAATAATTTTTCCCATTTACAATACTGAGGGATATAAGTGCTAAAACCAGTCTGAATTATTATTTCGTCTTCTACAATGTTTTCCTTTTTCATATTATCTATATATTTTATAAGACGATCAAAAGGCTGCTCATGTGTTCCCACTGACACAAATATCATTGTTTACTTCCTTTCTTAAAAAATGCTTCCCAAATTTACTGCTTTGGGATAAATCTGTTTCATTTCTTCCCATTCAACAATAAATTTATCTACAATTGGATATACCATTTTACCAGATAAAGTAGGCTTATTTATACGATCGAAAACTTCTATATAAATCAATTTTGCGCCCAAAAGTTTTCCTAAATAAAAAAAAGGAACTGCTACGGCCGCACCCGATGATATAATCAAATCTGGTTTTTCCTTTCTTAAAACTCTAAATGCAATTATTGTATTAATTATTAGTCCTTTTAAACTTCTATTGGTTGGATAATAGCATGAATAAACCTTTTCTCTTTTTAACATGCTCCTTGCATCCTCTTTATCAAATGTAACCCAAAACCTCTTTTTATTTTTCCAAAACGGTTTAAGCATGTACAGATGTGTAAGATGTCCACCAGAAGATCCTACTAAACATATTTTCATATTGTTTTGCATTTTATCACCACACTTTCTACATTATCCTTTAATCCCTTTCAAAAACATCTCTTGTATAGACTTTATACTTCACATCTTCCAATACACTATCGTATCTATTTGCAATAATTATATTGCAATTCTTTTTAAATATATTTATTTTATTAATTATTTTACTTCCAAAAAATGTTGTTCCGTCTTCTAAAGAAGGTTCATATATAATTACAGTAGCTCCTTTAGCTTTAATCCTTTTCATAACACCTTGTATAGAACTCTGCCTAAAATTATCACTATTACTTTTCATCGTTAATCGATATACACCGATTACACAGTTCTTTTCTCTATTAGGATTATAATTATTATTATCTTCATAATTATAATACCCTGCTTTACTTAATACTTGATTTGCTATAAAATCCTTTCTTGTCCTGTTACTTTCTACTATAGCTTCGATTAGATTCTCTGGCACATCCTTATAATTTGCTAACAGTTGTTTTGTATCTTTCGGCAAACAATAGCCACCATAACCAAAACTTGGATTATTATAATGATTGCCAATACGCGGATCAAGACAAACCCCGTCAATGATTTGTTGCGTATTTAACCCTTTTAACTCAGCATAAGTATCCAATTCGTTAAAATAGGAAACACGTAGTGCAAGATATGTATTTGCAAATAATTTAACTGCTTCTGCTTCTGTGAATCCCATAAACAAAGTCTCCACATCTACTTTTTCAGCAGCTTCCTGTAGCAATCCTGCAAATTCATGTGCCGCTCGAACTAAATTTTCATCTTCGACATCCGTACCAACTATGATTCTACTAGGATATAAATTATCGTATAGAGCTTTGCTCTCTCTCAGAAATTCAGGACTAAAAATAATATTCTTTGAACCTGTTTTTTTTCTAATTAATTTTGTATAACCTACCGGTATTGTTGATTTTATTACTATAATCGCATTAGGATTGCATTTTATTACAAGATTGATAACCTCTTCTACAGAAGAGGTATCAAAAAAATTTTTTTTACTGTCATAATTTGTTGGTGTTGCAATAATGACATAATCTGCATTTGCATATGCCATTTCAGCATTGAGTGTTGCTGTTAAATTCAAATCCCTCTCCACAAGATATTTTTCGATATAATCATCTTGAATCGGCGAACTCTTTCTATTAATCATGTCCACTTTTTCTGGCACAACATCAACAGCATATACTTTATGATACTGGCTAAGAAGCACCGCCATAGAAAGTCCTACATAGCCGGTTCCTGCAACAGCAATTTGAATATCATTGTCCATAAATTTTTCCTCTCTTTAGATACATTTTTCTGATTCTATACTTATCTCGCGCCGCTTTCGCTGCTTAATACTACCTGAACAGTTTTAAACAGAATTTCAATATCCCGTTTTAAACTCCAGTTTTCTATATATTCGACATCCATATTAACGATTTCTTCGAAATCTGTAATATCACTTCGTCCACTGACCTGCCATACTCCGGTGAGTCCCGGTGTCATGCCAAGGCGTTTTTTATGATGCAGATCATACTGCTGGAATTCATCCACTGTTGGTGGTCTTGTTCCAACCAGACTCATATCACCTTTGAGGACATTCCAAAACTGAGGAAATTCATCCAAACTCGTTTTACGAATGAATTTCCCGATTTTTGTAATACGTGGATCATCTTTCATCTTAAACATAAGGCCGTTCATTTCATTTTGATCCATTAATTCTTTTTTCCGTTCTTCAGCATCTGCATACATGGAACGGAACTTATAAATTTTAAAAATTCTTCCATTTTTTCCTACCCGCTTTTGAGAAAAGAAAATCGGACCAGGAGACTCTATCTTAATAAGCGGTCCAAGAATCAGGGTAATCAGACCAGTTAATAAAACTCCAACCATACCCCCAATGATATCAAGAAGTCTCTTTCCAAACAGCATACGTAAAGAAGCTTCCTTCCCAGCAAAAGCTACTGTATAATAAGATCCAACTCTCCCTAATTGTTTCGAAGTTCCTGCATTCAAATTTAGTAAATCGATACTTAAATTTACTTTTACTCCCATTTCCTCAAATTTTCTAACAACTTCCTGCATTTCAAATTTTTCAAAACAAGAAGACTGGATAAAAATCTCATCCACTACGGATCTCGTTGCATACAGATACATGGAACGATAATCAGCGACTACAGGGATATTACAGATTTTTTGTCCGATCATATCTGCATCAACTACAATAATTCCTTCCACCCATAGATCGTACATTTTCTCTCTGATAATATTTGAAACAATCTCTTTCGCTTTCTCTTTCGTGCAGATAATTAATATTTTTCGTGTCGTTCTTACACGCTCTCGGTTGTCCAGCACATATTTCCGATAAATACTATGCACCGTCTGCATCCAGCACAAACTAAATGCAATAGTTCCGAAATAAATAAACCTGGAATAATCATCCGCATCCTTAATCAGATAAGCAACTGTTGCCATTAAGGCTCCTGACATTGCATTTGTCTTTATATTGCATATTAATTCAGTTCTAAAATTTCGTTTAAAAAAATCTCTATTTGGATAAAAAATCAGATAGACCAGCGTCAGCATAAACACTGCAAAAATCCAGCGATAATATACTCTGTAATCACCAATCCAAGAAATTGACTCACTAGAATAGAATCGTATGTATGTCATCAGAAAATAACCTATTGTGATCCCCACAATATCCCATGCATAAAGAATTAAATTTTGCATTTGTGAACGGTTCATTTCCACTCTTCTTCACCCTTTTCCTTATAACTCCCCAGTTTTTCATATAAATATCGTAATTTTCTCATCTTTTATGTATTATTCTTTAAAGATAAGAATATTCTTAGAGTATTACACTTTGCGTCTGACAAAAGAACTGAAAAATGTAATACATTCTGCTAAACATTATAAACAAAATCAGCTGTTTGTCAACGAATTTTACGATATTGTTAC
>ERZ1643246.2212-NODE-2212-length-19090-cov-8.841608_pt1 | contig 19090 bp, 15 predicted proteins | sample MGYA00579265_ERZ1643246 | MGnify/ENA primary metagenome ERZ1643246 (study PRJEB29033, sample SAMEA4952261) | chicken gut metagenome | biome: Broiler Chicken; feature: Gastrointestinal Tract; material: Caecum | place: Ireland | collected 2018 | study: Broiler...
TCCAGAAGGATCAGAAACGGATCTTCCCCTCTTTCTTCTGCAAGTTTCAGCATATCTTCTATCTCCGAATAATCATATGCAGCCACATATGCGACCACGCCCTGATGTTTTCCTGTCTGGGACAGCTGATTGAGCCGTTCTCTGCTCACAAAATTCAGAAGTGCTCCGTGCTTTTTCCCTTCCCGGATAATCGTACGGATCGGACCGTCCTGACACCCGTCCAGTACAAACAGCTTGTCAATAGTCCTTCCCGAGCGGAACGCCTCCAGCACGGCATTGCGCCCCTCAATAACCAGTGTATGGCTGTTCTGGTTCTCTGTATTTTCTTTCTTCATATCCTGCATCATTTTTCCTCTTTCTGATTTCTTTCTTCCATACTCTGCAGACCGATCGTCACCAGCTCTGTCAGCCTTGCATACTCATGATTCAGATAGAGATAACCGATCAGAGCTTCGAACCCTGTCGCTCTGCGGTAATCGGTAATTGACTGATTTTTAGCCGGAGTTACGCTTCTTGAATTCCTGCCTCTGCGGTATACCGCATGTTCCTGCTCTGTCAGGTGCTCCTGCATGGAGCGCATCATGAACGACTGGGATGAAGCCTGCACATAGCGGCTCGTCTCTTCATGAAGTTTGTGCACCTGACGGTTTCCCTTCCCTGCCGCCATAAGTTTGATAATAAGATCAAATACACAGTCGCCGATATAGGCAAGCACAAGCGGCGATACACTGCGCGGATCTGTCTGTGCCATGCCGGGAATTTCAGCGATATAATGCTCCAGTCCGTATTCTACGCTTTTTTCCATTTTACCCCTTCTCTTGTATCCTCAAGAATGATGCCTTTTGCCAGAAGCTCATCCCTGATCTGATCAGCCAGTGCAAAGTTTTTCTCTTTTCTTGCCGCCTGTCTCTTCTCGATCATTGCCTCGATATCCTCATCCAGTATTTCTTCTTTTCTGTCAATGATGATGCCGAGAACATCTGTCAGTCTTGAAAGTGTTTCATACAGACTGTCAAGGTATTTCTTAGACCTGCTTCCGTCTGCTGTTGTATTAATAAATTTAACAAGATCAAATACTGACGCAATCGCATCTGCCGTATTAAAATCATCGTCCATGGCTTTCTCAAATCCCCGGACATACTCTAATGATTTGTCGAGCAGTTCATTTTCTTCATCTGTCAGCGTGTCGTTTGCGGCATTTTTCGAAAGGAATCTGAGATTCTCTGCTGCAGTAAGAATACGCTCAAGACTTGTTTTAGCCGATTCCATCAGATCAGCGCTGAAGTTAAGCGGACTCCGGTAATGCGCACTCAGCATGAAGAATCGCAGGATCTGAAGGTCATACTTTTCACTGATTTCACGAACAGTAAAGAAATTCCCCAGTGATTTTGACATTTTTCGATTATCAATATTGAGGAAACCGTTATGCATCCAGTATTTTGCAAATTCCTTTCCATTGGCAGCCTCGCTCTGCGCAATCTCATTTTCGTGATGCGGGAAGATAAGATCCTCTCCTCCTGCGTGGATATCGATCTGCTCTCCAAGATATTTCTTGGACATCTCGGAACACTCGATATGCCATCCCGGTCTTCCCTCGCTCCATGGAGATTTCCATGCCGGCTCTCCTTCTTTTTTCGGTTTCCAGAGAACGAAATCCAGCGGATCCTCCTTTTCGTCCTCTCCTGTTACGAGGAGCGTTCTCTCGCCTGATCTGAGATCATCCAGATTCTTATGGGAAAGTTTTCCATAATCCTTGAATTTCCTTGTACGATAATATACCGTTCCGTTTTTCTCGTACGCATACCCTTTATCGATCAGAGTCTGAATCATGTCCACCATACCGCAGATTTCCTCGGTCGCCAGCGGATTTTTAGTCGCCGGCTTGATATTCATGGCTTCCATGTCCTTTTTGCACTCTGCGATATAGCGTTTGGAAATTTCATCCGCTGTTACGCCCTCTTCAATTGCTTTCTTAATAATCTTATCATCTACATCAGTAAAATTGGAGACAAAGTTTACATCATATCCTTTGTATTCAAAATATCTCCTCACCGTATCAAAGACGATCATCGGACGTGCATTTCCGATGTGAATGAAATTGTACACAGTAGGACCGCATACATACATTTTCACCTTTCCTTCTTCAAGGGGTACAAATTCTTCCTTTCTCTTTGACAGCGTATTATAAATCTTCATCTTCTTCTCCTTTCTTCTCTATACATCGTAATTCTTTTATAAGACTTCTCAATTCATTATGCAGTCTGAGATTTTCATCTTGAAGTTTTCTGATATCATTAAGCACCGGATCAGGCAGATGGATCTGATCCATATCAAGTCTGGGTACTTTCTTATTATCCATCCGCACAATACGGCCCGGCACACCGACAACCGTACAGTTTGGAGGGACCTCTTCCAGAACAACTGAACCGGCTCCAATCTTGGAATTCTCGCCTATTGTAAAGGAGCCGAGAATCTTGGCACCCGCGCTCACCATTACATTATCTTCCAGAGTAGGATGCCTCTTGCCTTTCTCCTTTCCGGTACCGCCGAGTGTCACTCCCTGATAAAGCGTAACATTATCTCCGATTACTGTAGTTTCTCCAATGATAACGCCGCTGCCGTGGTCGATAAAAAGACCTCTTCCGATTGTTGCTCCGGGGTGTATTTCAATCCCTGTCTTGCGTGCTCCTCGCTGCGAAATCCATCTGGCCCAGAAATAATGTCCTCTCAGATACAGCTTATGAGCCAGCCTGTATCTTAAAATCACCCGAAAACTTGGATAGAGAAACACTTCCATGTTAGATTTGATTGCTGGATCCCGCTCGCGGATCACCTGTATTTCTTCTTTTATATAAGATATTATGCCCATATTTATCTCCTTGCCAAAAATAAAACAACTCCGCCTCACACAAGAGGCGAAGTCATATCCGCGGTTCCACTCTATTTAAAAGAAACTTATTCTTTCACTCTAGATGCACGTAACGCGTGCAGTACGGACTCTGCTACTTTTCCGGTTCACAGAGTCAGCTCCCGGATGCACTTCACTCATTCTCCGTACGGGGATGCTTTCAGCCGGCGGCATCCCTTCTCTGTGAACTTCTGAATCAGTTACTCTTTCCGTTCTCCGCCTTTATCTATTATCCGACATATACCTTATATTATGAAAATTTTGAGTGTTTGTCAACACATTATATTCAGACGACCTCATTTAGAAATACCTTCGTAAGTTTCGTGATTTTGGCCAGCTCCTCTGCCAGATGTTCTGTCACAATAACCCCGTCCATCTGTGAAAGCTCTCTCTCAGATATTCTTCCGAACAGCAGCTCCGTCAAAACATCGATCGGAAGCACGCCCTCCGAATCCTCTGTTTCACCCGCCGTCAGGCCTGCTTCCCCCGGACAGCTTACGAGCTTCCACACACGGCTGTTCTGTCGGATAATCGGGTCTATCACAGCGAAAGAGCAGTCAACCGAAAGTTCTTCCTGTACGCGCAGCGCACTCAGAAATTCCTTCAGGCAGATGATCCTTGCCATAATCACGGTTTTTTCATCCTCCTTTATATCATCCGGGCAGCCATACACCTTGATTTTCCCGCTTTCCGGAGGATTCTGTAATGTTTTATATACCGAAGCTGCAAGTTCATTTACTGAAAACAGAAATGCGTCTCGGTACTTTGGAAGATACAGCGGTTCTCGAATCTCCAAACCGTCTTCCGCCGCATAAGCATACATTCCCACAAGCGCACCGCCATCACGGATCAGTCTTACTCCGCCTTTCTCACTTTGCTGTTCCAGAATCATGGTCTGGTAATAAGCCTCATCCCTTTCTGCATATACCTGCCAGCATCCTGCAAAACAGCGGTTAAAAAATTCAGCCATCTCTCCCGCATTCCACAGAGCAGCGTCTGCAGCCAGCTGTGTATTCACTCCATTGCCTTTCCATTCAGCCTCTCCGGAGAAAGAATACTCCAGCTGTCCTGTATTTTGGGAATAAATAAAACGGAAATCATACGGTGTGTAAATTGCTTCAGCAGCCGGCATAAGAAACGTGAACGGTACCTTTGCCTCATACATATCTTCAAGAGACTTTCTGAGAAGTGCTCCCATAAATCCGCGTCCGCGATATTCCTCTTTTGTCGCAACAGCAATAATATAGGCAGACGGGAAACATCCTTCCTCTATCTTCAGCCGGTATGGATTCAGCTGGAGCATGGAACAGATCCGATCGTCTTGCTCAACAACGTAAATCTGATTATCTTTTGTTTTGATATAGTAATAATAATCAAGAAAAGCTTTCGTGTCCTCTGTAAACACTTCCTCCCACAATGTCCGGGTCTTGCCACGCTCTTCCGGCTCCAGTCTGCGTACATTCATGTTGAATATCTCCTCTGTTTTCTCACGTCTGAATTATTTATAATCATGAAATGTTTACACTTCTTTTTCTCTGCGGGAACAACATCCGGCACAATCAGACCGGCCGGGCGTCATATCCACACTGGCATAATTTGTATACCTTTCTATTGCACACACCGCATGAGAAGAGATTCCTTCTCCGCTCCCGGTAAAACCAAGCCCTTCCTCCGTCGTTGCTTTTACATTCACCTGTTCAAGCTCTATATTGAGGGCGGATGCAATATTTTTACACATCTCTTCTATATACGGACGCATCTTCGGTCTCTGCGCAATAATCGTAGCATCTATGTTTTCGATCACATAACCGTTTTCGTCCAGAAGCCGTCCCACGTGTTCTAATAATGTAATGCTTGAAATGCCTTCATACGCCGGATCCGTATCCGGAAAATGCTTTCCTATATCTCCCAGTGCAGCCGCCCCGAGAAGCGCATCCATTACAGCATGTACCAGCACATCTGCATCAGAATGTCCCAGCAGTCCTTTTTCATATGGAATCTCTACACCGCCCATTATCAGTTTTCTGCCGGCAGACAGCCGATGTACATCATACCCCATACCTATACGCATAACTATTTCTCCTCATAATCATTTTCAAGTTCTTCTTTTTCCTCTGGATCAGCTGTATCTGCCTCCTCGGCTTCTGCTTTCCCTTCTCCCGGTTCGTCTGTCTTCAGATTCTGGTCAGCCTGCCGTATTTCCCAGACTTTTTTAATACAGTAGATCGCATATCCTGCCCCGATCACGAAAAAGGCAGCTCCGATTACAATCATAAAAACCATATTGCTCGGCTTCTCATTTACCATCTCCAAAATGATCTTTACTCCCAGATAAGCAAGATATCCGCTGAGTATAATACGAAATGCATATGCAGCTTTTTGGTTCATGTCTTTATCCTCCGTAATTATTCTGTGCATTATTTTATCATAACTTGCACGACAATTCCACTAATTCAACATACCGCATATCCTGCGGAGAAAATAAAAAATGCAAAAGAAAAAAGCCCGTAAAACGGGCTTTCCAAGTAGCGGAAACTGGATTTGAACCAGCGACACCACGGGTATGAACCGTGTGCTCTAGCCAACTGAGCTATTCCGCCATATTAGGTTTTATATGGGGCCTATAGGGCTCGAACCTATGACCCTCTGCTTGTAAGGCAGATGCTCTCCCAGCTGAGCTAAGACCCCATATTTCTGCGGGCTTCGGAGTTCTTTTCCGCAACCCGCTTTGCTATTATACTATCAATATCCAACAAATGTCAACACTTTTTTTAACAAATTTAAAATATTTTTTCAGACGTGTTTTTCATGCAGAAATGTCTACTTAAAATACTTAACGCCGGACTCAAATATCTTCATATCCTGTTCACCGTAAATATTGATCGCTACAGAAGAATCACGACGTTCCGAATGCGCCATTTTGCCCAGCACTCGTCCGTCAGGACTTGTAATACCCTCAATCGCGCAGTATGAACCATTTACATTCCACTCTTCGTTCATAGAGATCCTGCCTTCCGGATCACAGTACTGTGTCGCCACCTGACCATTCTCAAACAAACGCTTGATCCACTCTTCGTTTGCGACAAAACGTCCTTCACCATGAGATGCCGGATTTGTATACACGCCGCCGAGTTCCGCTCCCATAAGCCATGGAGACTTATTTGTAACAACCTTAGTGTACACCATTTTTGAGATGTGGCGTCCGATCGTATTGTATGTCAGTGTCGGCGAATCTTCCGACTGTCCGGCAATTTTCCCGTACGGAACCAAACCGAGCTTAATCAGTGCCTGAAAACCGTTGCAGATACCCAGAGCCAGTCCGTCACGTTCATTAAGCAGTTTTTCTACCGCTTCTTTAATCTTGGCGTTCTGGAATGCCGTAGCGAAAAATTTTGCAGATCCATCCGGCTCGTCGCCCGCGCTGAAACCGCCCGGGAACATGATCATCTGTGCCTGTCCGATTGCTTTTTCGAACTCTTCCACAGAGGATCTGATATCCTCAGCATCCAGATTTCGGAACACTTTTGTAACTACTTTAGCACCTGCGCGTTCAAATGCACGCGTGCTGTCATACTCGCAGTTTGTTCCCGGGAATACAGGGATAAACACTGTCGGCTGTCCGATCTTATGGCTGCATATATGAATATCTGAAGTATTATATAACTTTTCTTCAACAGGCTGATCCGAGCTTTCTTCCGATTTTGTGGCAAATACTTTTTCAAGAGTACCTGTCCAAGCCTCAAGCGCTTCATCCATGCCGATGCGGGCATCTCCGTACTCGAAACAGTCTTTGTCCGTCACTTCACCAATGACCGTATAAGTAATCTGCAGATTTCCTGTCTGTCCGTCTTCTACTTCGGCAATAATGTCTCCGAATGCAGGGGCAAACATATCTCTTGGATCCATGCTGTGCTCGATCTTCACTCCTTTTCGATTACCAAATGCCATCTTGCTGACTGCTGCAATTACTCCGTGACGGTCAAGCGCATACGCGGAAACAATTCTGCCTGCTTTTATATCCTCCTCAAATTTACCGTACTGCTCCATGATCTGTCCGTATACAGGAAGATCATACTCATCTTTTTCTATTCTGAGCCATACAAGTTTATTGCCGGCTTTCTTCAGTTCCGGAGTGATAATATCTTTGTCAAGAGCCATATCTACTGCAAAAGAAACAAGTGTCGGCGGAACATCGATATCCTGAAATGTTCCGGACATACTGTCTTTTCCTCCGATTGAAGGAAGTCCGAATCCAATCTGAGCCGCATAGGCGCCGAGAAGAGCGGCAAAAGGCTGGCTCCAGCGTTTCGGATCCTCTGACATCCGGCGGAAGTACTCCTGAAATGTGAATCGGATTTTTCTGTAATCTCCGCCCGAAGCAACAATCTTTGCAATAGATTCCGTAACTGCATAGACTGCTCCGTGATACGGACTCCAGCTGGACAGATACGGGTCAAAGCCGTAGCTCATCATAGAAACGCTGTCTGTCTTGCCTGTCTGAACCGGGACTTTCGCCACCATTGTCTGTGTCTCCGTAAGCTGATATTTCCCTCCATGAGGCATAAACACAGAACCGGCGCCGATAGAACCGTCAAACATTTCGACGAGTCCTTTCTGTGAGCACACATTAAGATCTTTCAATGTATTCAGCCATGTATTTCTCACGTCAACAATCTCAGCTCTGTTGAAAAGACTGTCCTTACGCTCCGGCATTTCCACCTCTACATCTGTTTCCTGATGTGCACCATTTGTATCAAGGAACGCACGGGACAGATTCACGATTTCCTTTCCTCTCCAGATCAGAACCAGTCTCGGTTCCTCAGTCACTACAGCCACCGCCGTAGCTTCAAGATTCTCTTCTTTTGCATAAGACATAAATTCATCAACGTCTTTCGGATCAACCACAACCGCCATACGTTCCTGAGATTCAGAGATTGCAATTTCTGTTCCGTCAAGTCCCGCATACTTCTTCGGCACTTTATCAAGTTCCACTCTGAGACCATCTGCCAGTTCTCCGATTGCAACGGATACTCCTCCCGCGCCGAAATCGTTGCACTTCTTAATCAGGCAGCTTACCTCCTCGCGGCGGAAAAGTCTCTGGATCTTGCGCTCTGTCGGCGGATTTCCTTTCTGGACTTCCGCTCCGCATGTCTCGATAGACTCTTCTGTATGCACCTTGGAAGACCCTGTAGCTCCGCCGCAGCCGTCACGTCCTGTCCGCCCGCCAAGCAGGATAATAATATCGCCCGGATCCGAATTTTCACGGATTACCGCACGGCGCGGAGCAGCTCCTAATACAGCACCGATTTCCATACGTTTTGCCACATAATCCGGATGGTATATTTCTTTTACAAGCCCCGTTGCCAGACCGATCTGGTTTCCGTAAGAGCTGTAGCCATGGGCAGCCTCCCGAACCAGTTTCTTCTGCGGCAGTTTTCCTTTCAGTGTATCCTTCACAGACACAGTCGGATCTGCCGCTCCGGTCACGCGCATTGCCTGATAAACATAAGTTCTTCCTGAAAGCGGATCGCGGATCGCTCCGCCAAGACATGTAGCGGCGCCTCCGAACGGCTCGATTTCCGTAGGATGATTGTGTGTCTCATTCTTAAAGTTAATCAGCCACTCTTCCTCTATGCCATCTACTTTGATAGGTACAACAATACTGCAGGCATTGATTTCATCGGACTCTTCCTGATCCGCAAGCTTTCCTTCTTTTTTCAGCCTTCTCATAGCCATAAGCGCAAGATCCATCAGACATACAAACTTATCCTCTCTGCCTGCGAAAATCTCACTATGGTCTTTCAGATATTCTTTGTAAGTATCTTCAATCGGTTTTCTGTAATATCCGTCGTCAAACTGTACATTTTTCAACTCTGTTGAAAACGTGGTGTGACGGCAGTGGTCAGACCAGTATGTGTCAAGCACGCGGATTTCCGTCATTGTGGGATCTCTGTGCTCTTCCTTGCAGTAATAATTCTGGATATGAAGAAAATCTTTAAATGTCATGGCAAGGCCTAGAGAATCATACAGTTTTCTCAGCTCATCCTCAGACATATCCTTAAACCCGTCAAAAACAAGGATATCCGCAGGCTCGTCAAACGTAGTTACAAGTGTCTCAGGCTTTGACTCGGAAGCTTCTCTTGAGTCAACCGGATTGATACAATGGCTGCGGATAGCTTCAAATTCCTCGTCAGATATATTTCCCTCTATTACATATGTTGTTGCAGTACGGATTACCGGATTTTCATCTTCTTTAATAAAACGGATACACTGCTCAGCAGAATCGGCTCTCTGGTCAAACTGTCCGGGAAGGAACTCAACCGAGAAACTTCTGTCTCCTTCTGACAGCGGATATGTCTCTCTGTAAAGAGTATCTACCGGCGGTTCTGCAAAAACACCGCTGCAAGCCTTCTCAAATGTGTCGTCGGAAATATTCTCCACATCATAACGGATCAGGACGCGGACTCCTGTTACATCCATAATTCCCAGATAACGCCTGATCTCGTGACGGAGTTCTTTTGCCGCAACGGCATAGTCTGGTTTCTTTTCTACAAATACACGTCTTACACTGCCCATATAAAATCTCCTTTGCATGATTATTCGTGCCTCGTGCACCCAAAATAATATCTGTTAGTATCGTACCACACTTCACTTCATTAGTATAATTAATATAATTAAAATTAGTTATAAGCCATACTAATTTCTTTTTCGTACTTTCAATTTCGGTACCAGACTCAGGATCAAGAGAATCATCAGTGATGCTGTAAAAATAGTACCGATACGCATGAGCATGTCATAGAACAGTCCCTCCGGAAGCATTCGGATCATGTAATCTTCCGCCGGATCAAATATCCACAGATCATTATCAAAGAATATATGATGAAACTGCACAAAGACTGCATTAAAGTTTATAATAGCAGCTGTTCCGATCAACAGTACGGCCGTTCCGGTAATTCCCAGAGCAATCCAGTACCCCCGAGGAATCACCTTTTTAATGTCAGCGTGTGTAAAAATAAGAAAAGCAGCACAGATCAGGGCAGCAATGCATGCACCCGTCCGGATATTTAATCCGCCTATAAAAAGCCCTCTCACTTCCCCCATATGAAACCGGTCCTGTTCATTAAAGAAATCCTGTTCACGGCCTTCTACAGTTGTAATAACCGAAAGAGTATCCCCTTCTCCCCTCAGATAATCCATCATCTCATGTGTAACATACATAACGTCATCCATTGTCATATCCAGATCTGCAAGCACATCATATTTTTCATACTCTTTCTGATATACATCAAAATCAGAGTACATTGCAATTTCAAAACTTGTGATAAGCAGAGCCGCAATAATTGAAAACCCTAGTATAATTCCGGCGCACCAGTGCAGTTTTTTCATCTTATTCCAATCCTTTCTCCGGTATTATTGTATTTTTCTTCTCAATAGCTTATAATATAGTATCAGTATTTATTAGGAGGTCTTATAATGATCGATATTAATTATGAACTATATAAAGTATTTTATCATGTGGCGTCAACCTTGAATTTCTCCGAGGCCTCCAAACAGCTCTTTATTTCCCAGTCTGCAGTTAGTCAGTCTATCAAAACACTGGAACGTAAACTGGATCAGACTCTTTTTATCCGCAGCACAAAAAAGGTTCAGCTCACCCCCGAAGGGGAAATTCTTATGAGACACATAGAACCCGCCATGAATCTGATACAGAAAGGTGAGGCGCAGCTTATTGACGCCGCAACTACAGGCGGACAGATCCGTATCGGAGCCAGCGATACAATCTGCCGTTATTTTCTCATTCCATATCTGAAGCGTTTCCATAAGTCCTTTCCGGGAGCACACATTAAAGTTATTAACCAGACTTCCATGAAATGTGCGGAACTTCTTCGAAACGGTCAGGTGGATCTGATTGTAGTGAACTATCCGAATAATCATCTGGGAACCGCCGCTTCTGTTCTGAGAATAAAAAAATTCCGGGATGTGTTTATCGCCGGATCCCCGTTCCGCGAACTGAAAGACAGAACTGTATCTTTCTCTGAGCTTCTCCAGTATCCGATTCTGATGCTGGACAAAAACAGCACAACAAACGAATTTCTCCATCAGGTGTTCCAGCAGCATCAGCTTGATCTTGTTCCCGAGATAGAACTGACCAGCAATGACCTCCTGATTGATCTCGCACGCATCGGCCTTGGTATTGCTTTCGTCCCGGACTACTGCATAACAGAACCGTCAGATGACCTGTTTCTTTTAAAAACAAAAGAAGAACTGCCATGCCGCGAGCTTGCTGTTGCGTACAATGATCAGATCCCGCTCTCAAGAGCTTCCATGGAATTTCTAAGTTATTTCCAGAAAGACTCCATATAACCCTGCAGATCCGAGGCGGTACAGATCCTTAAGTTTCCCCATTCTCTTGGGAAACTGTCTCTGTACTGCCGCTGCGAGAATCTCTCGTCAAGCAGCAGGATAACCCCTCTGTCTGTCTCAGTACGGATAACCCGTCCTGCTGACTGAAGCACTTTATTGATCCCCGGATACATATATGCATAGTCAAAACCCGGCATTTTCCGTGCGTCAAAATAGTTTTTCACAATTTCTCTGTCATTGCATACCTGCGGCAGGCCTGTACCGACAATAGCCGCCCCGATCAGACGGTCTTGCGTAAGATCGATTCCCTCCGAAAAGATTCCTCCCATCACACAGAACCCGACAAGACTGTTTTCTCTCTCTTTCTCAAACTCTTTCAGAAAATCTTCTTTTTCCTTTTCCGTCATGTTCTGATACTGGACAAGTATATCTGCTTCAGCTGTCAGTTTCACAAATTGACCGTATACCTCTTCCATGAAACGATACGAAGGGAAAAACACCATGTAGTTTCCCTTTTTTGCTTCCGCCATCTTAAGTATATATCCGGCATATCTCCGGTACATATCTTCATTTCTAAGTGTGTACCGGGTACTCACATCCCTTGCCTGCAGCAAAAGCACATTTTCTCTTGGGAAAGGCGATTCCGCATAGATTGCATAATCATCTTTTTCTACAGACAGCAGGCTTTTATAGTAATGGATAGGAAGCAGTGTTGCTGAGAAAAACACCGTCCCGCTTCCATAATCCAGACAGGTGCTGAGATTTTCAGCAGGGTTCACGCAGAAAAGCTTTATCTTAAATCTTCCATCTGCCTCCAGTTCACTGTAAATCACATAATTTTCATCAAGAATATCATGAATGCTGACGAACGATCTTACCCGAAAGTAAAGATCGAGCACTCGTTCCCTGAGATCATCGTCTGCCGGATCATCCAGAAAATTTTCCATCTCCGTCATAAGATTCATCAATTTCAGCGCTATATGTGAGACACTGTTCAGAATCTGATAGTTTTCGCACTCCCGTTTCAATTCCAGAAACAGTTTATTGACATCTCCCAGCCTGCGGGCAAGTTTACCGCTTAGATGACGCACCTCTCGTTTTAATTCCATGAAATCCTCTTTGTAAAGTACCGCACTGTACATTTCCCTTCCCCTCTCAACAAGATTATGCGCCTCGTCAATCAGGAAAATATAATCTCCCGAGCTTCCCTCGGAGAAAAAACGCTTCAGGTGCGCATTAGGATCAAAGACATAATTATAGTCACAGATTACTGCATCTGCCCACGTAGAAACATCAAGGGAAAGTTCAAACGGACACACACTAAACTTTTCCGCCTGACGCTCAATTGCCGCACGGTCAATCTTATTCTTATTCATCAGGATATCATATACAGCATCATTTACACGGTCAAAATGTCCCTTTGCATACGGACATGCCTCCGGATTACAGACAGCCTCCCCGCAGAAACAGATTTTTTCCTTAGCTGTCAATGTAATCACTTTCATGCTCAGTCCCTGATCCTGCATTGACGCAAACGCCTGTTCCGCCACAGTGCGGGTTATCGTTTTAGCAGTCAGATAAAAAATCTTATCTCCCAGTCCTTCCCCCACCGCCTTAACTGCAGGAAAAACAGTAGAAATCGTCTTTCCCACACCTGTCGGAGCCTGAATAAACAGCTTCTTCTTTCTCAAGATGGTGCGGTAAACCGCCGCCGCCACATCTCTCTGTCCCGGACGGTAAGTAAATGGAAATTCAGTCTGTTTAATTGAGGCATTTCTTTTTCTTTCCCATTCAATCTGGAATTCAGCCCATTTTTCATATTGCTTGATCAGTTCAGTAAACCATACCGCCAGTTCATCTATCGTGTATTCTTTGTTAAATCGTTTTATCTCCTCTGTATCAAGATGACAGTATGTCATCTGCACGCCGATTCTCTTCAGATCATTCTGACTGGCATAAATATATGCGTAACACTTTGCCTGTGCCAGATGTACTTCCACAGGTTCGCTTATATGTTCCAGATCGCGGAGCACTCCTTTAATCTCATCAATTGTAACTGCAGGAGCTCCATTCTCCTCTCGAATAATAACGCCGTCAGCACGCCCCTCTACCTGAATCTGAAAGCCGGTGCACGGTATACTTATCTTCAGTCCGACTTCCGCATGATAATCTGCCCCCATGCTTCGCTGTATCTTTCGGTGCAGCCGTCCTCCCATCAGCATCGCTTCTTTTTCCATTGTGCCGGAAGTTCTGTTATCGATATCTCCGCTTCTCAGAATAAACTCCACAAGATTTCTGACTGATACACGGACATTCTTTTCCTCCTCTGTTCCCACTTGTGCACTGCCGCCTCTTTCATCGTATATATTTCATCCTGCCTGCAGCCGCGATGATGTAACTATCATAAGCTTATTTTCTTTCCAATACAATATCTTTCATCAGGTTTGATCTGAAAATTCGGTCATATCGTTTCGGTAACGAAGCGGAAGATGTGTTCTCTGATACACAGGATTTTCCCGTTCACTGATTGATATGGATTCAAAAAACTCTTTCCACAGCTCTGAATATGTTTTTTCTGACTCCGATATACGATCTGCAGTTCTCCTGTTGAGAGGAGTTCCCGTGACAAGCGCCCATTCTGCCTGTTTCCTATGTAAAAGAAACATTTTGTGAGTCTTATCATATATCACCCAGTTTTCCAGAGGGAAACGGTCTGCAAAGTGATCTGCTATACATACCAGCACCTGCGATTTCGGTGTTATCTCTGAAAACAGAATTCCGTCTGCAAGCTCACGGAACCGGATAAGCTCCTCGTAAAGATGAGCTTCATTTGCCACACTTCTGCTCATGGCAAAGACTTCTGCCACATCGGGATTTCCAAGGTGATCCATAATTTTCCGGCTGTCCGGGATACGCCTTGCCTCCTGAATTGTCCGGAATACCGCCGTCCCTTTCTCCGGCTCATCGGACAGCAGCGCATAGAAGACAGCCCTGTATGCATGATTTCCCAAATATTTCTTTATCATCCTCTGAAGCCGTGCTGCTTTCCCGTCATTCTCATCTACAGTCTTATATTGACAGAAAAGCTGTTGCTGCAGCTTACCCTTCACGCCGATTCCTGCATCGCCGTTCCGGTTTTCCAGCCAAGCATCATGCAGAGCTGAACAAAGACCTGTAATCGTATCTGTACATATATAAATCTGTTTCATATTCCGTTCACCCCGCCGAAATTCACATCATCAAACAGTGAAAGCTGCCGGTAAGTCATACCGTCCGCCCCCTCCGGCAGACGTTCTTTCGTATTAAGGAGGCATCGCATGATATAATCTTCCTCTATACGTACCGGATACATCATCTTGCCGCCACATGTAATAAAGTACAGCGCACGTTTTAGTACGACGCCCATTTTCTTCAAATCTTCAAACTGAAGATTTCCCATTTTTCTGGCTTTTACAATACGTCCTGCTGACTTGCAGCCGATTCCCGGCACGCGAAGCAGAAGCATATAATCCGCACTGTTGACTTCTATCGGAAACAGATCCAGATGATTCAGTGCCCAGCAGCATTTCGGATCAAGCAGTACGTTAAAATTCGGATTATTCTCGTCAAGCAGCTCATCCGCCTCAAAATGATAAAATCTCAGCAGCCAGTCGGCCTGATACAACCTGTGTTCCCTCAACAGAGGCGGCTTATTATCCTTCAGAACAGGCAGGGCACAGTCCCGGTTGACAGGAACAAATGCAGAGTAAAAGACGCGTTTCAGATCAAACTTCTTATACAGTGATTCCGCTGTATGCAGAATCTGATAATCCGTCTCCGGCGTTGCTCCGATAATCATCTGTGTACTCTGTCCCGCCGGAACAAATCTTGGTGCATTGCGGTACAGACGGATCTCCTGCTTATTTTCATTTATCTGATTCTGGACAAGCCGCATTGGAGCCAGTATATTTTTTCTTGATTTATGGGGAGCAAGCAGTCTTAAGCTTTCCGCAGTGGGGAGCTCCACATTTACACTCATTCTGTCTGCAAGATATCCGGTCATTTGAATCAGCCTCGGATCTGCACCGGGAATTGCCTTCACATGGATATATCCTTGAAAATTACATACCTTTCTCAACCTGTAAAGAGCTGCATAAATCAACTCCATTGTATAGTCAGGACTGCGCAGGATCCCCGAACTCAGGAACAGACCTTCTATGTAATTCCTTCTGTAAAACTCCATTGTAAGAGTACAAACTTCCTCAGGTGTAAAAGAAGTCCGGACCACATCATTAGAAGAACGGTTAACACAATATTTACAGTCATATATACATTCATTGGTAAATAAAATCTTAAGCAGAGAAATACATCTTCCATCAGCAGAAAAACTATGACATATTCCGGCGGCACTGCAGTTTCCCATGCCTGTCCCGTCTCCTCTGCGGTCAACTCCGCTCGATGTACAGGCAGCATCGTATTTTGCTGCATCGGATAAGATATGCAGTTTTTCATTTAACGTCATTTTCTCCTGAATTGTTCCCTGCATTGCGGGCCCTTCCTTTCTCGAACATTTGTTCTTTAACATACTAGCACATATGTTCGATTTTTTCAATAGGTTATGTGGTTTCTTTATTTACAGAGAACAAAAAGCGCTTTGGCATGCCGTCAATAAGGCTTGCCAAAGCGCCTGAATAGTTATTAAAATTATGTGATCAACGGATATATTCTATTCGCATTCTCTGATCCGCTTTCTGAGCGGCAGCACCATAGAAGGAGAGACAGACAGTTCATCCAGTCCCATTTTCAAGAACTCTTCCGTAAGTTCGAGATCTGCTCCCAACTCTCCGCATATACCGATCCATGCACCTTCCGCATGTGCACTCTCAGCCGCCATCCTGATCATAGCAAGCACCGCAGGATGATGCGGATCATAGAACTCATCAAGCTTTGAATTCTGACGGTCAATCGCCAGTGTATACTGTGTCAGGTCATTTGTTCCGACACTGAAGAAGTCAACCTCTTTTGCAAGATCGCGGCTGATCATAACCGAAGCCGGAGTCTCGATCATAATACCAAGCTCCACATCTTCTTTATAAGGTATTCCCTCTTTTTTCAGTTCTTCCTTTACCTCAGCAATAATCTCTTTGATCCTGCGCACTTCCTTCACAGAAATGATCATCGGGAACATGATGGAAATATTACCGAATACCGCCGCACGATAGAGCGCACGCAGCTGAGTCTTGAATATCTCCGGCCTTGTAAGGCAGATACGGATCGCCCTGTATCCCAAAGCCGGATTATCCTCTTTATCAAGTCCGAAATAATCCACCTGCTTGTCCGCACCGATATCCAGCGTACGGATAATTACTTTCTTGCCCGCCATACTCTCGGCGACCTTTTTGTACACTGCAAACTGCTGCTCTTCTGTCGGGAAATCTGTATTTTCCAGATAGAGAAATTCACTTCTGAAAAGGCCAATTCCACCGGCATCATTTTTAAGTACGGCGCCCAGATCCGACACATTTCCGATATTGGCGTACACATTGATCTTCTGACCGCTTTTTGTTACATTTTCTTTTCCTTTAAGCTGTTCAAGAAGAGCTTTCTGTTCCAGATCTTTCGCCTGCTTCTCCTTCATCTCTTCGAGAGTTTCCTCGTCCGGATCAATATACAGAGTACCGGTAAATCCGTCAATAATCGCCTCCCTGCCGCTGTATTCCTGAAGAAGTTCCTCTCCAAGACCGATCACAGCAGGTATATTCATCGTACGTGCAAGAATTGCCGTATGTGAGTTGGATGATCCGTACATTGTTGCAAAGCCAAGCACTTTACTCTTGTCAAGCTGGACTGTCTCACTCGGCGCAAGATCATCTGCAGCAATAATACATGGTTCTGTCATTTCTTTTAATCCGGTGTCCGCACCGCTCAGGATATCAAGGACACGCTCCGAGACGTCTTTTACATCGGCAGCTCGTCCCTGCATATAAGCGTCGTCCATAGAAGAAAACATAGTTGCGAAATTGTCCGCCGTCGTAGCAACAGCATATTCTGCATTCACTTCCTGTGTACGGATAATATTCTCGATTGATTCGAGATAATCAAGATCTTCAAGCATCATCTGATGAATCTCAAAGATCATTGCATTTGCCTCTCCGACATCCTCAAGCGCTTTGTCATACAGACCCTTCAGCTGTTGAACGGCTGTATCCTTTGCTTCCTGGAATCTCTTCCACTCCGCATCTACGTCATCGACGTGTGTTCTCTTGATCACTTTATCACTTCTCTGATAGAACAAAAGCTTTCCGATCGCCACACCGCCAAATACACTTTTACCGCTAATCGTAATCATGATTTATAAAATCTCCTTACCTGACTTATAAATTCTCCTTGAAGAAAGTCTCCAGTTCTGCAGCAGCTGTATCTTCGTCAGCACCTTCAACAGTAATTGTTATCTCTTCCCCTGTCTTTACGCCAAGTCCCATAACGCCAAAGATTCTCTTTGCATCAGCGCTTTTCTCGCCCTTTGCAATCTTAACTGTTGACTGGTATCCTGCGGCCTGTTTTACAAGGATACCTGCCGGTCTTGCGTGGATTCCTTCCGGATCAGTGATCACATATTTGAATTCTTTCATTTTATAAGTCCTCCTTTGACTTTTCATTTTTGTAATAGTATATAACAGAATAAATAAATTTTCAATTACTGATTGCCTTCAGATTCGTGTTTCTACACAAGATTCTGCCAATAAACTATTTATTCAAACAATGGAGTCGACAGGTATCTCTCACCGGTATCCGGAAGCAGCGCAACAATAATTTTCCCTGTGTTTTCTTCTTTTTCCGCTTCTCTCAAAGCGGTATGAAGTGCTGCTCCCGAAGTAATGCCTGTAAGAACACCTTCTTTTGCAGCCAGATGCCTTGCCGCATTATATGCCTCCTCTTCTGTAACCCGGCTGACCTCATCATATATTTCTGTATCCAGTATGTCGGGCACAAATCCGGCTCCGATCCCCTGAAGACCATGAGCCCCGGGATTTCCGCCTGAAAGAACAGGAGAATTTTCCGGTTCAACAGCAATCACTTTTATCCCCCTTTTTTTCTCTTTCAGATATTTCCCTGTTCCGGTGACAGTTCCTCCTGTGCCCACTCCGGCAATAAATATATCAATTTTTCCATCCGTATCTTCCCATATCTCCGGTCCTGTTGTCCTGTAATGCGCGTCCGGGTTAGCCGGATTAACGAACTGCCCGAGTACGACCGCATTTTCCGTTTCTCTTTCCAGCTCGGCAGCTTTCTCAATCGCGCCTTTCATGCCTTTGGTTCCCTCCGTAAGTACGATCTTTGCACCATAGCCGAGAAGAAGTTTCCGTCTTTCAATACTCATAGTCTCAGGCATAACAAATACTGCTTTATATCCTTTTGAAGCTGCAGCCGAGGCGAGACCGATCCCTGTATTACCACTTGTCGGTTCAATGATTGTCGCACCCTGTCTGATACGGCCAGTCCTCTCAGCTTCTTCTATCATACTGAGAGCCACACGGTCTTTCACACTCCCTGCCGGGTTAAAGTATTCCAGTTTTACGAGAACTCTCGCCCTGAGTCCGAACTCATTTTCCAGATTTTTCACTTCCATAAGCGGTGTTTTGCCGATAAGTTCTGTCACGTTTTCATATATTTTCATATTTTACATCCCCTTTCCATATTCTGTCTGCCTTTCTTACTATTTTAATCAAGTTCCTATATAATTACAACATTCGTTCTTCTTTTGTATATTTTTACGATCCCACTCAGAATTTCATTGACTTTCATTGTTGAATATGCTACACTGAGGCGGTATCGGTT
>ERZ1643246.2216-NODE-2216-length-19039-cov-15.649126_pt1 | contig 19039 bp, 17 predicted proteins | sample MGYA00579265_ERZ1643246 | MGnify/ENA primary metagenome ERZ1643246 (study PRJEB29033, sample SAMEA4952261) | chicken gut metagenome | biome: Broiler Chicken; feature: Gastrointestinal Tract; material: Caecum | place: Ireland | collected 2018 | study: Broiler...
ATGATGGACGGGCGGCTGTGGAGCAGGCCCCCGGCAGTGAGATCGCCAAGGAGTAACGATGCCTATAAATAAGCGAAATGGGCGAAAGCAGGCCCAGCATTTAATGTTGGCTCGAGGACAGTTAGAAATACTCCGGCGCCTTGGCGAAGTTAGTACGGGGCGTCCATGGGGGAGTGGAACGAAAAAGAATCAGGTGGTGGCATGGAGAAATGCTCATCCTGAGGGAAGTAAGGCTGACTGTCACCGGGACACCGGGCTGGATCCTAAGACGATTCGGAAGTGGTGGTGTAGTACTGTAGAGGACCCCCAAACTTCTGGAAAAGAACTGTTGCCACAGGACTCCTAATTTGCTCAAAAGTGGCTCTGTGAGGCCCTACAGGGCTTCTTTCTTGGGGTGTGGGTAAAAACCCCTCTTGTGGGGGATACAGGGCGTTACTGGCGGATTTTGGGCCACTTTTACGGAGAGGTTTCAAGCGTTTTTATATTTACTAAAAATACTTGATTTATCATAAGTAGAGTATATAATATAAATTGAATAAGTCATAAAAATGGTATAAATGGTAAAAGGAGGACGGATTATGGCTGTTATTGCCGTTGCGAACCAAAAGGGCGGTGTGGCAAAGACCACTTCGACTCACAATTTAGGGGTAGCTTTGGCTGCCGCAGGGAAAAAAGTTTTAATGATCGATCTGGATAGCCAAGCGAGTCTTACCATAAGTACAGGTTTGGAGCCGTTGGAAATGCAGCGAACCATTGTTGATGTTCTTCGGAAGGATGCAGTTCCGATTGGGGAGTGTGTGCGTCCAATTACGGAGCGTCTCCATATCATTCCCTCCATCATCGATTTGGCCCCCATGGAGATGGAACTTCTTTCCAGGGCAAGTCGGGAGAAGATTTTGGATCGCGCGCTGAAGCCCGTCCGGGGGAGTTATGATTTTATTTTGATTGATTGTCCTCCGCAGCTCTCCATCCTGACGATCAATGCGTTATCCTGTGCGGATGGTGTCGTGATCCCTGTGAAAACGGATTACCTGGCCTACCGTGGTCTAACGCAGCTGCAGGACAGTATCCAGGAGGTGCAGGAGCTTATCAATCCTGGGCTGAGAGTTTTGGGTGTGATTGCCACGCTCTACGATACCAGAGTGAAAGACGATCAAGAGATTTTGGCACTGCTGCAGAAGGAGTATAATCTGCTAGGGGTCATCAAACGCCTGGCAGTGGCGAAGAAAGGGATCTATGATGGACGGGCGGCTGTGGAGCAGGCCCCCGGCAGTGAGATCGCCAAGGAGTATGCAGCTATTGCAAATTGGTTGGTAGAAGAACAGAAGGAGGTCAAAGACCATGAGTAATTTGGAGCAGAGAGAGAATCGAAGAAGATCAATTGTGGCGAATATGGTAGGAGAGGCAGAGCAGCCGGTAACCACCAATGGGCGAGGCAGGCCCAAGGAAAACAGGGAAACGAAAAAGAGCGTGACCTTCTCGGTTCTTCCTAGCTTGTATGAGGATATCCAGAAGATTGCCTATGTGGAGCGCCGCAGCTTTAGCGAGGTGGTTGCGAAACTCCTGGAGCAGTATCGGGAGGATCACCAGGCGGAAATTTCCGAGTATGACAGGGTAAAAAACAGCTGAAAATCGAAAATGCAAGTAATACTTTACAAAAAGACAAACGAACTTGCTTTACATTAAATTGCAAATGATGCAAAATTTGGGGTAGAGATATGAAATTACACGAGAAATTATACCAGCTTCGAAAACAAAAGAGTTTGACGCAAGCTGAGGTAGCGGAAATTTTAGATGTTTCCAGACAGTCTGTCTCAAATTGGGAGTCAGGGACGATTGAACCCTCTATGAAGAGATTGAAGATGTTAAGTCAGTTATATGAAGTCTCTTTGGATTATTTAGTTAGAGAAGAGGAAGAGCCAAATACTGATGAAATTGAGCAGAGAGATTTTCTTTCCCAATCCCAAGGGGAAGAGCCTGTAGATAAGATAGAAGGTGGAGCCAATGGGGTTCATAATTTGCATTCCGGTTTTTATGGAAGGAGTGTGAAGGTAGGCGTGGATGCGGTGAAACCAAAAAGGATGGTTTGCTTTGTTTTACTAGCAGTTGTTATCGTCCTATGTGTAGGCGCAGTTATGGGATTAATTTGGTGGTCGAACCAACCCAGTCGACAGTTTTACTATTGGGAGGAAGAACTCTCAATGGAACCTGAATTCACAGGGATTAGTCTCACGATAACTAGTGCAACCAGAAATAAAGATGGTTCAGGTTCACTTGCCTATACATTGGAGAATAGCTCCAAAGAGGTAAAATACTGGGGACCTAATAAGCCGTGGATTGATTATGCAGATGATGATGGTTGGCACACAGTATATCCAAAGGAGGAAGTAGAAACTTTTGAAGTGAAACAAGCTAACTCATTGGATGCAAATGTATCTAAGAATTTTGTGGAAGCCTTCCCTGCCAATGTCCTAAAACTGCCTGGAGAATATCGTTTTTGCGTTGATGGGGCAGGTTCAGTCAGGTTTGTAGTTTTGGATAATGGAACGATTGTAGTTAGTGACAGTTGACTTATTCAAAAGAGAGGAGCAGAAGGTATGAGAAAATTTAGGAGAAAAGCCGTATTTATGTGTCTGTTTGCAATGGCTATGATGGTACGCAGACCATTTTGCGGTGTATGCGGGGAGTAATGCAGGTACATATAAGAAATATTCCTTGGCATACAGATGGGATGTTGGTGGGGATTATGTGAATAATGCTTCTGGATCAGCGTATGAATCTCGTGGAATGTATGATGATTGGGCTATCTTGGAGTGTGATACAGCCTTAGGAGTCGGACATTTAGGAAAGATTGCGACAAATAGTGCAGATAGTATGATGGATTACACTTACGACACACAAGGATATCCATTTGATAAAAATGTTGCCGAGTTTGGCCCAAATCCTAATTTGGACAATTTAGTTCAATATCGGATGTACACAACGTCTGGGAGAATTTATGGGGATATGTATGGCCCAACGAGATCAGCGCGTTATTTGGATGTAGTTGCTATGAATCTTGATGCAACGCAGGGTCAAAGTGGATCTCCGATTTATCGATATGTCTCTGGCTCAGGATATTGTGCCCAAGCGATGATTGTTGCAGGGAAAGATTCGTTACAACAAAATTATGCAATTCTAATCAACGATTGGTTGTACAGTGTAATACAAGGATTATAATAACGGAATTCATTGTACATCAAAGAGAAGAACAAGAATGGGGAGGGATGGAGCTTTGAACGGAGACTGGAGCAGATCAGCGATCCTATCCAATGTAACCATGCGCCAGACCTTTAAAGATGTGTGTTAAGTGAGTTCGTTCGAAAAAAGGGATAACAGAGAGAAGACCCGGACATATTTCCGGGTCTTCTTTTGAAGAAAGCTGTTCACATTGGGTCTGTTGCATCATCTGCCAGCATTACTAAGCTATCAAAATAGATGTTTATTTTGATAGCCTCAAATACAGGCTACATAAATTCAGGAATATCATTCCTCTGGAAGAATGGTTGCGTATTGCTGACTCTCCGCAATAAATTGCTCGTACTCCTCCTGGGATATGAATCCGCTTTCTAAATTTTCTTGCTGAGCTTTCAAAAACAGTTGATAGTCTAGGTCATCTTGTGGAGGAGTCGTTTCGTTTATCTGGGACACCTTAGCTGAGAAACTAGATAAAGAGATGGGTGAGGCAGTATTAGGAATGTTACTCTCATTTGAATAAATGACACTTTGATAAACTTTATCGTTAGAACGTGTTTGAGTAGAATTTAACTTATACACACCAAGCTGGGAACCGGTAACATAGTAATAGTCGCCTTCAGTAGTGAAGCCTCCACCATAGCTAGGTTGGTATAGGAAGAGCATATATTCATTTCCGATTTCAAAATCGTATGAAATCTCATTTACGACCTCTAAATTTCCAGATATACCTTCGTTAACTCTAACGGAAATAGGAGAACCATCTACTTCCCCTCGTAGAACTGTTTTTGGCTCGAAATAGTAATCTGTAAAGTTAGACACTCCACCGCCTACAGATTTAATCTGAAATGCAGAAGATTTATCTACCAGTTTTGCTGTTATGACTAAAGAGGACTCTTCGACCAATTCTTCCTGAGTCATGTCGGCTAATACAGAACTGATCACAGCGACATATTCTACCGATTGGGAGGGGCTATGAGGCGAGTTGTCCTGAGTTATAGGCGAATTATGTACATGGTACAAACCGATGGTAGTCACCGCTATAAAACATACTGACAATGTTAAAGTAAAAATCCATAGATGTTTTTTTAGAAACGCCTTCATTATTGCAAACCTCCTTCATACTCGTTGCAGGATAAAAGAATTTATCCATAAATTGCTTGAATTGCAGCCAGATCATCTGAATGAAGGCTCCTTTTTTCAGCATTTTTACTTGACACGGCATACATTACAGAAGCTGGAACGTCCATATTGTCAGCGATACCAACTGTGTGCCCAGCTTCGTGCAAAAAGACCGACCAGACGTCATACTTATCTGGTTGGGCACTGTTTGCCCATGAGTAAGACATATTTATGTTGATATCTGATTCGACTACCATGTGGTTACTCTTTAGAGAAAAAACAGTATTTTCGGCAACAGTACCGTTGCGACCTAGGGGAACACGATATACTTTATTTTCATTATCGTATAGAGGGTAGTCTTTATCAGAATGTGTGTCGTCAGCATACCTCCCTAAATATCCTGCATCCATAGCAGAATTCCATACATAGAGGGCCTCATTCATATGCGAAACGCTTAAATCGCCAAAATCCTCATGAGGTAAGTAACGAATTTCCGTTCCCAACCAGATACCATCTTCATGTAAAACATATGCCTGAGAAAACATTGTAGGAAAACAAGTGAATACGCACAAAACAGTAATAAGGATGATAGTGAAAAAACGTTTTAATTCACATCGAACCATACAAAGTACACCTCCATTTTGCTAAGACCATCTCGGAATTCGATTGTTTGACGAATAGTGAATCGGAAGGAGATAAATGTAATCCATAGGAGATTATCTCCCAGAACTATATTTCACAATAAAATATACCATAAAATTTCAAAATTATAAATAATTTTAGATATAAAATTGATTTTTGATAATCTAAGCCCCCTAGAGAGGGGCTTGACTTAAAAAATAAAATGTGCAATAAAATATATTGATAATCTAAGCCCCCAGCAGGGTATCTGTAGGTTGTTTTATAGAGCTTCTTGTATTCTTCTTCATGCTGCTCTTTCCGTGTGTGCTTTCTCCTTGCTCTTTTGCTCCCCCTCCCCCCTTGCCCTTTTTCTTCTCTGTTACTTTCTTCTTTAGAGGTGTGTCCTGTGTCTGATTATCTTGACTGCTATGAATATCTGAACTCCCGGTTTTCCCAGGTGGACGGCTGCGCTTTTTACGCCGAACTGTTCCCGGACAATGAGAACGCCGGGGAACGGCATACGGACTTCTCCCACCCTAATGCGGTGTATTTGTACCGGGATGAGCAGGGAGAGGAGCACCGGCTCCGGCGGCGGAAGATGTGTAACGACACCTGGGAGCAGGATTATAAGGAGTTTGTAGAGGGGAACAGCCTTACCCTGTGCAGCGGCCTTACCTACCGCCGAAACCAGAATACTGCCATAGGATACAGTATATTTGAAAAAGCTGACGGAGTAGGACATATTATCAGTAGGCAAAAATGATGTGAGCGTCCATTGGTCACAGAAAAAGACCCCGGAGCGGTGGCTTCGGGGTCTTTCCCTTGTGTTAGAGAAAATGTCTGAGAGTATCAGCATCTTTGAGAGCGCTCTCCAAAATTCTACTTAATATAGAGGTGTAGCCTTTTCCTAATGATTTTGCCGTATTTAGGGCCTGGGGGGAAAGGCGCAGAGTCACGGATTGTTTTCTGCGTTCTTCTCTTCGAAGCTGAGAGGCTCGTGCAAGCTGATGAAGCTGCTCCTGGGTAAGTTCGGGGGCATCTTCATCAGGATGAACGTCCCGTGATTTTAATTCTTCTAGCATTTCTTTCTGTGTGGAAGTTAGGGGTTGCTTCAAATCGATATCTTTACGAATAATCATAGTATGCTCTCCTTTCTTGCTTAGTGGCTTTTCTGGCAGAGATTAGGCGGATAGCATCGCCACGTTCCGTATACACGACAAAAACGACAATTGCCACGCCGTTAATCTCCCCAATCGTAATGTATCTATCCTCGATGTCCGAATGGGCCTCATCGTACAATTCTAACCGGTTTTTGTCCTCGAACACTCGTGCTGCTGTCGTAAAATCAATCCCATGCTTGGCGATGTTGATTTGCTCTTTATTATCATCCCACTCAAAGCGCACATCTGACCCTCCCATTCTCCTCTCCTATTATATATTAATAGAGTGCAAATTGCAATACAAAAAGAAGTGCACTATGAAGAAAAATGAGTCTTAGGGTTCGGTGCTTTATTGAGGCGGCTTAATGAGATGGCGGCAAAGAATAAAGCATTACAGAATGTGGTATACTTGAAAACGTCTGCTGCGTATGCTATAATACCAGTAGGCAAGAACGATGTGAGAGTCCATTGGACACAGCGAAAGGCCCCGGAGCTGCCACTCCGGGGCCTTTCATTATGCCGTTTTGGATGAGGGTGGCTTATTCCCTGGGCTGGCTACCAGTTGCTACTCTCCATCCAGCCACTTGCACAGGAAGTAGGCAACAACCTGAGCGATGATAGAGAGGAAAAATGATGTGAGAAATTCGTCCATTGGACACACCCCCTTTCTGCTCCTGTGTGGGGGTGGTAGCCTGCATAGTATAACAGGAAACGATTGAGATTGCAATTTGAACGGGAAGGTTTTGTAGAAGGGAGTAACGGTTTACCCGTTTATCTTATGAATGGGTAAACCGTTATATAAAGATCTTTTGGAATATGTTGACATGCGCTTCTTTCTATGGTAAGATGACACTGAAATGATATAATCTTCTGAAAACGAGAAAAGACCAGGAGATGATACGGCATGACAAAAGCCCAAGAATGGATTCGGCGATATCTTGAAACTCAATTTATTGGTGTGAGGTATGAAGAACGCGGGGTTGATCGCATTGCGGTGATCGACTGTGAGGGTGAAGAAATGGAATTTACGACTAACAGTTTTGCAGATATCATCGATGCAAAAACTGGCCAAATTATCGCCATTTCTGATTGTTCCCATCGGGAAGAAGAGTCAACAAAATTAGATGAACCCACTCAATGGGAAAATCAGCCATCATATTTTGGATAACAGCTTTACTCGTCTGGGCGAGGATAAACAGTGATTAGGCCCAGAGCGTCCTGGCTCTTTGCCAGGGGTTCAGTTTATACTGATTTAAGAAGCCGAACGGGATGGATGCTCCTATGTGATGTACAGGCTTGCCGTAGTAACCCTTGTGAACAGGAAAGTGCATCATGGACCCACCGTTAGTAACCCTTGTGAAAGCGTTGGTAAGAAAAAGCATCATGAACGCCTTAACACCTTATGAAAGCTCTAGGACGCTGTATAAGGACTAGAGAGCTGCTCACTCTGAAAATAGAGCCGCCAGAACCCCAACTGGCGAGAGAAAGTAGAAATGGGGCTGCACACATAAGCAGTAAAAAAGTGTTGGAGGGAATTCTCCGAATCGTCACACATAAGACGTAAAAAAGTGTATTGCTGACTGGTCGAGGCCCTAGGTGGCTGGCAGTTGGCGGTCTAGCTTTAACTAATACATAATTAAATAAAATATAATAAATGCAATAAGTATAACAAATATAACATTTAGAAAAAGGGGAAATGCCTATTGGGACGAAAAAATAAGAAATACTCGAAAACTCTGCATCAACAGGCGTATGAACGGTTGAACAAGATGCAATCGTTTGGAGAGAGTAAAAAAGAAGCTGAAAAAATGGGGACTGAACACGAAAAGATCTTTTCCTATAATACCTATCAAAGCTATTGGAAACACACAAAATACTTTCTCCAATATCTCAAAGAGAAACACCCGGAGTGTACTACGTTAAGAGCCGCAAAAAATTATGTAAATGAATGGTTGCAATATAGGGTAAATCAAGGCTTGTCCGCCTGGACGGTTCAGTTGGAGGCCAAGGCGCTTGGTAAGCTCTACGGAATTCAGCCAGATGATCCGGACTATTTTCATCCTCCCAAACGGAATCGGAAAGATATCAAACGAAGTCGGGGGGATAAGGTCCGCGACCAGCACTTTTCAAAAACAAATAATGATGAACTGATTAAATTTTGCCAGGGAACCGGATTGCGTCGGAGTGAGTTAGAGGAACTTCGGGGAAAAGATCTGATATCAAAGCAAGAGATTGACAAGGAGATAGGTGTTCTGAAACAGAAGGACTGTACCCCTGGAGAGCAGAAAAGGTTGGAGATTCTTCAAGATACGCAAATGTTTCCTAATGTGGAGTGGTTTACTCACGTTCGAAACGGGAAAGGGGGGCGCGAGAGAATTAGTCCAATCATTGGGCCTCATGCCGAACAAATTGTCGAAAGGATACAGGGTACACCGGCTGAAGAAAAAGTTTGGCAGCACGTTAATGTGAATGCCGACATCCATAGTTACCGTTCTGAGTACGCAACAGCTATTTATAAAACCCATGCTCGGTCGATTGAAGAAATTCCGTTTGATAAAGTCAATCGGGGAACTGGCCGGAGGTATCAAAGTGAGGTTTATGTGTGTAGGAAGGATGAGGCCGGCAAGAAACTGGACAAAAACGCAATGTTAATTTGCAGCAAAGCTCTAGGCCACAACCGGATTGAGGTTGTGGCGAACAACTATATTCGCAACCTGTAAGGGGGGGCTGCAGTGGCTGAGTTCGTCAGGAAGAATATGCTGGGAGGATATAAAGTTGTCCCAGAAGGCGCGAGTGATCCACAGTGCACTCATGTTATTCTTACAAAAGCAGAATATTCTGAGTTCTTAAAGGAAGAAGCAGGACTGCGGACGAGTGTTCAAGATGAAAAGCGAAGAGCTGATGCTACTAAAGTGGAAGCTAATCGAAAAATAGCAGAAGCACAGAAAGAAGCTGCCAGGGAAATTGACCAGGTGAGAAAAGAAATGGCGGTGGTCCAAAGCGCTTTGGATGATGAGGTGGAGTTGAATATAAACCTAAAGCGTATAGCAAAGGAACGCGCGAATGCCGACCGGCATCTAAAACCGAAGAAGGGGCACACGGGATATGTGGTGGTTAGCTCTATGGAAAAGGCGTATAGGTATCGCTCTGGACGAGGCACAGAGGTGGTGTCCCTGTGGGAAACCGTAGTTCAAACTCCTTATGAGATAGGATTTTCTGAAGAAGTAGCGCGCAAGCAAATTCTAGAGGAACTCCGAAATGAGATTATGCAGGATATCGGAATAGAAGCGTTCAGTAGTAAGAGATATGAGGAACTGGTGTTTCTCAAAGAGTGGAGACAAACGCTCGTTAACTACAACGTGATGATGGATGTGAGGTTGAAAGGGAACTATCGAGCAGGATACTGGGAGGTGTATTTCTACATACCTACCCATTGGGACAAATTCCAAAAAACATGATGAGTAAATACTATAAATAGAAAAATTGCAATAAATATATTATTCATCAAAAATATTATATTTATTAAAAATCTACTAAATAGTAAAAATGGATTATGCCATATAAAGCCAGCCTAGTTCCCAGAAAAATGAAGCAGGAACTAGGCTGGAAATTACGTTAAAATAGGGACATAATCTATTGATAATATACGCCCCCTGTTTATAGGAAGAATAGGGACATAATCTATTGATAATATACGCCCCCTGTTTATAGGAAGGTAGGGGCTGGTTTTAGTGTATGTTTGTGTTTCCTTCGTTATTCAAGTTTTTATTGAGTGTTGTCGTTGATTGAGAAAGCCGGAGGGAGAGAGGGGTGGCGGAAGGGTGTGGGAATGTGGTAAACCCATAGGGTTTTCCATCATTTCCATGCCCTGGAGCCGAAGGGGAGAGGGGGAGGTGGCTTTCTCCTTGCTCTTTTGCTCCCCCTCTCCCCTTTCATTTTTTCTTTGTTACTTTCTTTTTTGTGGGAGGTACTTTTATGGCAGATGTTTGTGAAGGATCTTCCTTGCAGCAGCTTCGTGCGCTATATCGAGAGAAAAATGTTCATCTTACTCGGGTTTTATGTTCTGTTTCTCCTTTTGAGTTTTATCGCGCGGTTTTTCCTGTGGGTTCGTTCGAACGGAAAGGAGAGTTTTCTGATAAAAAGGGAAATGGGCTTGCTCTCCGTTTTGAAGATTCCGGTCGGGTCTTGCGGTTTACTCTTACGGATGAGCTAGATGCACTTGGAGAGATCCTGGGGTGTCCGTTTGCGATTATTTCGCCTATTTCTTATTTTGGAAAATCTCGCAGTGGAAGAAATGCAAGATATCTTTATGCGTTGGCTTTTGATTTGGATGGGGTTGAGATGTCTCAACTTCGGGATGTTTTGCATCAGATGAATAAAGGCATTTTGCCCAGGGCTACCTTTGTTGTAAATAGTGGGACGGGGTTGCACTTGTATTATGTGTTACGAACACCCGTGCCGATGTATCCTCAGAACCAAAAGTGGCTAAGGGAGTTAAAGTATTCTTTAACAAGGCAGATTTGGAACAGATTTACCTCAACGATCAAAGAGCCTCAGATGCAGAGTGTGTTACAGGGATTCCGTGCAGTGGGATCGGGATCTAAATTGGGCCTAGATTATCCTGTAGTGGCCTTTCGGCTTGGCGATCCGATAGAGATAGAGGACTTGCTGCCATTTATCCCGGATAGTAATGGTGAGCAGCAGCATGTTATGGGGCTTATGCAGAAAAAGAGTACATTGACTCTTGCTGAGGCTAAGGAAAAGTATCCTGATTGGTATGAGCGGCGGATTGTTCAGAAAGAGCATCGAAGTCGCTGGACGGTGAAGCGAGATTTGTATGACTGGTGGTTCCATCGTATTTCGGATGAAATTAGGGTAGGCCATCGTTACTACGGTATTATGACCTTGGCGATTTATGCGAAGAAGTGTGGAATTAGTGAGGAAGAACTGCGGAGAGATGCTTTCTCGTTGCTCGAGCCTTACGATGAGATGAGCGAAGAAGAAACTAATCGGTTTACGGAAGATGATGTTGTGTGTGCGTTGGAAATGTTTAATGAGGACTACGTGACTTTTCCAAGGGACGATATCGGTAGGTTGTCTGGTTTAACGATGCCTATAAATAAGCGAAATGGGCGAAAGCAGGCCCAGCATTTAATGTTGGCTCGAGGACAGTTAGAAATACTCCGGCGCCTTGGCGAAGTTAGTACGGGGCGTCCATGGGGGAGTGGAACGAAAAAGAATCAGGTGGTGGCATGGAGAAATGCTCATCCTGAGGGAAGTAAGGCTGACTGTCACCGGGACACCGGGCTGGATCCTAAGACGATTCGGAAGTGGTGGTGTAGTACTGTAGAGGACCCCCAAACTTCTGGAAAAGAACTGTTGCCACAGGACTCCTAATTTGCTCAAAAGTGGCTCTGTGAGGCCCTACAGGGCTTCTTTCTTGGGGTGTGGGTAAAAACCCCTCTTGTGGGGGATACAGGGCGTTACTGGCGGATTTTGGGCCACTTTTACGGAGAGGTTTCAAGCGTTTTTATATTTACTAAAAATACTTGATTTATCATAAGTAGAGTATATAATATAAATTGAATAAGTCATAAAAATGGTATAAATGGTAAAAGGAGGACGGATTATGGCTGTTATTGCCGTTGCGAACCAAAAGGGCGGTGTGGCAAAGACCACTTCGACTCACAATTTAGGGGTAGCTTTGGCTGCCGCAGGGAAAAAAGTTTTAATGATCGATCTGGATAGCCAAGCGAGTCTTACCATAAGTACAGGTTTGGAGCCGTTGGAAATGCAGCGAACCATTGTTGATGTTCTTCGGAAGGATGCAGTTCCGATTGGGGAGTGTGTGCGTCCAATTACGGAGCGTCTCCATATCATTCCCTCCATCATCGATTTGGCCCCCATGGAGATGGAACTTCTTTCCAGGGCAAGTCGGGAGAAGATTTTGGATCGCGCGCTGAAGCCCGTCCGGGGGAGTTATGATTTTATTTTGATTGATTGTCCTCCGCAGCTCTCCATCCTGACGATCAATGCGTTATCCTGTGCGGATGGTGTCGTGATCCCTGTGAAAACGGATTACCTGGCCTACCGTGGTCTAACGCAGCTGCAGGACAGTATCCAGGAGGTGCAGGAGCTTATCAATCCTGGGCTGAGAGTTTTGGGTGTGATTGCCACGCTCTACGATACCAGAGTGAAAGACGATCAAGAGATTTTGGCACTGCTGCAGAAGGAGTATAATCTGCTAGGGGTCATCAAACGCCTGGCAGTGGCGAAGAAAGGGATCTATGATGGACGGGCGGCTGTGGAGCAGGCCCCCGGCAGTGAGATCGCCAAGGAGTAACGATGCCTATAAATAAGCGAAATGGGCGAAAGCAGGCCCAGCATTTAATGTTGGCTCGAGGACAGTTAGAAATACTCCGGCGCCTTGGCGAAGTTAGTACGGGGCGTCCATGGGGGAGTGGAACGAAAAAGAATCAGGTGGTGGCATGGAGAAATGCTCATCCTGAGGGAAGTAAGGCTGACTGTCACCGGGACACCGGGCTGGATCCTAAGACGATTCGGAAGTGGTGGTGTAGTACTGTAGAGGACCCCCAAACTTCTGGAAAAGAACTGTTGCCACAGGACTCCTAATTTGCTCAAAAGTGGCTCTGTGAGGCCCTACAGGGCTTCTTTCTTGGGGTGTGGGTAAAAACCCCTCTTGTGGGGGATACAGGGCGTTACTGGCGGATTTTGGGCCACTTTTACGGAGAGGTTTCAAGCGTTTTTATATTTACTAAAAATACTTGATTTATCATAAGTAGAGTATATAATATAAATTGAATAAGTCATAAAAATGGTATAAATGGTAAAAGGAGGACGGATTATGGCTGTTATTGCCGTTGCGAACCAAAAGGGCGGTGTGGCAAAGACCACTTCGACTCACAATTTAGGGGTAGCTTTGGCTGCCGCAGGGAAAAAAGTTTTAATGATCGATCTGGATAGCCAAGCGAGTCTTACCATAAGTACAGGTTTGGAGCCGTTGGAAATGCAGCGAACCATTGTTGATGTTCTTCGGAAGGATGCAGTTCCGATTGGGGAGTGTGTGCGTCCAATTACGGAGCGTCTCCATATCATTCCCTCCATCATCGATTTGGCCCCCATGGAGATGGAACTTCTTTCCAGGGCAAGTCGGGAGAAGATTTTGGATCGCGCGCTGAAGCCCGTCCGGGGGAGTTATGATTTTATTTTGATTGATTGTCCTCCGCAGCTCTCCATCCTGACGATCAATGCGTTATCCTGTGCGGATGGTGTCGTGATCCCTGTGAAAACGGATTACCTGGCCTACCGTGGTCTAACGCAGCTGCAGGACAGTATCCAGGAGGTGCAGGAGCTTATCAATCCTGGGCTGAGAGTTTTGGGTGTGATTGCCACGCTCTACGATACCAGAGTGAAAGACGATCAAGAGATTTTGGCACTGCTGCAGAAGGAGTATAATCTGCTAGGGGTCATCAAACGCCTGGCAGTGGCGAAGAAAGGGATCTATGATGGACGGGCGGCTGTGGAGCAGGCCCCCGGCAGTGAGATCGCCAAGGAGTATGCAGCTATTGCAAATTGGTTGGTAGAAGAACAGAAGGAGGTCAAAGACCATGAGTAATTTGGAGCAGAGAGAGAATCGAAGAAGATCAATTGTGGCGAATATGGTAGGAGAGGCAGAGCAGCCGGTAACCACCAATGGGCGAGGCAGGCCCAAGGAAAACAGGGAAACGAAAAAGAGCGTGACCTTCTCGGTTCTTCCTAGCTTGTATGAGGATATCCAGAAGATTGCCTATGTGGAGCGCCGCAGCTTTAGCGAGGTGGTTGCGAAACTCCTGGAGCAGTATCGGGAGGATCACCAGGCGGAAATTTCCGAGTATGACAGGGTAAAAAACAGCTGAAAATCGAAAATGCAAGTAATACTTTACAAAAAGACAAACGAACTTGCTTTACATTAAATTGCAAATGATGCAAAATTTGGGGTAGAGATATGAAATTACACGAGAAATTATACCAGCTTCGAAAACAAAAGAGTTTGACGCAAGCTGAGGTAGCGGAAATTTTAGATGTTTCCAGACAGTCTGTCTCAAATTGGGAGTCAGGGACGATTGAACCCTCTATGAAGAGATTGAAGATGTTAAGTCAGTTATATGAAGTCTCTTTGGATTATTTAGTTAGAGAAGAGGAAGAGCCAAATACTGATGAAATTGAGCAGAGAGATTTTCTTTCCCAATCCCAAGGGGAAGAGCCTGTAGATAAGATAGAAGGTGGAGCCAATGGGGTTCATAATTTGCATTCCGGTTTTTATGGAAGGAGTGTGAAGGTAGGCGTGGATGCGGTGAAACCAAAAAGGATGGTTTGCTTTGTTTTACTAGCAGTTGTTATCGTCCTATGTGTAGGCGCAGTTATGGGATTAATTTGGTGGTCGAACCAACCCAGTCGACAGTTTTACTATTGGGAGGAAGAACTCTCAATGGAACCTGAATTCACAGGGATTAGTCTCACGATAACTAGTGCAACCAGAAATAAAGATGGTTCAGGTTCACTTGCCTATACATTGGAGAATAGCTCCAAAGAGGTAAAATACTGGGGACCTAATAAGCCGTGGATTGATTATGCAGATGATGATGGTTGGCACACAGTATATCCAAAGGAGGAAGTAGAAACTTTTGAAGTGAAACAAGCTAACTCATTGGATGCAAATGTATCTAAGAATTTTGTGGAAGCCTTCCCTGCCAATGTCCTAAAACTGCCTGGAGAATATCGTTTTTGCGTTGATGGGGCAGGTTCAGTCAGGTTTGTAGTTTTGGATAATGGAACGATTGTAGTTAGTGACAGTTGACTTATTCAAAAGAGAGGAGCAGAAGGTATGAGAAAATTTAGGAGAAAAGCCGTATTTATGTGTCTGTTTGCAATGGCTATGATGGTACGCAGACCATTTTGCGGTGTATGCGGGGAGTAATGCAGGTACATATAAGAAATATTCCTTGGCATACAGATGGGATGTTGGTGGGGATTATGTGAATAATGCTTCTGGATCAGCGTATGAATCTCGTGGAATGTATGATGATTGGGCTATCTTGGAGTGTGATACAGCCTTAGGAGTCGGACATTTAGGAAAGATTGCGACAAATAGTGCAGATAGTATGATGGATTACACTTACGACACACAAGGATATCCATTTGATAAAAATGTTGCCGAGTTTGGCCCAAATCCTAATTTGGACAATTTAGTTCAATATCGGATGTACACAACGTCTGGGAGAATTTATGGGGATATGTATGGCCCAACGAGATCAGCGCGTTATTTGGATGTAGTTGCTATGAATCTTGATGCAACGCAGGGTCAAAGTGGATCTCCGATTTATCGATATGTCTCTGGCTCAGGATATTGTGCCCAAGCGATGATTGTTGCAGGGAAAGATTCGTTACAACAAAATTATGCAATTCTAATCAACGATTGGTTGTACAGTGTAATACAAGGATTATAATAACGGAATTCATTGTACATCAAAGAGAAGAACAAGAATGGGGAGGGATGGAGCTTTGAACGGAGACTGGAGCAGATCAGCGATCCTATCCAATGTAACCATGCGCCAGACCTTTAAAGATGTGTGTTAAGTGAGTTCGTTCGAAAAAAGGGATAACAGAGAGAAGACCCGGACATATTTCCGGGTCTTCTTTTGAAGAAAGCTGTTCACATTGGGTCTGTTGCATCATCTGCCAGCATTACTAAGCTATCAAAATAGATGTTTATTTTGATAGCCTCAAATACAGGCTACATAAATTCAGGAATATCATTCCTCTGGAAGAATGGTTGCGTATTGCTGACTCTCCGCAATAAATTGCTCGTACTCCTCCTGGGATATGAATCCGCTTTCTAAATTTTCTTGCTGAGCTTTCAAAAACAGTTGATAGTCTAGGTCATCTTGTGGAGGAGTCGTTTCGTTTATCTGGGACACCTTAGCTGAGAAACTAGATAAAGAGATGGGTGAGGCAGTATTAGGAATGTTACTCTCATTTGAATAAATGACACTTTGATAAACTTTATCGTTAGAACGTGTTTGAGTAGAATTTAACTTATACACACCAAGCTGGGAACCGGTAACATAGTAATAGTCGCCTTCAGTAGTGAAGCCTCCACCATAGCTAGGTTGGTATAGGAAGAGCATATATTCATTTCCGATTTCAAAATCGTATGAAATCTCATTTACGACCTCTAAATTTCCAGATATACCTTCGTTAACTCTAACGGAAATAGGAGAACCATCTACTTCCCCTCGTAGAACTGTTTTTGGCTCGAAATAGTAATCTGTAAAGTTAGACACTCCACCGCCTACAGATTTAATCTGAAATGCAGAAGATTTATCTACCAGTTTTGCTGTTATGACTAAAGAGGACTCTTCGACCAATTCTTCCTGAGTCATGTCGGCTAATACAGAACTGATCACAGCGACATATTCTACCGATTGGGAGGGGCTATGAGGCGAGTTGTCCTGAGTTATAGGCGAATTATGTACATGGTACAAACCGATGGTAGTCACCGCTATAAAACATACTGACAATGTTAAAGTAAAAATCCATAGATGTTTTTTTAGAAACGCCTTCATTATTGCAAACCTCCTTCATACTCGTTGCAGGATAAAAGAATTTATCCATAAATTGCTTGAATTGCAGCCAGATCATCTGAATGAAGGCTCCTTTTTTCAGCATTTTTACTTGACACGGCATACATTACAGAAGCTGGAACGTCCATATTGTCAGCGATACCAACTGTGTGCCCAGCTTCGTGCAAAAAGACCGACCAGACGTCATACTTATCTGGTTGGGCACTGTTTGCCCATGAGTAAGACATATTTATGTTGATATCTGATTCGACTACCATGTGGTTACTCTTTAGAGAAAAAACAGTATTTTCGGCAACAGTACCGTTGCGACCTAGGGGAACACGATATACTTTATTTTCATTATCGTATAGAGGGTAGTCTTTATCAGAATGTGTGTCGTCAGCATACCTCCCTAAATATCCTGCATCCATAGCAGAATTCCATACATAGAGGGCCTCATTCATATGCGAAACGCTTAAATCGCCAAAATCCTCATGAGGTAAGTAACGAATTTCCGTTCCCAACCAGATACCATCTTCATGTAAAACATATGCCTGAGAAAACATTGTAGGAAAACAAGTGAATACGCACAAAACAGTAATAAGGATGATAGTGAAAAAACGTTTTAATTCACATCGAACCATACAAAGTACACCTCCATTTTGCTAAGACCATCTCGGAATTCGATTGTTTGACGAATAGTGAATCGGAAGGAGATAAATGTAATCCATAGGAGATTATCTCCCAGAACTATATTTCACAATAAAATATACCATAAAATTTCAAAATTATAAATAATTTTAGATATAAAATTGATTTTTGATAATCTAAGCCCCCTAGAGAGGGGCTTGACTTAAAAAATAAAATGTGCAATAAAATATATTGATAATCTAAGCCCCCAGCAGGGTATCTGTAGGTTGTTTTATAGAGCTTCTTGTATTCTTCTTCATGCTGCTCTTTCCGTGTGTGCTTTCTCCTTGCTCTTTTGCTCCCCCTCCCCCCTTGCCCTTTTTCTTCTCTGTTACTTTCTTCTTTAGAGGTGTGTCCTGTGTCTGATTATCTTGACTGCTATGAATATCTGAACTCCCGGTTTTCCCAGGTGGACGGCTGCGCTTTTTACGCCGAACTGTTCCCGGACAATGAGAACGCCGGGGAACGGCATACGGACTTCTCCCACCCTAATGCGGTGTATTTGTACCGGGATGAGCAGGGAGAGGAGCACCGGCTCCGGCGGCGGAAGATGTGTAACGACACCTGGGAGCAGGATTATAAGGAGTTTGTAGAGGGGAACAGCCTTACCCTGTGCAGCGGCCTTACCTACCGCCGAAACCAGAATACTGCCATAGGATACAGTATATTTGAAAAAGCTGACGGAGTAGGACATATTATCAGTAGGCAAAAATGATGTGAGCGTCCATTGGTCACAGAAAAAGACCCCGGAGCGGTGGCTTCGGGGTCTTTCCCTTGTGTTAGAGAAAATGTCTGAGAGTATCAGCATCTTTGAGAGCGCTCTCCAAAATTCTACTTAATATAGAGGTGTAGCCTTTTCCTAATGATTTTGCCGTATTTAGGGCCTGGGGGGAAAGGCGCAGAGTCACGGATTGTTTTCTGCGTTCTTCTCTTCGAAGCTGAGAGGCTCGTGCAAGCTGATGAAGCTGCTCCTGGGTAAGTTCGGGGGCATCTTCATCAGGATGAACGTCCCGTGATTTTAATTCTTCTAGCATTTCTTTCTGTGTGGAAGTTAGGGGTTGCTTCAAATCGATATCTTTACGAATAATCATAGTATGCTCTCCTTTCTTGCTTAGTGGCTTTTCTGGCAGAGATTAGGCGGATAGCATCGCCACGTTCCGTATACACGACAAAAACGACAATTGCCACGCCGTTAATCTCCCCAATCGTAATGTATCTATCCTCGATGTCCGAATGGACATCATCATACAATTCTAACCGAAGCAACAACTGACGCACCTCTCTCCAGAGAACCGAGTGCTGGTTCTTCGAAATATGGAGCTTCTTATACAGGCCATACAGGATAAATGACAAACCAGGGACATTCCATAGGGGAATAGTCCCTGGTCTTTTTATTTCCCATCCCACGATTTGCTGCTATTCTCCCGAAATTCCTGAATTTCATGCTCTAACGCCGGCCTAATATCCGGCTTGCCGCAATCGGGGCAAGTTTCTATCTTTCCGACCCGGCTGAACGTAAACCCACACTTCTTGCAGTGGTATATTGGCATTTTCTATTTCCCTCCTAACAGGCGGCCATTGTATCACAAT
>ERZ1643246.2217-NODE-2217-length-19016-cov-10.092717_pt1 | contig 19016 bp, 13 predicted proteins | sample MGYA00579265_ERZ1643246 | MGnify/ENA primary metagenome ERZ1643246 (study PRJEB29033, sample SAMEA4952261) | chicken gut metagenome | biome: Broiler Chicken; feature: Gastrointestinal Tract; material: Caecum | place: Ireland | collected 2018 | study: Broiler...
GTAATCTTTGAAATGAAAATGAGAAATATAAATTTTTTAAGATTTTTTTTATGTGCAGTATCATTGTACCAACACAAAAATAATTTAAATTTTTACCATGAAAAATGAAACTTTTTGTTAAATAAAAAGGACTAAATAGTAAAAGCACAAAGTCATTTCATGTTTTTGTACAAAAAATATAAGGTAAAAATTATAAATTGGGACAAACTAATAGAGTTATGGGAAGTTGGGTTTCCAGGAGATGGAGAAAATGAAAAGAAAAAGATGGTTTTTGTTTATATTTCGTTTGCTTTTGTTTACATCTGTAATCAGTGTATTTATTCTTTGTTTTACAATATTTATTATGCAAACCAATGCCAAAAAGAATATAGATGTTTCACAAATGGAAATCAAATTAGTCGATGTGGCATTGCAAGAAAAAATTCCAATTGAAAAATTTAAAGGGCAAGTATCCAAAGTTGTTTATTTAACATTTGATGATGGACCAAATGAAAGTACAAACCAAATTCTTGATATATTAAAAAAAGAAAGAGTTTCTTCGACTTTTTTTATTGTAGGTTCCATGGTTAATGAAAAAAATGAAAACATTTTAAAGCGTATTGTAGAAGAAGGACATTATCTAGGTTCACATTCTATGACACATAATTATCAACTTCTTTATAAAAATAAAACCTATGTACATGAAATGTTGAAAGTACAAAAGATAATTCAGGATGTTACCGGAGTAGAAAGCACATTGGTTCGTTCCCCTTATGGAAGTTATCCGGGTTTAATAAAGGAAATGCGAGATGATGCTGTAAAAAATCAGTTAAAAATTTGGGATTGGACAATTGATTCATTAGATTGGAGTTTGATGGGAGAACCAGAAAAGATTCTTGCAAACATAAAGGAGCAGACCAAAAAGGATATAGAAGTAATCTTATTGCATGATCGAAAAACCACAGCTGAAGTATTACCAAAAATTATTCAATTTTTAAGAAGCCAAGGGTATGTTTTTAAATCATACAATGAGCAAGATCATTTTCCGCTAAATTTTTGGAATGATGAAAGACTTTAGATCATATTTAGAAGGGTATATTCACATTGAAATTAAAAAAAATAACAGTTATACTAATCTTACTTCTCATATTGGGACTATTGTTATTGTTTTATATAATTTATTCCAATCAGGATACACGTTTTTTTCAGAGTGTAAGCGATGTGTTGAAAATTGAGCAATCTGTTTCTTTACATATGGAGGAAATTTACATACTGTTTCGTGAAGAAAATGAATTATTTTATACCATAAAAACAAGTGGTGAAAAAAGTGAAGATGTATCTGATATGCTTCAACAGGTTTTATATAATATAACAAAAACCAAGGAAATGTATCAACAATTAGATCAATATAATCAGGAAATTCAAGCATTGTATCCCAAGTTAAAAAGGTTCTCAAATCAAATAAAAGAACCAGAAAAAAAAGAGTGGGCCGTTCAGCTCGTTAATTTAGAAAAAGAAAGATGGACATGTTTTGATCGCATATATAAACAATATCAAGAAATTTTAAAATTGCAAGAAGGGTTGTATCATATGCTGGAAGAAACGGAAATTTCTTTGGTAGATATAAATAACATCATTGATCAAATTGAAAAAAAGAGAGAGGTTTTTAATCGTTCCATCTGCACATTTAATAATTTTGGTGAGCAAATCAATGCATTGTTGGTCAATTTATCAAAATAAAGTTTGTTTGATAAAAAACGTTCTAACCTGATTTGAAGATTAGCAAGTTCATGTGTTTTTCATTGGACTGCTGATCTTTTTTTGTTAAAGGTAAATGGTTATTTTTTCGTAGCCTTTCACTATCTTTTTATTTCTTAATAGTAAGACAAGAAGACTCTTGCTTCTATGCATATAGATAGGCGGTATGTATATGTCATATACCAGCATAAGTATGTTACAAACATTTTTTTAGATCTTTTTTTAAGTTATGCCAAGTGAGAAAATAGAAAAGTATATCTTCTAGTCTTATAAGAATCTTTTGATACACAGCTTACCTTTTATAGTGGCAGAGGGTTTCAGTATGCCGATTGTTCTATAAAAAGATATTTGATATAGAGATGGTTCAAATTGTCAAGAGTTGGATAAATGTAAGGGTCATGGCTGGTAAAAAGGATTCTGGAGGATTTTAAGTAATGAAATACCGATACAGAGTGTTAAATTATAGATTTCTTAATGAACCAGGTGATTGAATAAAAATGGTGTGAAAGTTGGAGGAATGCAATCATCTTAGAATGGAGTTTCATCTGAAAAACACAAAGAGATTGAAAAATTCAAGCAAAGCCGATGTGTTTTAGGATAAAAATATTTATAATTTTAATATTTACTGAATGAAATTAGATAATAATTACGTATAACGATTTTATGCAATATGAATTGCATAATTATAATTTGTATATGTACTTTTGCATACAAATTTTACGAAACAAATGTTTTTCGTGACGCAATTATACCAGTTGTATACAGACGATTATTTTAGTAGATGTTTGGTCTTTTGGGTTACCTACTCATTCATTATATTTTCCTTTTAATATAATATATATTTTTAAATATTTAATTAAACATTATGGATTTTGGTGTATATATTCTATATGAAAATAAATCTTATCTAGATATATTTTATTTTGTAATGGTATGATAAAGATACCCTCAGCTATTGGAATGATAGATAGAATAAAGATACAATTCAATTTAATTTTGAAGGAATCTATATGAAATTTTCTTCATTTCATCTAACTTAAGTTTTTAGGTGATAACATAATTATTTATTATTCTCCAAATACAGAATTTTTATTTTAAATAGTTTTTTGAAATAGAAATATATGGGAAAATAAGATTTAATTGTATTTTTAATCATTATGTTAATATCTAGTAATTTTGAAAAAAAGATTAGGAATAAAGAGAGGTTCTTAAATATTTGTCATGGCTAATAGAATATAAGGAATTTCTCATTGCCTGATTGGGTACTGATATAAAAATAAAAGAATGAGTTGCTTATGGTGGATTAACAATTCATTGAATGTTGACAAGCCAAATATTCAAACTTTATTGAACGCTCCATATTTAAAGTGATTGAAGCAATGGTTAAGAACTTTATAAAATATGTGAATTCACCTGGAATGATAGAGTTAAAAGAGAAATTGGTTGAAAAATTTAAATGTCCTGGTAGATTTGTTGTTAGAAGTGTTAGACTATAGACAAAGGCATTTTTTAGCGAAGCTTGTTATTACTAACCATATCTTTGTTTCCGGAAAGTGGATGATTGTGGGATATCTTTATAATTCATCTGATTTTAGTCATATTCTGGGTTGTAATCATTTGTCTACAGTGCGGCTCTTTATTGCAAGTTTATTTTGTGTAAAAAAGAAACTGCAATAAAACCTGAGGGTGATTTCTTTGTATTTGGTTTATTTTCTTTGGAAGTTTTATTGCGAAATGTTCCACCCGTTTTATTTTGATTCAATTTTTTGCAAAAAGAGCTTTTTTGTTCTGGATTTTCCTACTTATGGAAATCGTATCATATAGCTTGTCAGCTAGGCAAAAGAATCAACGGTTTTTTGCATAGCTATTTTGCTTGATGTTTTGATTCATTTTCATTTTGTATTCATTTAGAAATGTATATCCCAATCGAAAGTATAGAGCAGGGAATTTTCCGTCTATACTTTTTTTATCTATCTATATCAGAAAAACATCTGATGTTCATCAAATATGGGACAATATGATACAATAATAGCAATAAACAATGGAAAAGAAAGGGTTTCATCATGAAAAAGTTAGTAGAGAAAGCACCTGCCAAAATTAATTTGGCTTTGGATGTACGTTATAAACGTCCGGATGGTTATCATGAAGTGGAAATGATTATGACGATGGTAGATTTGGTTGATCGGATTTACATTGAGGAAACGTCAGATTCATCTATACGGGTTACTTCTCAAGATCGCTTTGTTCCAAATGGTTCAAAAAATCTTGCCTACCAGGCTGCCCTTTTATTAAAAAATACATATGGAATTACAAAAGGGGTGCAAATTCAAATTGAAAAGACGATACCTGTAGCAGCAGGCTTGGCTGGTGGTAGCAGTGATGCAGCGGCCACTTTACGGGGACTAAATCGTTTATGGAATTTAAATTTGCAAGATAAAGAGCTGGCAGCAATCGGTGAAAAAATTGGGTCAGATGTACCATTTTGTATTCGGGGTGGAACTGCTTTGGCAACGGGTCGTGGCGAGATTTTGACAAAGTTACCCCCCATCCCATCTTGTTGGGTTGTTTTAGCCAAACCAGAAATTGGCATATCTACAGCAGATGTTTATCGAAATTTGAAATTAAATGAGATTTGTCATCCGGATGTAAAGGGAATGATTGCAGCCATTCAAAAAGGAAACTATGAAGGTGTATGCAGCCGCTTAGGAAATGTACTGGAAAGTGTAACAGAAAAAAAATGTCCAGAAATTATACATTTAAAAGAACGTATGCTTCAATTTGGTGCGGATGCAGTTTTAATGAGTGGTTCTGGTCCAACTGTGTTTGCATTGGTTCAGCATGATTCAAGATTAAATCGTCTATACAATGGTTTAAAAGGATTTTGTCATACGGTTTATGCAGTCCGAAGTATTGGACAATGTATAAATCAATAAAAAATTTTATGGATTTAATTTGGAAAAATTTTTATGGTTACGATTTGGGAACATATATGATTTTGATGAAGTGTTGGATTCTATATATGTGGACATGCTTATAAAAAATGTCTGGGTCATGTATGATGTTAAGATTCCGTTGATTTTTTGAAAGACTGGATTACCATTAAGACGAATTGAAGCAGGAAGGGGAAAAGATATGAAGCGTTCGTCTAGACTTATTGATTTAACCATTTATTTTAATAATCATCCCAATGTACGTACCTCTCTTACTTATTTTTCAGAAAGATTTAAGGCAGCAAAATCATCAATCAGTGAAGATTTAGCCATTTTAAAGAAATATTATGAGCAGGAAAATATTGGACAATTAATTACAATATCAGGTGTAACCGGTGGTGTTGTATTTATACCACGAGATTCCAAGCAAATGATTGAAAAAAATTTAGATCAATTAATTGCAGAGATTCATGCAAAAGATCGTCTGTTACCAGGTGGATATCTATATATTTCTGATATTATAGGTTCACCACATCATGTTCGAACCATTGGCAGTGCTTTGGCAAGTGCATTTCAGGATGAACAAATTGATGTCATTATGACCATTGCAACAAAGGGAATTCCCATTGCATATTCCATTGCTTCATTTATCAATGTTCCTGTGATTTGTGTCCGGCAGTCATTGGAAATCACAGAAGGTTCCATGGTGACAATCCATTATGAGTCTGGTTCAAAAAATACCTTGTACTCGATGGGGCTTTCTAGGCAGGCACTAAAAAAAGGGCAGCGTGTACTTGTTATTGACGATTTATTAAAGGTAGGCGGAACAATTCGTGGAATGGTTCAAATGGTTCAAGAGTTTGAAGCGACGCTTGCTGGAATCGGTGTATTTATTGAGTCCTCTGGTCATCCGAGAATTCAAGAGGACTATGTTTCCCTACTTAAATATAATGAAAAAGTAAGAGAGGGCAAGAAACCCATTTTATCATATGGGAATATAGGAAAATACGTAAAAAATTAAAATCTAGAAAGCCTGTCAGTAAAAATAGAAACTTTTCTCATCAAAACAAAATTTTTTGCAAAATAAGGAAGGAATTGGAAAAAATTTATCGTATATTAAATGATGTAGGTTATAATTTTAAGGTGGTGAACAAAATGGAAGTGACAGATGTAAGACTACGACGTGTAAGTACAGAAGGGCGTATGCGCGCAATTGCGTCTATTACTTTTGATCATGAATTTGTTATTCATGATATTCGTGTAATTGATGGGAATACAGGGCTGTTTGTGGCTATGCCTAGTAAAAGAACACCGGATGGGGAGTTCCGTGATATTGCTCACCCGATTAACTCATTGACACGAGCAAAAATTCAAAAAGCTGTTTTGGACGAGTACAACGGTATGGAAGAAGGAGAAGAGAAACTGGAAGAAGTAGGTGTTTCTTAATTCAAAATGGATGAAAGTCCATAATATGAAAAGGTTGATTGTGAAAGCGCAGAGTATTATAGAGTATTTCTCTGTGCTTTTTTCTGTTGTATGGACAATAAGAAGCGTCTATCTTTATGCTATAATCAATTGTTGATTTTTCTCTCCATCACAAAAAACAATATATCAAAATATACTTTGTTATAAAAATATTTTCATATAAAATAAATTAACATATTAGAATGTTTACAAGTAATATTTTGATTATATTTTTTTTTCTTGTTAAAAGCAAAAAGAAATATAAAAGGAAACTTGAATATTCGAGGCTTTTCATATATATTTTTAATGAGTGAATAAAAAATTTTTTATTTTTATGATCAGGAGGCAAAGCATGCAAACCTATGCAATCATATTGGCTGCAGGACAGGGTACACGAATGAAATCGAAACTGTATAAAGTATTACATCCAGTATGCGGAAAGCCGATGGTAAAACATGTTTTGGAACAAACAGAAGCATTGCAGGCACACCCGATTGTAACCATTGTTGGCTGTGGAGCAGAACAAGTTAAAGATGCCTTAGGTACACGTTCCTTATTTGTGTTACAAGAGAATCAACTCGGTACGGCGCATGCTGTGCTACAGGCAGAAGAAGTACTCGGATGTTTGGAAGGAATTACATTTGTGGTATGCGGAGATACACCGTTGATTACAAGTGAAACTATGAGCAAGCTTAGAGATCTCCATATTAGAAATCAAGCAAAGGCAACAGTTTTAACCGCCATAGCAAAAGATCCGACAGGCTACGGTAGAGTGATTCGAACTCAAGAAGGTTTGGTTAAAAAAATTGTAGAACATAAAGATGCCAATTCAGAAGAAAGAGCAATTCGGGAAATCAATACAGGTATATATTGTTTTGATAATCAATTATTATTCAAATATTTGAAAAGTGTAAAAAATGAAAATACACAAGGAGAATATTATTTACCAGATGTTATTGAATTGATGAAAGCTGATCAATTGCCGATTGCTGCATATATCGCTGAGGATTTTTATGAGACATTAGGTGTAAATGACCGTATAGCTTTGTCAAAAGCCGAACAAATTATGCAAGCGCGTATTTTACATAGACATATGCATAACGGTGTAACCATTATAAATCCGCAACAAACTGTAATTGGTGCGGATGTTTCAATTGGAGAAGATACAGTGATTCAACCAGGTTGTGTACTAACTGGACAAACTGAAATTGGTAAGGATTGTGTTATTGGTCCGAATACTGAAATTGTTGATTGTAAAATTGGGAGCTACAGTGTTATTAAACATTCGGCATGTTATGACAGCAAAGTAGGAGAACAGGTGCAAATTGGTCCGTTTGCACATCTTCGTCCAAAAAGTATATTGGCTGATACAATTAAAATTGGGAATTTCGTTGAGATTAAGGCATCTTCTTTAGAATATGGAAGCAAGGTATCCCATTTAAGCTATATTGGTGATAGCGAAATTGGCAAAAATGTGAATATCGGTTGCGGTTCTATTACAGTAAACTATGATGGCAAAAATAAATTTAAAACCGTGGTTCAAGATAATGTTTTTATCGGTTGCAATTCAAATTTGATTGCACCGGTGACCATTGGAGAGGGAGCATTTGTTGCAGCAGGTACAACAGTTACAAGTGATGTGCCAGAAAAATCATTGACAATTGCACGTATACCACAAGTAGACAAGCCAGGTTATATGAAATAAAAATATAAAATATAAAGACAGAAAGTGGAGGCAATTATGGGTCACAATTATGCGGGGTCAAATTTAAAAATTTTCTCACTGAATTCGAACAAAAAATTGGCAGAGGCTGTTGCACAAAGTGTAGGTGTTGAATTGGGGAGATGTACAGTTGCACAGTTTAGTGATGGGGAAATTCAAATCAATATCGAAGAAAGTATTCGTGGATGTGAAGTATTTTTGATTCAATCAACAAGTGCACCAGTTAATGAGCATCTAATGGAATTGTTGATTATGATTGATGCATTAAAACGGGCATCAGCAAGAAATATTAATATTGTTATTCCATATTATGGTTATGCACGTCAGGATCGAAAGGCACGTTCGCGTGAGCCGATTACATCCAAACTTGTTGCGAATTTATTGGTTACGGCTGGAGCGACACGGATTATAGCACTGGATTTGCATGCACCACAAATTCAAGGATTTTTTGATATTCCGATTGACCATTTGGTAGCAGTGCCCATTTTGACACAGTTTTTTCAATCTAAAGATTTTAAGGATATTGTTGTGGTTTCACCAGATCACGGTGGAGTTACAAGAGCACGTAAAATGGCAGATCGCTTAAAAGCACCAATTGCGATTATTGATAAGCGTCGACCACGTCCAAATGTTGCTGAAGTGATGAATATTGTCGGCAATGTAGAGGGAAAAACTTGTATTTTGATTGATGACATTATCGATACGGCAGGTACGATTACATTGGCTGCCAAAGCGTTGAAAGATTATGGGGCAAAGCGTGTGTTTGCTTGCTGTACACATCCTGTTTTATCTGGTCCAGCAATTGAAAGAATTCAAAAATCTGAAATTGAGCAGCTTGTTGTAACAAATACAATCGCATTGCCAGAAGAGAAAAAAATTGATAAAATTGTAGAACTTTCTGTTGCACCTTTAATTGGTGAGGCGATTGTATGTGTATATGAAGACCGCTCGGTAAGCAGCCTGTTTAATTGATTGAGACATGTATTGTAAAAGCGCAGTTTACAAAGCTGCGCTTTTACAATGAGATAGAATTTTATGGGGGTGTGGTTTTGAGTTGATTAAGTTAATTATTGGGCTAGGTAACCCTGGAGACAAATATGTAGAAACAAGACATAATGTTGGGTTTATGGCAGTTGATGCATTGGCAAAAGCAAAAGGCATTTCCTCCTTTCAAAAAAAATTTAATGGAGAATATGCTACATATGTATGCGATCAAGAAAAAGTTTATTTGTTAAAGCCACAAACCTATATGAATTTATCAGGGGAATGTATTCGTCCGTTTATGGATTATTTTAAAATCCAAAAAGATGAAATCCTAGTTCTTTATGATGATTTGGATACCCCATTGGGGCGATTGAGATTGCGGGAGACTGGAAGCTCTGGCGGGCACAATGGAATCAAATCTGTTATTTTGCATATTGGCAATCAAGATTTTTGCCGAATTCGCATTGGGATTGGCAGACCTACTGTTGGAACGATTGTGGATTATGTACTTTCCCCATTTGATTTAAAAGAAAAGGCTGATGTAGGTCAGGTGATTGATCGTTGTGTCCAAGCCATTGAAGATCTGGAGAAAAAAACTTTTTCAGATGTGATGAATATTTATAATCAGAAACGGGCATAAAAATATGAGGAAGGGAAACGATCATTTTGTATCGAATATATACCATAAAAAATAAATAATCATGAATGATTTTGCTTTGACCGTTTGAGTCAAGGCTTTTTTCGCTGTATCATGCTTTTTTAAAAAGGGGGCATATTTTTGAAACAACTATTCACATTCTATGAGAAAAATAAAGAGGTGCAGGATGTAATACAAGGCTTGCAAAGTGGTTTAAAGGAACAACTGATCAGTGGATTGGTTGGCAGCAGTCGAACAGTTTTGTTCTCAAGTATTCAAGAGAAACTGAATCGTACACAATGTGTTGTAACTGCTAATTTGTTGTCTGCACAAAAATTGTATCAGGATTATATCCATTGGATAGATGAAAAAAGCGTGTGGTTATATCCAGCAGAAGAAATCGGCATGATAGATGTAGAGGCTGCATCGCCAGAATTAAAGGCAGCAAGGATAGAAATACTCGGGCAATTGATAGAAGAAAATGTGAAAGTATTGATTGTTCCTGTCAGTGGATTGTTTCAAATACTTCCTCCAAAAGAAGTGTGGAAAGACTTTCATATTCCCATTCAAGTTGGTATGGATTTGGATTGGCAACAATTTTTGCAAAGATTACAAGATATGGGTTATGAAAAGGAAGAGGTTGTTAGCAGTCCTGGTACCTATTGCATGCGTGGAGGAATTATTGATATTTATCCTTTGACAGAAGAAAATCCTGTTCGCATTGAGCTTTTTGATACAGAAATTGATTCCATTCGCAGTTTTGATACAGAGACTCAGCGCTCCATCCAATCTTTGGATAAAGTTATGATTATGCCAGCAACAGAATGGCTTCGTGGAAAAGAGATTGATCGATATGCAGCAAAGCGCTTAAAGTCATTTATTGATATCAATAAACAAAAAATAAAAAATCAGGAGTCGCAAGAAAAGGTTATTTTATTTTTGAATGAAATGATCCATCGTTTTGAAAATCATATGGAGATCCCGCATTTTTTTAAATTTGCTGCTTTATTGTATGAAAAGCCAGCAAGTTTGCTAGATTATATGCCAGCAGATGTCATTGTATTTGCCGATGAGTTGCCGCGTGTGATGGAACAAGGGTTACGGCTTGAGCGAGAAGCAGAAGAGTATACAGTTGCCAAAATTGAACAAGGTACATATTTTTATGGAGGTATGCTAGGGCATGCTTTTTCAGATCTTGTTCGTGCTCGTCGCTTTCAAATGATTTATTTATCTACATTTGTTTCCCGTGTTGCACTTACATCTCCACAAAATCTGGTTTCTATAGCAAGTCGAACAGTTCAGGATTATCATGGACAGTTACATCGGTTAAAGTCTGAAATGAGTCGATATAATAAGGGGAAATACTTTGTCTATTTATTTGTAAAATCTAAGGATCGATTGCAAAAGGTTGCTTCGGTTTTAGAAGATTTTTCCATCGATTATTATTTTCTATCTGATGATGAAACAGGTGTATTGGGTAAAATCAATATGGCAATCGGAGAGCTGCAAAACGGATTTGAAGTTCCGTCTATGCGGCTTGTTGTGATGTCTGAAGCCGATTTATTTAAGAAATTTAATTCAAAACCAAGAATGAAACGACAAAAGATTTCCAATGCAGAACGGATTCAAAGTTATCAGGATTTAAAAGTTGGTGATTATGTTGTCCATATCAATCATGGTGTTGGAAAATTTTTAGGTATCCGTACACTTGAAATGGATGGGATTCATAAAGATTACCTGCACATTGCCTATCAGGGGGATGATGTGTTGTATGTGCCCATTGATCAGTTTGACCAGGTTCAAAAATATACAGGAACAGAAGGAAAAGAACCAAAAATTTACAAGCTTGGCGGCAGTTCATGGGAAAAAGTCAAGAAGAAAGCTTATTCACAAGCAGCCGATATTGCAGCGGATTTGATTCAGTTGTATGCAGCCCGTCAAGTTGCTAAGGGTCATGCCTTTTCACCAGATGGAGAGCAACAGCGTGCTTTTGAAGCTTTGTTTCCATATGAGGAGACGGATGATCAGCTTCGTTCTGTTGAAGAAATTAAAACAGATATGGAAAAGGAGCAACCCATGGATCGTCTGCTTTGTGGGGATGTCGGATATGGGAAAACAGAAGTAGCACTGCGGGCAGCCTTTAAAGCGATTATGGATGGAAAGCAGGTTGCCATGCTTGTTCCAACAACAATTTTGGCACAACAGCATTATCAAAATATTATTGAACGTTTTCAGGAATTTCCGATAAATATTGCATTGTTGAATCGTTTTGTTACAGCAAAAAAAGTTAAAGAGATTAAAAAAGGTTTAAAAGAAGGAACAGTGGATATGTTGGTAGGCACACATAAAATTTTGGCTAAAGATGTTGTTTTTAAAGATCTAGGCTTGTTAATTATTGATGAAGAACAGCGTTTTGGTGTGCGCCATAAAGAGAAAATTAAGCAGATGAAAAATATAATTGACGTGCTGACTCTTTCTGCGACTCCGATTCCGCGCACCCTTCATATGTCGATGCTTGGTATACGTGATTTGTCTATACTGGAAACACCACCAGCCAATCGATATCCAATTCAAACTTATGTGATTGAGTATGAGGGTGAAATAATTCGTGAAGCCATTGAAAGAGAGATCGCCAGAGACGGGCAAGTATATTTTTTATATAATCGCGTGGAAGATATTGAATTGAAAGCAGAAGAAATTTCAATGCTTGTATCGGATGCCAGAGTTGGTATTGCACATGGAAGAATGAGTGAAACTGAGCTGGAGGCAGTGATACTGGATTTTTTAGATCGACAGTATGATGTGTTGGTTTGTACGACCATTATTGAGACAGGCATCGATATTCCAAATGTAAACACATTGATTGTATTTGATTCTGACCGCATGGGTCTAAGTCAGCTTTATCAGTTGCGCGGTAGAGTTGGTCGTTCCAATCGAGTAGCTTATGCTTATTTTACGTATAAAAAGGACAAAGTGTTAACAGAAGTCTCTGAGCGTCGATTGCAATCCATTAAGGAATTTACTGAGCTTGGCTCTGGATTTAAAATTGCCATGCGGGATTTAGCGATCCGTGGAACTGGCACATTGCTTGGTGCACAGCAGCACGGTTTTATCGAATCGGTTGGATTTGAATTGTTTTCACAAATGATTAAAGAATCCATTGATGCAAAGCTTGTCACAAACCAATCGAAGCCAAAACAAGAGATTCAAATTGATTTAGAATTGGATGCTTATATTCCTGATGTTTATATCCCAGATTATGAACAAAAAATTGAAATGTACAAAAAAATTCAGTCCATTCAAATAAAAGATGAATTATTTGATGTTCAAGATGAATTGATGGATCGTTTTGGAACGTACCCTAAGCCAGTAGGAGATTTGCTACAAATTGCTGAAATTAAAGTTTATGGCTACCAATTGGGATTGTTGTCCATTAAAAAAAGAAAAAATATTTTGGTTTTTCGTTTTTCAGATAATATTACAAAAGAAATGGATATGGGTACTTTATATAAAGAAATGTATAAAGTTTATGGAAAAAAATATAAATTTATGCCGGTTCAAGATGCTTTGGAAGTGGAGCTAAGTATGGAAAAAATTCCGAGAGAACAGTGGCTGGAAAAGATCAAGAATTTTATGTTGTTATTTCAAATGCAGTAAAAGTTTGTACCTATACAAAATCTATGGATAAAGTTTTAAGTATATATTATCTCTGAAGAAAGATACTAAATATGAGGTTAAGGGGCAGGGACAAAAAACAAAAATGGTTTCTTCGTATTTGGCTTGTTTTCCTAGGATGAGACGCAAATTAACCACAAAAGCTGGTCTTGTTTGACATATTTCTTCCGCGGAAGGCTCTTAAATCAAGAATTTTTAGAAAAAATGGGTTTTAACCGGATTTTACTTTGACAAAAAACATTTTTGTCCTAGGTCCACCCCAGATAAGCTGTATTATGGAAAGAGAGGCAACTTAGATGAAGGCAACAGGAATTGTGAGACGTATTGATGATTTGGGACGTGTAGTTGTTCCAAAAGAAATTCGCAGAACTTTACGTATTCGTGAAGGTGACCCACTGGAAATTTTTGTTGATCGAGAAGGAGAAGTTATTTTAAAAAAATATTCTCCTATTCGGGAATTAAGTGATTTTGCTAAGGAATATGCAGAGGCTTTATATGACAGTTTTAGACATTTGGTTTTGATTTGTGATCGAGATTCTTATATTGCTGCAATCGGTCATTCAAAAAAAGATTATTATCAAAAAAATATTAGCCCGTACATAGAAAATGTTATGGAAGGTAGAACATCTGTGCTACAAACTGGAGAGGATACAACGGCTTTTGTTGAAGGAATAGAGGAAAGTAACACCTCATTTGCAATTGGTCCAATTGTTGCAGGTGGAGATCCGATTGGTGCAGTTATATTGCTGTCTAAAGATAATAAATTGACTGAAACGGAAAAGAAAGCGGTTGAGATTGCAGCGAGTTTTTTTGCCAGACAAATGGAGCAATAAAAATGAAAAAACCTTCTTTCATTTGTTATATGAAGAAGGTTTTTTCTTTTCTTTGTTTTGGATAAGGAATAATTTAACAGTCAAAATCTATTATAGATTTGGATATACAAATCATGAAAAGAAGTTAAGGATATCCTCATTATAAGGCAAAGTTTGAAGTAAGAAGGATATCAATCATTCTGATCCATAGAAACTATATGAATAAGACATTTGTAGGATCAATGAACTTTTAAACAAAGTAAAGTCCAATATTGTTCGAAATTTATGGTGTGAATGTGGCAGAGATAGGAAAGAAAGATTACCTCTTTTAACGAGATAGGCTGTGTTTTAAATGCCAAACAATGGATATTCACTGGATTTGTGTAAAAGGTATACGAGTGAAGGGTAAAAAGTGATCAGAACATGATAGTATTCATGGTGAAAAGTTAGAGACTATAGAAAGTCGTTAAATTAGGAGTGTTTGAAATAGATATAGCAAAAAGTTATATGAATTTCTTTTAAAAAATTGAAACCAAAGGTCAATCAAGAAAGAAGAAAAATAGAAAGTCCACTGAAATTAAAATGTTTTTATTTCTCAATGTACAAGATAGAAAAAAACAGGAACATGCTTATAAGAGAGTGTAATAAACGGTTTGAAAACAAAATCTGAAAACTTAAAAGTAAAAATTAAGCCATATTTATTGGATAATTTTTAAAAGAATAGAGATCTACATGACAAGATGACTTGGATTGATGTGAAAAGCCAAATAAAGGTTTTAATGAGAGAATCAAATAGAGTATACAATGAATCTATGAAAACAATGGAAATGGATTTACTATAAGCATAATAATCTTGTATGACTTGCAACCAACTGATACAAAGCATAGAAATAGGTGAATATACGATTTGATATTGGAAAATCATAGGGTTTGGATACTTACAATGTCATTTACAAACCCATATTTTGTGTCTGCTGGATATAACAGCATATTCAAAATATAACAAGGTACTATACCCTACCTCGTTTGAATTTGCATAATCTGAAATCGGAAAATTTGAAGAATCAAGATATTGTATTCAATCATTGAATTGCCCTACATTGAATAATATGCATGATGGCATAAGAAGCTAGTGATTTACGAGGTAACTGCTTACTTGATTACATACAAGAGCCATTTACAAAATGGAAAAAACAACATTTATGATAAATAAAGAAAGTGATTGTTTTTGTTAAAATTAAAGAGAGCATATGGAAAAATTTTTCCAATTGAAAAATAGAAGAACAAAGAGAAAAACTTGGTATTTCAGGTCTTTCCATGTTATTTTTTTATTTTTGCCCAAACAGCGCTTATCATTGGAAAAAATAATGGAAAATATTGTAACTTCAGTGCTTTTTTGATATGATGAAAAAAGTAAAATGTATAACCACAAAGGGTTGAACCGCAACATAAGATGTATTGAAATAGCTACTGGCGAAATTAAAGCGTTTGAAATTGATGAGTTGAACCGCAACATAAGATGTATTGAAATCATCTAGCTCGTTGTTCAAGCAGCTTATAGCTTTCCGTTGAACCGCAACATAAGATGTATTGAAATGCTGATTAAATAACCATTGGTTCTCAGCCACTCGAGTTGAACCGCAACATAAGATGTATTGAAATTTCATACCTAACACAATTCGGCAAAGAATTTAAATCGTTGAACCGCAACATAAGATGTATTGAAATGCTAAAGTTAAAATATTAAGAGCTTTAAAATAAACAGTTGAACCGCAACATAAGATGTATTGAAATTAAACTTATTGAATTTATAATAGCATGAATTCAAGTTGAACCGCAACATAAGATGTATTGAAATGCCTTTAATATAACGTTTGCCATTTACTTTCTTAACGTTGAACCGCAACATAAGATGTATTGAAATATAATCAAGTATAAATACCAAAACCCCATAATTTTGTTGAACCGCAACATAAGATGTATTGAAATTTGTACATAATATAAATAAAACCCCCGTCTATTAAGTTGAACCGCAACATAAGATGTATTGAAATTATGTAGACTCTTTTTTTTACTTATTACTTGGTTTAGGTTGAACCGCAACATAAGATGTATTGAAATCCCGTAGATTTAACCAAATAACGCTGTCCATCAAGGTTGAACCGCAACATAAGATGTATTGAAATCCAGTCGATTTAACTAAATAACAATTTCCATCAAGGTTGAACCGCAACATAAGATGTATTGAAATCGTAGAAGTCCAACCATGTTTCCAAAATTTACATTCGTTGAACCGCAACATAAGATGTATTGAAATTTTTCGGAATACTAGTTATTATACCAAACTTGCACTGTTGAACCGCAACATAAGATGTATTGAAATAAAATTCTGATAAGATTTGAAGATGGAAGTGTGGCGTTGAACCGCAACATAAGATGTATTGAAATTTAAATTTGATTATGCTACTGAATCTTATGTTTTTGTTGAACCGCAACATAAGATGTATTGAAATTTTTGATTATTTTTTTGCTTTGTTTTTTAGTTTTTGTTGAACCGCAACATAAGATGTATTGAAATGCTATCGCCGAGCCATGCTTGGGCATGGCAAAATCGTTGAACCGCAACATAAGATGTATTGAAATGAATTTGCTCTAAACTTTCATTTTCTTCCATAAAAGTTGAACCGCAACATAAGATGTATTGAAATTCTGAAACGGTTAAAATATTTGAATACATTACGACAGTTGAACCGCAACATAAGATGTATTGAAATCATCACAATCTTTTACATTGTAAAAACAACCATACGTTGAACCGCAACATAAGATGTATTGAAATAATACAAAATTTTAAGGCAAAAAAACGTATTAAACGTTGAACCGCAACATAAGATGTATTGAAATGTAATTTAGGCGGAGGGAAATTCATAGCGTATTTTGGTTGAACCGCAACATAAGATGTATTGAAATTCTAGGGTAAGGAACACACCTTACTTAATCAAAAAAGTTGAACCGCAACATAAGATGTATTGAAATGTATTAAACATAAATTTAAATTTTTTAGTTTAAAATGTTGAACCGCAACATAAGATGTATTGAAATTTTTATTTCCGTTAATTATTAGCAAGTCCTTTAACGTTGAACCGCAACATAAGATGTATTGAAATATTTTCGGATGTCAATATCTTTGACATCTGGATTTGTTGAACCGCAACATAAGATGTATTGAAATTTTAGTTCTTGATGTTAAGGGCGGTAACCTTAGTATGTTGAACCGCAACATAAGATGTATTGAAATGAGATTGTAGAAAAGTTTTGGGCGAGTGTGCCAGGGGTTGAACCGCAACATAAGATGTATTGAAATCCTACCTTCTTGGAAGGAAGTCCGTACTTCTCTTTCGTTGAACCGCAACATAAGATGTATTGAAATCGCTTGCATCTTTGTAAGATGTTTCAATGAAGTAAGTTGAACCGCAACATAAGATGTATTGAAATGAATTTGTACTGGAAACGGAAACACCAAAGGAAAAAAGTTGAACCGCAACATAAGATGTATTGAAATACTAATTCTAATGCAGATATTAAGGTTTCTCCTTCGTTGAACCGCAACATAAGATGTATTGAAATGTAGGTATTGAGGATGTAGAGCAACAGCCAGAGCAACGTTGAACCGCAACATAAGATGTATTGAAATCCCTTCTAACGCTTTGGTTGTAATATGTAGAAATAAGTTGAACCGCAACATAAGATGTATTGAAATTGCTCTTTCCTATAACTTTCACAGGCTATGGCAATGTTGAACCGCAACATAAGATGTATTGAAATGCAGAAAAGATAATGGATGAAAAAAAGAGCATTGAAGTTGAACCGCAACATAAGATGTATTGAAATCTTGTTGGTTATTTTGTCTACTATGTTGCGTGCTATGTTGAACCGCAACATAAGATGTATTGAAATTCTGTCATTGTTTCATATATCCCTTCGTATACATTCGTTGAACCGCAACATAAGATGTATTGAAATTCCTATAGCTGTTCCTATTCCGGGAGCCGCAAAAGGTTGAACCGCAACATAAGATGTATTGAAATTTTTTTTTATTAAATTCTACACGGAAAAGCATTCTTGTTGAACCGCAACATAAGATGTATTGAAATATGTTTTTTTATATATGTTTTTATAAATAGTATATCGTTGAACCGCAACATAAGATGTATTGAAATATTTTAAAATATCGATGCCTACAAAGCATTTTTGAAGTTGAACCGCAACATAAGATGTATTGAAATTTGGCATAGCAAATTACTATGCCAGTCCTATTCCAGTTGAACCGCAACATAAGATGTATTGAAATATTTATTTTTTAGATGGAAAAGTATTACGGGGAAAATGTTGAACCGCAACATAAGATGTATTGAAATTTTTTTTTAAAAGGAAGACAAAATGCACAATATATTGTTGAACCGCAACATAAGATGTATTGAAATCACAGCCATTCTGCACAGTGAATCAAAACTTTGCTGTTGAACCGCAACATAAGATGTATTGAAATTATTGTTTTTTATTTGCGGAAGTTGGATTGTACTTTGTTGAACCGCAACATAAGATGTATTGAAATTAAGAAAGATTTTGGTAAAAAAGTTGTTTTAAATGTTGAACCGCAACATAAGATGTATTGAAATGCGGAAGAATTTACAGGAATCCTTATTCGAGGTGCGTTGAACCGCAACATAAGATGTATTGAAATTTACGATGATGTAGTTGATGAGCATGGAAATGAAATTGTTGAACCGCAACATAAGATGTATTGAAATATTCATTGCCGCCGCTTGTTGATGAAGGTGGTTCTTGTTGAACCGCAACATAAGATGTATTGAAATAAAAATCGGTTTGAAAAATAAAAAATGCGGCAACTACAGTTGAACCGCAACATAAGATGTATTGAAATGTACGACAGATCAAGGCATTGTTAAGGCTATAAAAAGTTGAACCGCAACATAAGATGTATTGAAATTTCAACAAATTTACACCTCCATTTTTTTTAAAAAAAGTTGAAC
>ERZ1643246.2218-NODE-2218-length-19000-cov-12.201584_pt1 | contig 19000 bp, 17 predicted proteins | sample MGYA00579265_ERZ1643246 | MGnify/ENA primary metagenome ERZ1643246 (study PRJEB29033, sample SAMEA4952261) | chicken gut metagenome | biome: Broiler Chicken; feature: Gastrointestinal Tract; material: Caecum | place: Ireland | collected 2018 | study: Broiler...
TTGAGTGAGCCTATCCATCCCATGACTAAAGTCACGGGATTTTCGGCTAGGCATAGTTAAATGCTCTGCTAGAAATTTAATGCCGCCAAAGAATGTTGTTAGTGCGATGGAAGCTGGCAGAGCTTAGAATTTTACGATTGCTTCAAGCTGCCTGCGTTGTTTTCGATTTTTCCGGACCATGATGCCCATTAACAGCTTACCTTGTGAAGCAAAACCGGCACTAACAACCAGTGGCTTTGAAATTACCTACCATTCGCTGTTTTTGCGCCAGAAGTAGGTACCTGTATATTCAATCAGCCTAACTTTACCTACTTGCAGCAGCTTTTTTCTAAATAGTAGGTAAAGTTGCATATTTAAGGAGTGATTGGGCCAGACCGACTTTGTGAATTACCTACAATTTGGGGATTTTCGGCCAATAGTAGGTAATGTTAGGGACGCCTAACTCGATATACATTATTTTTTACCTACTATACAATGCTTTTTTGAAAAAAATAGGTAATGATATTTTTATCATATGTTATTATTCAGTTTTTCATGAATAATTAGACATTATTGCGTTTGTCTGGGCCGTTTACCGACTAAATCTGCACCATCATCGGCTACGGATCCTTTTTATCATTTATTATTGCGTATTACTCGCTGCTGAGGTATTTCTGACAATCGATGAGTCCAGTCATTCATTGCATTGATCATGATCGATCGGCTTGGATCAGCTTTTCTGACTGATTGATACCAAGATTCACCATCGAAATCAAACATTTGATCCAATTCTATGGCAGCTATTTTCCAACTAGGTACGTATATTATTTAAAATCATTGATAACACTTAACTTGGAGTAGAAAAAAGCGTACCAATCTTTTGCCATGCAACACAGCGAGCTCTGACCAGACGCACATCAGAAGACTGTTTCGTCAGCCAATAAAGTTTAATGCTATGACCAGTGTTCTGACTCGATAGCGGCTAAGGCAAATGTTTCGGCAGCTTATAAAATTTAATGCGATAACCAGATCCACATCGAGGTACCGCTTCTAAAATCCATAAATTTCAATCGTACATCACAGCATCATTTTTTATAATCAATAAAGCTCAAAAAAAATCCCTACTCAAATCTGAGCAAGGAATTTTTATCAAGTCGGGAAAACAGGATTCGAACCTGCGACCCCCTGGTCCCAAACCAGGTGCTCTACCAAGCTGAGCTATTTCCCGAAATTAAATCAGTAATTAATATTACCAACAGTTGTAAATATTACCGCGTTTTATTTAAATCGTCAAGCAGATTTTATAATCATCGTTAGCTCAATAATTGTATCAATACAATTTAGACTAATATCTGGCTACGTCTTGTCAGTAAGTGGCAGCCGCCGTATAGTAAGATCATCAAATTAAAAAATGATTAGAGAGGATTGTTGATATGATCAAGCCCGCCCTGTTGATTGAGGATTTTTCGGCATTAGGTCAAATCTCATTGATTGGTGCCCTAAGTGTCTTGCAGGCAATGGGAATTACGACCGCATCCCTGCCCGCAACCATTTTATCCAGTCAAACGGAGGGATTCGGCCAGCCTGCCGTTTTAGACACCGAGCAATGGATTCAGGCTTCGCTTAGACATTGGCAGGCACAAGACATTGAACCTAGCGGCGTTTTAATTGGCTACCTTGGTCAATGCACCCTCGCCGAACAGCTAGGCAGCTGGCTTGAACAGCAAAACCTGACTGACTGCTTAAAAATTGTCGATCCGGTGATGGGTGATCAAGGCCGACTATATCCTGGATTTGATCACGATTATGTCGAGGCGGTCAAAAAACTATGCCGTCACGCTGATCTGATTACGCCTAACTGGACTGAGCTTTGCTTCTTGGCTGGTCTGCCATATTCGCTACCAACTGCTGAGACATTAATTCAAGGGATAGATCAGCTAAAGGCAGCGGGAATCAACGCCACGGTCATTGTCACCGGTGTTCATTTGAATGGACAGATTGGCTGCTGCTGGCGTCAAGATCAACAAACCAAATTTGATTGGCGCCAACAGCAAAACCGGCCTGAGAATCTTCTGAATGGTTCCGATTCACACCAGAGTCTGCAAAGCAACAGCGATTGTTATCATAAGCAGCCACTGAATTTTTGCGGCAATGACGTTCAGTCCGGTCATTTCTATGGTACCGGTGATATCTTCTCGGCACTGCTTTACGGTCGGCTGCTGCAAGGCTGGTCGCTGGAGACAGCAGTTGAGAACGCGACGGATGCCATGGAGCTCGCAATCCAGCAGACCGCTCCCCTCCCCGACAACGAGCGGCGATTTGGTCTGCGTCTCGATCATTTGATTCACTATGTAAGCAAGCATAAGAGGAGTGATTTTAATGCAAAAATCTGCAACGGTTAGACATTTGGTATTCACGGCGCTTTTGACGGCGCTGACTTTGATCTTTGGTCGTTTCTTCTTGATTCCGCTGCCTTGGACACATGGCAACATCAATCTCTGCGATGTTGGCATTTTTATCGGTGCCATGCTGCTGGGACCATGGGCGGGCGGCTTTATCGGGGGCTTTGGCGCCATGTTTCTGGACTTGATTTCTGGCTTTGCCCAATATGCACCATTTTCGTTCATCTCACACGGTCTGGAAGGGATCGTTGCCGGATTGGTCTTTAAATACGTTCGTGGCAAATGGGGCCGTATTGCCGGTGTAGCCGCGGGAACGATTGTGATGGTAGTAGGCTACTTCTTCTCAGATGCAATTCTGTACACCTGGGCAACTGGTGCAGCCGGCGTTTTCCCAAACCTGATTCAAGGAATTGTCGGCTCGGTAATCGCGCTTTTGATTGCCTCACCAGTTGAAAAAGCCGTTCACCCAGCCCTCTCCAGTAAATAGCAATAACCCATTAATTATAAGCATGGCGCTGCATCCAGACGATAAGTGTTTGGAGCTGGCGTCATTTTTATTTTTAGGCTTTAAAACGTTTCTTGATCAGCTGGCTAAATTAAGGAAATGAATCCCCTTATGTTATGGCGGCGTTTTCATTTTCCAAGCTTTGGGTTAATATAAAATTATCGTATTTATTGAAAGGAATATTTTTATGAAGGGTGCAATCTTTAACGTCAACAATCTAATCGTCGACACAAATCAGCAGCAGTTTGACGCTTGGCGCGAACTGGCAATGTATGAATATGGGCTGGGATTACCTGGCAAACTGGCCCCGCAGCTCAAAAACCTCAGTGCCGCCGCAGCTTTGCCAATTGTTTTGAACCAGCTGCACCAAACGGCCGATGAAGCTGAACAGGCCGCCTTGCTGGCTGAACAAGAACAAATGTATCAAAAAGCGCTGGACTCGCTGGATGAATCTTCAGTAATGCCTGGGATCGAACGTCTTTTGATCAACCTGGACGATCACTACGTCAACATGGGCGTCGTCGATAATGGTGGTCATGCCGAACTCATTTTAAAACAGCTGCAGATTGCCGACTACTTCACCGCCATCATCCCTAATGAGGGCGATCCCTACTCCGTCTTTGCCCAACAGCTATCGGCAGTGCCAAGTGATTGCATTGCTCTAGCTACCACTCCAGCTGATATTGATGCTATCAATCAGGCTCACCTGATCTCAATTGGTATTGGCGATGCAGAACTTTTGAGCGCGGCCGACTATCAGGTAGCTCAAACTGGTGATCTGCGGTACCCAATGCTGCGCAAGGTCTGGGAAGATCACCACGAAAATAAATAAAACGGCTGCTTAGTTCAATTAGTCAGCAATCAATTAAAGAACATTTATTCTAACCTTAAATAAGCCGATTTATCCACAGCTAAGTGCAAGAGATTTTCGGCTAGCATAAAACAGCGTCATGCCTGGGCTTTTTCCCCTCGCGATGACGCTGTTTTTATTAATATTATTGATCATTTAAAACTGCCGCAATCTTCGCAATATCGGCGGGCGTAGTCGTACAGCAGCCACCAATCGCGCTGGCCCCGGCGAGCAGCCACTCTTTCGTCAGTTTGCCAAAATCATCTTCGGCAGGTGCTGCTGACCAGGTTTTAGTCGTTGCATCATAGCTTGCTCCCGAATTTGGATAGACGATTATTGGCAGTGCCGTAGCTCCCTTTAGTTTCTTAATCGCTGGCGTTACCAGGCGCGGCGGAATACAGTTGACCCCAACGCCAATTACCTGATCATACTGCGCAACGGCTTTGGCAGCATCGGTCAGTTTAGTCCCCTCACTGATGGTCTCGGCATTTTGCAAGGTAAAGGAAACATATACTTTTTGGTCAGGATACTCATTTTTTAACAGATCCAAAACCGCTTTAACCTCACTCAATTTCGGTTGCGTCTCCAATGCCAGACAGTCTACGCCAGCATTAACGATTGCTTCCAAACGAGGGCGGTAGAATTCTTGATACTCAGCCGACGTTAATTCATAGTCGCCACGATATTCGCTCCCATTTGCCAGATAAGCGCCATAAGGTCCAAGCGAGCCAGCCACATACCCGTGCGCTCCCGTTTCTGTTTTGTAATCATCTCGTGCCTGCTTGGCTAATTCAACGGCCTTTTCAATAACTTGTCGAGCTTGTTTTTCAGTCAGTCCCGCTTTTTTAAGTGCTGGAAGATTGGCTTGGTAGGTATCAGTAATCGCCAACCGCGCCCCAGCTTCAAAATACTCTTTGTGTACTTGATAAACGAGTTCTGGCCGGTTAATCAAAGCCGCGGCTGTCCACAACTCATTGTCCGTATCACAGCCCAGCCGCTCAAGACTGGTACTCATTGACCCATCAATTACCAACGGATTTGAGAAAATTGATTTTTTTACCATTGCTTTCACCCTTTTGTGTTATTATTTTCTAATGATATTCTAATTAGTTGATATTAACAATTATTTTAGCTTGGGAAGTGAAAAAATGGCAATTGCCAAACAAACTGAACACTTAGCACGTAAAATGGAATCGCGCCATATCCAGATGATCTCATTGGGTGGCGTAATTGGTACCGGGCTTTTCTTGAGCTCTGGCTATACGATCCATCAAGCGGGCCCTTTAGGAACAGTGCTGGCCTATTTAGTTGGCGCACTGATCGTCTACAGCGTCATGCTTTGTCTGGGCGAGCTTTCGGTAGCAATGCCTTATACCGGTTCGTTTCACGTGTATGCCAAGCGCTATATCAACCCAGCAACCGGCTTTGTCGTCGCCATTCTTTATTGGCTGACTTGGACGATTGCGCTAGGTTCTGAATTTACAGCTGCTGGACTGATCATGCGCAATTGGTTCCCACATACGCCAGTCTGGATCTGGAGCCTATTGTTTATGATTGGCATTGTGATAAGCAATATTTATTCGGTACGGATTTTTGCGGAAAGCGAGTTTTGGCTGGCCGCAATCAAGGTGTTTGCAATAATTGCTTTTATCGTCTTGGGATCGCTGGCAATTATTGGCGTGATTCCGCTCAAGGGCTATTCGCATGCTCCAGGATTGCAGAATTTCGTCAAGGATGGCTTATTTCCAACTGGCTTTGGCGGTGTCTTCACAACCATGCTGACGGTAAACTTCGCTTTTTCTGGCACTGAACTGATCGGGGTAACGGCCGGTGAAGCCAAACAGCCTGAAAAAACACTGCCCAAGGCCATCCACACTACCCTTTGGCGTCTTATAATCTTTTTCATTGGTTCCATGATCGTAATGGCCGCCTTGATTCCATACCAAAAAGCTGGCGTTACTCAAAGTCCATTCGTCTATGTCTTTAAGATGATGGGCATTCCATTTGCCGGTGACATTATGAATTTTGTTGTCTTATCGGCTATTATTTCTGCGGCTAATTCCGGTCTTTATGCCTCGACTCGAATGCTGTGGTCGCTTAGTAATGAAGGAATGCTGCCGAAATTCTTTACTAAAACCAACCGGCGCAGCATCCCCACGGTAGCCTTGGCATTCAGCATGCTGGGCGGTATCTTGGCTCTGCTTTCCAGCGTGATCGCCGCTGATACCGTCTACTTGGTGCTTGTTTCAATTTCTGGATTGGCCGTTGTTTTTGTCTGGATGGCAATCGCCCTGGCGCAGCTAAATTTCAGAAAGGCATTCCTAGCACAGGGACATCAAATCGATGAGCTTTTGTACCGCACGCCCGGCTATCCGTTTGTTCCCTTATTTGCTTTAATCTCAAGCGGTTTATCGTGTCTTTTGATCTGGTTTGATCCTCAGCAGCGAATCGCGTTGTATTGGACGCTGCCGTTTGTTTTAATTTGTTATCTCGGCTATTGGTGGTGGCAAAAGCGCCATCCGGAGACTGCCGATACGAATAAGTAGTTTTGTTTAGCATCCACTTGATCAATCAGGGGGATGCTTTTATTAGTTATGATAAAATAAAGGCAGGATTCAAAATCGAAAGGAGGCAGGCCCTTGCTGCGCTATTTAATCAGCATTCTGATTGGCGGCATTCTGCTTTTGATCTTTAAGGACTGGCTTGGGATCAGCCGAAAACATCCGCCTCGTCAAAAAGCTACTCACCAGCCGAATGCCACATCTGAGCATGAACCAGAAACAATTGCTCCATCGACGTCAAATGTTCATCAACCAACAATAATCGCTCAATCAGCGCCAAATGAGCATGGTCAATCGATACCAGACGAGCATAAGCCGATATTGGCTGCTCAATACGATCGCAAAAGCCAACCGAATCTTGGCAACACTGAAATGCTGGCCAATCCAGCGTCAAAGCTTCAAGATCAAACCAGCGTGCCGCCTAAAGATGATTCAAAGGCCTCCCCTGATGCTGATTTCTCATTCAGGCCGCGAGCTAAATCAAAACGATCGCCTTTTAAATCATGGTTTAGCTTCAAGCGTCCAGTTAATTGGTCAACGGCTGCGCAACCGTTGAACTGGTCAAATCTGCTTACGACCAAGCCGATCAGCAATGCCGCCTACTTAGAGCAGCTGCAGCAGTGGGATCGGCATCTCAGTATGGTCGCGGATCATGATGAGATTGCGACCCAGGCCCGGCAAAACTTTTCTGACGCCCAGAAGAACGCCTTTTTCCAAGATCCATTCCCTGGCCTGCGCTTTTTAGCTTATGAGATGGCCAAAACCTATTCTTGGTACAGCCATGGTACGGATCGCTCCCCACATGAACTGGCCATGCTCTCTAAAGACCTTAAAGGAATCATTCAGCTGCATGAGCGCGCCACGCAGCTTTTGCAGGGAGATATCGGGGAGCGCCGCGTCTATCAACTGCTGCAGGAGCTTTATCCTCATGAAGAACTGTTGGACTCGCTCAACCTGCCTTTTGACTACTACAAAAAGCAAAATACCGCTGCCGTTAACCAGATCGACATTATATTGATCACTCGCAACGGGGTCTTGATTCCAGAGGTTAAAAACTATCAAGGCCTGGCGCTGCAGCTGACCAAGGATGGCGATTTCATCATTGCCTACCCCAACGGCTACTGTGAACAGATTAAAAATGCCGCTGAGCAGCTCAGCAACCACGAGCATGCGGTCTCACGCCTGTTATTTGAGGATGCCAACGCACGCCAGATTTTAATGAACGCGCAACCCGTCATTCATTCCATGTTCGTGGCGGCCAACCCCGATCAAGCAACCATGCCCGCCCCTGGAATGCGAAATCGACTCTACTCACTGTCGCAGCTTGATCAGTTTGCCAAGTTTAAGGCCAAGCGTCCATTAACCGGTCTCGAACAGCGCTATCTCAAAGAACTGCTGGCCAGTCGCGAAACCGGCGAACGCGAATACGAGCAGCCCTTTATCATCAATCTGGCCAAACTGGAACGTCAGCTGCTTGCAATGGCAGCTTTGAATGATCAGTATCTTAATGACAACAGTCCACTGACTCGTTATGTTGACAGTGACATGCTGACCAGTCTGCATCGCGGTAATTTCATTGATGATCATTGCCGGCTGCGCTAGGTCAAGCCTGAAACTGGGAGCGCTGACTTTGCGAACTTATTTCTAGAAAGGATAATCTTCTTGCATCAAATCAATACAGATGGTCAATGGCTGCATCTTTTTTATCAAGGTGAAGAACTTGATGACGGCTGTGCTAACGAATTGAGTCTGCAGCCTGCTAATGACGAGTACCGCTTAAACCTGCTTTTGAGCAACCATGGCTTTAATAACGAGCCGCATGACGCAACTTTTTCACTTGATCAAGCTGACGTTAAGGCCTTGCAGAAATATTTAAGCGCTTGGCTGAATGACCAACAAAAGTCTCCGTCATCACACGAAGCAGACTCATGCGACCAAGCTTAGGAGCGTAAAATGCCCTGTCGCCCAATCCAGGCGGCAAGGCATTTTAGTTTTTAATGGGTTTGCTAATTTTAAACCCTTCAAACCAGCCAACGCCATGGTTAGCATCATTTTCCGCGGAAATCACAAATCAGCATCCATCCTGCAGCCTACTGATAGATACAGTCCGTTGATCCCATAATCCATCACAGCACTTCCACCAGCCTCACGAACCTTCCTGGACTTTGAAAAAACAATCTATCGGGTAATCACCCCACCCCCAACGCTACTATACTCTAATGCTTGAACCAATTGATAAAAAATCGCCCGCCCTGCTTTTGACAGCTAGAGCGTGCGATTAAGCATTCAAAGATAAATTTAGTTATTTTCCAGTATTGATTACCGGCTGCGTGCCACGTTCACTAATAATTGCTACCATTATATTGTTAATGACCTGCAAACGCTGCTCATCAGTTAGATTTAAATCCGTTTCCTTAGCCAGCCGCTCCATGGCATCTTCTGTGATCGAAACGGCGCCTTCAACGATAATCTTACGTGCTGACAGAATCGCCGCGGATTGTTGTCTTTGCAGCATTGCACTGGCAATTTCCGTGGCATATGCCAAGTGCGTCAGCCGCGTTTCCAAAATCTGCACGCCAGCCACGTTAAGCCGTTCCTGCAGTTCTTGTGTCAAGCGGTCAGAAACTTCAGTCGGATTCCCACGCAGCGTCAGCTTATCCTGCTCATCAAATGTGTCGTACGGATATTCGCTGGCAACGTGACGCACAGCAGACTCGCTTTGAATCTCAACGAATTCCTCATAGTCATCAACATTAAACAGAGCCTGCGCCGTATCAACGACTTTAAAGACTACTACGGCCGCGATTTCAACTGGATTCCCTTTTGAGTCATTAACCTTCAAAATCTGAGAGTTAAAATTGCGTACTCGTAAGGAAATGCTCTGCTTGTCCGTTAACGGCACCGTCATAAACAGGCCGGCATCGCGAATCGTGCCAATATAGTTGCCGAAAAAAGTCAGCACCTTAGCTTCATTTGGCTGTACGATCGTCAATGCTGAAGCGCACAGTGCAGCCAGCAAAATCAAAACGACCCCGACTGCCAGCTCACCATGCTGTTGATCAGCGTAACCGCGATAGCCCAGCCAAACTCCTAAAACCGCGACCGCAATGGCAGCGATCAATCCCAGATAGCCATTGACGTGAAATGCCTTTTTCTCTTGCATCGTCATCCCTTCTTTCAGATCGATTCTAGAACTATTATAACCTAGAAACGATTTGCAACAAAATGCCAGCCACGACCAATGCTAGACAATTACCTGGCTGGTATGACGATTCAATCAGATGAACTTTATCAAATTAATTTGGCAAAGTTTACTAAAAAATCGAGCCAGTTAGCCGCTGACTCGATTATGGTATAATATTTTTGTCCAAGAACATTGGCGGTGCTTCGCTTTTCGAAGGGAGCGATGCCAATGAAGGAGTTGAAAAAAAGTGTGACGCTTCCCATCATTAGGAAAGGGATCCATAAGTGTCAAACCGACATCAAGATGGCGCCGACTTAAAAGGTCTTGCCGCTGTTCTGCACGAACTGCATGGCTTACCAATTGGCGTTCAGTACGCAGCCTTGGCCACGGTCGTAATCATTGTGATTGCTTCCCTCATAGCCGGCTGCTACATGGTCAGTCATTTCTGACCAAAAAGAAAAAACCATCTTAGAGCTGCAACTCGTAAAGATGGTGTTATTGCTTATTAACCTATATTAATTTGCGAAACACTGTCGATTTTCAAGGACATTCGGGCTAACGTGTTCCCTCACGTTAGCCTTTTTGTTTACGCCATAATTATAGCTGATTTCAATCTGTATTGCAATTTGAAAACGCCTTGCCAGACCAGGCAAGGCGTTTTGCCAATTATTATTTTGCCGCTAAGCATAATCAATGTGCCGCCGTTCAAGCAAATCACTGCCCCAAAGCGTAGCATTTCTCCTAGGGCGCAGCTGAATCATTCCTAGGACATACCCAATGCTTTATTCTTGCGTGCAACTAAGGTCATGCCGGATGTCAGCGGACACAGCTTAATCATTTTCAGCGCTTTATTCTCCGTGGCTGAAGAACTGAGCGGCTTTAATTGCTCGCTGCCAGCCTTGGTAAAGCTGTTCGGCATCTTTACGCTTCATCACCGGCATAAACTCATCGCCCAGTTTGGAAAGTTTCTTGAGCTCCTCTTGATCATTCCAAAAACCGACTGCCAAACCAGCCAGGAAAGCCGCGCCCAGTGCCGTAGTTTCTTCCATTTGTGCTCGTTCAATCGGCGTTTGCAGAATATCGGCCTGGAACTGCATCAAAAAGTCATTGCGAGAAGCCCCGCCATTGACTGTCAGCGCCTTTAACGGCAAATCGGCGTCTTTGACCATCGTATCAACGACATCCCGTGTCTGGTAGGCGATCGATTCCAACGTAGCCCGCGTAATGCTTTGGCGATTGGATCCCCGCGTCAAGCCAAACATCGCGCCACGCACTTCTTGATCCCAGTATGGCGCGCCCAGCCCGGTAAATGACGGTACCACATAAACGCCGCCAGTTGAACCGGCTTCAACGGCCATTTTTTCTGACTCGCTGGCCTTGGTAAAGAACTGCAGCCCATCGCGCAGCCATTGAATTGCCGATCCCGCTACAAAGATCGAGCCTTCCAAAGCATAGTTCAATTGTCCGTTCAGCTCATAGGCAATCGTCGTCAGCAGACCATTTTTCGACAGCGTGGCCTCGGTACCAGTATTCATCACGATAAAGGCGCCAGTACCGTAAGTATTCTTGACGGATCCCTTTTCATAGGCAGCCTGACCAAACAAAGCCGCCTGCTGATCACCAGCCATCCCCGCAATCGGAATCTCGACCCCAAAGAAGTGGTAATCGCCCGTATAGCCGTACACTTCTGAATTTGAGCGCACGGCCGGCAGCATTTGGCTTGGGATGTCCAGCAGCTGTAAAATATCTTGATCCCATTGACGCGTGTGAATGTTAAACAGCATCGTCCGACTGGCATTGGTAACGTCCGTGGCATGCACGCGGCCGCCCGTCAGATTCCACAGCAGCCAAGTATCAATCGTCCCAAACAGCAGATCGCCATTAGCTGCTTTTTCCCGCGCGCCCGGTACGTGATCCAAAATCCATTTGATCTTAGTCGCGGAGAAGTAAGAGTCGACTACCAGACCGGTTTTTTCGTGAATCAGATCTTTATAGCCATCCTTGATCAGCTGTTCGGCAATGTCGCTGGTCTGCTTGGACTGCCAAACGATCGCATGGTAGATTGGCTTACCGGTGTGGCGATCCCAGATGACCGTCGTTTCCCGCTGGTTGGTAATCCCAATCGCAGCAATACGGTACGGCTTGATCTGTGATTTGATCATGACATCAGAAATTACTGATTGAACGCTATCCCAGATTTCCATGGCATCGTGTTCAACCCAGCCTGGATTCGGGAAGTATTGCGGAAACTCCTGCTGAGCCATTGCAATTTCATGTCCTTGGTGATCAAAGATGATTGCCCGCGAGCTGGTCGTTCCTTGATCAATTGCCATTATATATTGTTCGTCACTCATGAATTTCAATCCTTTCCGTTATGAGCATTGCGCGGCTTGCCTGGGTGCTGCCCATTCGTAGGCTTCCCCAGCATGCCAGCCATTCCCAAGCGTTCGCCAAATCACTAAGCTGTCCAGCTGGTTGGACTATGGGCGGACTCCCCCAACTCAATTTCAGCACGCTTGAGGACGCAAAAAAACCGCTGGCGACCCGAGGCCATTCAGCGGCTAATCGTTTACTTATCGCTGACCATCTTGCCAGCCACACTGTAGCGATCCTTGCGCATTTCGTTTAAAACGATGTGGATTCGTTCTTCAGGAACATTGGCATCCTTAGAAATAGCTGCCGTAACGTCCTTAACCAGGGCCTTTAATTGTTCTTCAGTGCGACCTTCCAACAGATCAATGTGTACCAATGGCATGAAAAATCTCTCCTTTAATCCAATAACTTGGGGTAATCATACCACAATTAACACTGATTTGGCAACGCTTTACATAGTCTTAAAAACTACTTAATTAATTTTCAAAACTATTCTTTAATAACGTAACTGCCACCTGTCAATAATTTGCCAGCTGGCGTTCAATCAGATGTCGTTGATTGTTCTGCTTAAAAGGCCCTGCTACCGTTTTTCTCAACATTCTAAAAAGATCCGCAGAACGCAAAAACCGCTCAACCAGCCTCGGCCAGTTGAACGGTTCTTCTATTTAATGCTTCTTGATCAATAGCCATGCCGCCCCGGCTGCCAGCATGACGCCGGCCATTTTATGAAGGTCAGTCTTAACGCCTTTAACCAGCGGCTTTTTACTTTCCAGAACTACTTGAAAATGTTCGCCGTCATACAATGTCTTTTTCATAATCGACACTTCCCTTTTCAATTGGCTTTTGATTCATGCTTTGTCTCTATTCTACTCCGCATTACAAGTCATGACGAGCAACAATTGCGTTAAACCTTCTTATTGATAGGCCAAACGATGCAATCTTCCATCTTCAAATATCCACTTATCGCTGATCTTTTCGGGTAAACCTTTTTTGATTGGCTGAGCTAAAGCACCGATTAATCAAACGTTTATGATCGGTTCCGCGCTGAATGCCATCGTGAGCTTGCTTATGCCATTCTCGATCACTGACGCAACCAAGCCTGACTGTATTTATTGGTCGCTGATAATTTTTATCGCGCCAGTCGCCTCTCTACAGCCCCCGCATCCGCTCCAAAGTCATTATTATGTCAATAAATTCACACTTGACAATTCGTTGGATAAATAAAAATATATTTAATTTATTAAATCACTCATTTGTTTAGTTTAGCTAACAAACGTTGATATATTGGCATTTATAAGCTATGACAAAATTATCATATCTAATTATAAATAATTGATTGTCACTGCTTGCGACAATGCGAATCGTTTCTATAAAAGTAATTTTCTCCTTGACCTAATTATCACATGAATGATACTTTTTACCAAACGTAAGGGGATGATTACACCATGCTTAGTAAAAATAATCACAATTTAAAAATCAAACAAGCCAGCGATCGCCAATTGCGGTTTTCACTGCGCAAATTCGGTACTGGGATTGCCTCGGTAGCCATCGCCAGCCTGTTCTTTATCGGCAGCAGTGCCATGACGGTCCACGCCGATACCAGTGATGGATCCACGACGACGACTGTTTTAACAGCCAATTCAACGGATCAATCAACTACTGCTTCCGACGCTTTGACTCATTCAGCAGCCACCTCTGCTCAGTCAACCACTGCTGACAATGCCAAGGATTAGGCATCAACCGCGACTGATTCCGCCAACACCGCGATGAGTACGAACAGTTCGACTGATCAAAGCACTGAGGCTGATCAAACGATTATCAACTCCAAGCAAAACAGTGCCCAGGCGCCTGCAACGGATAACATTCAACACGGCATTAACATCACGGCCAACAACCAGACGACTGGATACAACGGCAGCTCGATTTTAAATGCCAATCAATCCGATGGTACTTTCGATGTCAACACGGTCGTTACCAACAACAATTCTGACAGCCGCAAAGTTGAAGAAATCGTCCTGCTGCCAACGTTTACCGCCAACAATTCAACCGATTCGAATACGCCGGTTGTTACAGTCACGGCTTCATCAATGAACAACCGCCAAAACACTGCCAAGACCAGCCAAAAGACGCTGCCACAAACTGGTAATGAACAGACTGGTTTACTGGCTGCCTTAGGACTTGGCTTGTCCAGTCTGGCGCTTTCCTTAACGGGGGCCTTCAAAAAACGTCATAACTAATTTGCCTGCTTGTTGATCTAGCATGGACTTTTTAAAACCTCATCGCGGAATTGCTCCGTGGTGAGGTTTTTGATTTGATTGATGCAATCGTTCCTGGAAGTCTTAAGTAATGCTGCTTGGATCATGTTCGAAACAATGAGCGGCCATTTTTGAACTGCTTAGTCGTGGCTGTTATGCAAAAAATCCTGCATAAAACATATGACGAAACCATCATTACCTACTTTCGCCAAAATCGATGTATAAGTAGGTAAAGTTGATCCGTTCGAATATACAACTACCTACTTCTGACCTAAAATCGACGAATAGTAGGTAACTGCAGGAATCAATGGCTGCTCATGCGGAATTTATTCACAAAAAAACTGCCTTCAGATCGCTCTGAAAGCAGTTGGTGCCGATAACATCCGGCCTGATTTATTCCATTTCCGTTAAACCAGCTTGACGACGGCCGCGATTAAACCATGGCGAAACCGTAAAAGCCAGAATGTCATTGACCACATAGATCAAACTGTTGATTGCCATTGCCAGCGTAGCATCCCCTTGCGCAAAGGTCACGCCCCAAAGAATCAGCTGGAAGATCCCAGAAGCCAGCCACCAGTAGTATTGGTTATTGTAGCGCATAAAGCACATGATCCCTGCAGTCAGACTGATGGCAAAACTGATGGCATCGATCCATGGCCGCGGATCATTAGTGAAACTGCCAATCAGATAACCACTGATAGCGTAGACCAGCAGCGTACCAATAATGGCTATGATCCATTGTTTGGTTCCGAAACGGCGCAGATGATTTTTGGTATCGTCATTCCAGCTGCGGACGGCAAAGATCACCGGTAGATCAAGCGTCAATACATAGGCAATCTGTTCAAAAATCGACAGGTAGTTCTTCGCTGCCAAACCCGCGTAAATAAAGCAGGCCGCCGAGATCAGCCCCAGCCAGCCATTGATCGCCTTGGTAGCATTGATGGCCAATACGCACAGCGTCCCCAAGATCGTGCCGATAAATGTAATCAGCGTGACCGACGTAACCTTGCTGCTGATCAACAAAGCCAGCTGAAAGCCCAGGGCAAAGAAAAACAGCAGATAGTTCTGCATTGGCCACCCTTTCAATTGATTGAACAGCCAGACAAAGTAGTTTTCATTACGTTCCATGAATCGAATCTCCTTTTTCTCAGTAGCTTTTACCACGCGAACTGCGCGGCTGCTTATCCGTGGGGCGACCCCCACCTCGGTTGACGAGAAGTGCTCGTTTTCTCGCCAGCTGTCTTATTTTACGGGCCCATAAAATAAAACAAATCAGCCGTTTTGGCTTTGAGCAACTTGTATATCCTACCAAAAGATCGATTCACTTGCCAATGCAAATTTCTTCATCTATCTTAAACAAAATCACGCTAAAGTATCTATTTAACCGTAACGACTGCGCTTACTAAAAATAAATAAAAAATTTTTGACTGGCCGTTTTGCGTCGTTTGATTAAAGGATCGATAAGGTGACCAGCAATCTAGCCCCCCGCTTTTATTAATCATCCAAATTCGAAGGAGCGGTCATTGTTGCAGTCTAGTTCATCTGAAACTGGAATTGACTGACGGAAGCATTCGGCAATTCGAGCGCGAAAACATCAGCTGCAAATGGCGCTGGCGCTTTAGTACGCGTTCGGACACGATCCGGTGCGGCTGCCGAATTATATTCATTAGGCGAGGCCGCGCTGAGTTCTTCGTGACGCGTCATCGTGGCTGGAGCGCCCAATCTTAAAATCAGCTGATGGGATTGGGCATAGTCTTTATTAATGATGGTTACCGTCAATTGGCCCTGCTTGATGGTTGCCATGACATCAAGTTTTTCACTGTTCATTGCCGGCAGTTGGATCAGTCGCCCGTTTTGATGCCGCTGATACATGACAAAGACGTCATAGTTTGGCGTCATGATCGTCTTTTCATCTTCAGTCAAAAACAATGCATTCAGCACGTTGACCGACTGTGCTACCGTAGCCATTTTCACCAGATCACAGTGGCGCTGCAAGACATTGAGCGTGATCGCAGTTGCCACTGCATCCCGCATTGTCACCTGCTGTTTTAATGCCGGTTTGGCGGTAAAAGCATCCCGGTGCCAGACTCCCCATTCACCGACGATCAGTTCCAGTTTGCTCAGCCGCTGATCCATGCTTGACTCCGGCGTTGGCATTTTCGCAAGCCCTTGATTAATCAGTTCTCCTTGTTGAACGATTACTTCTTCAATCTCACCAGCCCCTTTAACTACTCGATCCCAGCTCTGCTTATCAAATTCAGTTGGTGTGTCATCGTCAGCCAGATTCCAATTATAGTAATGCAGGTCAAGTCCTTGAATCGATGGCTGTCGATACTTTGCCAGCTCATTCAACAGATCGCGCGTCCAGTTCACGCGTTCGATTGGTTTGTTGCCATCGGGTCCGGAAGCAATTCGATAGATCTTTTCCTTATCAAAGAGATCATGCTTAAAGCTCGGCATAGCGGTCGCAAACTCACGATACTTGGCTGCATAGGCCGCGGGAGTCATAAAGCCGCCGCCTGCCCAGGCCTCATTGCCAATCCCCCAATACTTAACGTGATACGGTGCCGGATGTCCATTTTGAGCACGCAGTCTTGCCAGATCGGTGCCCGACTCTCGATTGCAGTACTCCATCCAGTCCTTCATTTCCTGAACCGTGCCGCTCATCAGATTGATATTGATCCACGGTTCTGCGCCAACCAGTTCGCAAAATTCCATAAACTCGTCCGTGCCGAATTGATGATCATCCCTGGTAAACGTACCAAAATTTTCATTAAAGGTGATCGGCCGCTGCTTGCGTGGACCAATGCCATCCCGCCAATGATATGAGTCTGCATAACAGCCGCCTGGCCAGCGAATCACTGCTGGGTGCAGTGCCTGCATCTTTTCGACGATCGTCTTGCGAAAGCCATGAATATTAGGAATCTTTGAATCCGGCCCAACCCAGATTCCCTGATCAATACATTCACCCAAAAACTCGATAAACTGCCCGTGTAGCTTAGGGTCAACGATTCCCAGCGTTTGATCGATGTCAATTGATAGTTCCATAAGCGACTTACCTATCCTTTCTAAGCTGTCAAGAAATGCTTGCTTTCGATAACGGTTTCAGCATAAGCTATCAATATGGTTTTTAATATCAAAAAACAACGCAAGCTATCAAAAAAGTAAGGTGATCTTATGCGGCCATTGCAATTAACGCTCGACTATTTTCAAAGAATCCATCACTGCCCAATCTCAAACTGGCAAAAAAGCAATCACTGCTGGGCCCCGGAAATCAAGAATCCTACCACTCCGCTGAACAGCGATTCTGACGTCAATCAGCTTGGCAGTCAATGCCACACTGATATCCCACTGATTACGGGCGTACACGGCAAAATCATCGTCCTGATCAAGTTAAATCGGCAAAGGCTAATCTTAATCGGGCCCGTCAGCGCTGACCAAATCAGTGAACCGCATCAGACTTTTCTGGAGGGCGTGTGCCTGATTCAGAATCTGATTTCAGCGACTGATCTGCATGCCAGCGATCTGATCAGTCAAACCCGCTATTTTCAAGAATTGCGGCAAACCCAGCAAAAAAGTGCGGCTCAGCACCTGTTTAACGCGCATGAAGCCAGCTTTCGCCATAATCCCTATGATGAAGAGCATCGTGAACTCAGTGCCATTGCAGCGGGCAACGAAGAACAGCTGAAAAAGGCATTAAATGAAAGCTTCACCGGCTCATATGGCACTCTTGCGAAAAATCCGCTCCGCTCGTTTAAGAACCTGGCCATTGTCGATTTGGGCCTCATCGCCAGGGCAGCAATTAAAGGCGGGATGAACTATGAAGATTCTTTTTCGCTTAATGATGCCTATATTCAGTCCATCGAAAATGCTCGGACGGCTGATGAGGTTTATTCAATTACGGTTAACGGCAAGTTTGAATATCTGCGGCTGGTCAAAAAGATTCAGCAGCAGTCACTTGCCAGCGATCATCCCTTAGTTCAGCGCGTCAAGGCCGAGGTTGCCGTTCATTTGCACGAGCCGTTAACGGTAGCCGCTCTCGCCAGGCATCTGCACGTGACTCCCAACTACTTATGCACTCTTCAAAACGACGACTGGGATGCCGCTTAAATCCTATCTCAATCTGTGTAAAATCAACGCCTCGCAAAATGAGTTGGTGTATTCCTCACTGCCAATCAGCCAAATTGCAGTAAACTACGCCTTTGCCTCCGCCAGTCATTACGATCAGACTTTTAATTATGCCTAGCCGAAAATCCCGTGACTTTAGTCATGGGATGGATAGGCTCACTCAACGTCCATTTGGACGCTTTTTCTTTTGGAGTGCATTGTATTTTTGATTGTTGATATAGTTTTCCACTACATCTTTACTCATATTGCCAAGCGTACTCATATAGTAGCTGGGAGACCATAAATGACCACCCCAATATTGTGATTGTCGAATTTCTGGATGTCGTTTGAGAAAGATGAATGCACTACGCCCCTTTAGTGCTTTGATAGCGCTGGTTGGCGCCTTGCTAGGTGGAAAACTGATCAGTACATGAACATGATCTGGCATTACTTCCATCTTTTCGATTACAATTTCGTTATCTTTTGCGACCATTCGCAGTATGTCTTTCATTTCGTCTACCAGTTCCTTAGTTGAAAAAGTCTGGTGACGATACTTGGTTACCCAGATTAAGTGATAATGAAAATTATAGATATATCAACGAGTATAAACTGCGTCTTGAATTTTTTCTTTAGTCATTAAGAACAACCTCAATCGTTATAGTCATTAGCTGATGATATAATCCAATTAAAGGAGGTGAAAAAATGAAGTCAATGGCACAATTGGAATACCATTATGGATTGAAGGTTCGCATCTATCCAAGCGATCACCAGAAACAAATAATCA
>ERZ1643246.2221-NODE-2221-length-18985-cov-72.918331_pt1 | contig 18985 bp, 17 predicted proteins | sample MGYA00579265_ERZ1643246 | MGnify/ENA primary metagenome ERZ1643246 (study PRJEB29033, sample SAMEA4952261) | chicken gut metagenome | biome: Broiler Chicken; feature: Gastrointestinal Tract; material: Caecum | place: Ireland | collected 2018 | study: Broiler...
TAAAACAGCGATGAATACGAGGAAGAGAGTGCTGGTGCGGCACTCTCTTTTTTGTGATCGGATACAGTAACAGTGTCCCCTGTGTACGCCCCTATTCGTTGACTTTGTTTGCCTGACAGATTATACTTAAACTCGGTTTATCGTATGCAGCTTAGAAAATCGTGGGGGAATAGAATGGAGCAACCTGGGGCGCGGCGCTGGCGCATTACAATATCAGGGAGACAGGACTATGAAAATAATGATGAATATGACGGACTGCCGCTGGGATGAGGAGAGGTTTCAGGACGGCGGGGACGCGGCGGAATTTATGAGAAAGCTGGGTATTGACGGGATAGAGCTGATGCACTGCCCCGGCGGGGATCCGTCCTTTTTTCCACGGGATATTCTCGGAGGCCTGCATCTGCGGAACTGGAATGACTGGCTGGACCTGTGGCAGGGCAGATGGCAGGCGCTGGAAGAAGAGTACGGTTCTCTGGAACAGGCGGAAAAAGTATACGGCAGTCTGGACCAGGAAGCGATCCTGAAGCCCCTGAAGGAGCAGCTGGATCTGGCTGAAAGACTTTCTGTGCCTTATGTGGTCTTCCATGTCTGCGATGTGAAGACCAGAGAACTGTATACCTATCAGTTTCAGCACACGGATGAAGAGGTGGCGGAGGCCGCCGCGGAACTGATCAACACCCTGCTGGACGGAAAGGATTATAAGTTCGAGTTTCTTATGGAAAATCTCTGGTGGCCCGGGCTGACGATGACCCGGCCGGAGATCACCCGGCTTCTGCTCTCGGGTGTCCACTGTCCGCGGGCCGGGATCATGCTGGACACCGGGCATCTGATGCACACCAACCTGGATCTGGCTGACCAGGAAGAGGCAGCGGCCTACATTCTGGAACAGCTCAGAAAACACGGAGCGCTGACCTCCCGGATCCGGGGCATCCATCTGAATCAGAGCCTTACGGGGAACTATGTCCGGGAACTGCTGAAAAAACAGGATCAGATGCCCCGGGATTACACTGCCAGACAGGAGGACTGCTACCGCCATGTCTTCCAGATCGACAGACATCTCCCTTTTACCGGCAGAGGCATGCGGGAGATTGTAAAGGAAGTGAGCCCGGAATATCTGACATTTGAGTTTATCACCTGTGACCGCCGGGAGCAGGAAGAAAAGCTGCGTCTTCAGCGGCAGGCCCTTAATTTTTATCAATGATAAAGACAAATAAACTAAATAAAATGAAGCGCCGGGTACAGGGGCTGTACGGCCTCCGCGTCCGGCGCTCTTTGCTTTGCAGTAATAAAACCTATTTGTTATCATCACCAGATGTCAGAACTTGTATATCGTTTTTGTATCTGGCATTCTCGCGTTTGTTTTCCAAATCATTCTTTTGAATAGATTCGACAATTGCAGTAATATACTGTTCATCGTTTTCAGGAAAAAAGTATTTTGTAATAATGGTAAGCAGTCCGATAATCAAAGAGATAAAAGAAATACAAGCGGTAATAAATGCAGCTACATCCTGGATTTCAAGTTTACTATCGACATTTAATACTTTTATTGACAAAAAAATCAAAAGGGCAGAAAAAGCTAAAATTATTGCCACGCATGGGATCAAAATTATATATCGGCATATCTTGCTGTGTTTCACCTTGCTTTCATAAAATGAAACATATCTGTCCAATAGCCTTGTAATATGTTCATCACGCTTTTTTTGTTCTTTGGTGACAAAGGGATCCTTATAACCTAATTCTTCCTCTGTTTCAGCTTTTGAAAACAAAGATGACTTTAAAAATTTATAAAAATCTTCTTGCGTAGTTTTCATTTTAACATTAAACCCATACTTTAGAATACTTCTCTCATCCGACGTGGAACACTGTCAAACGGAACTTTAAATATAGACGCTAATTGTAAATAAATAGCAGTATCATTAAGACCATCTTTTTTAAATTTAGTATATAGGCGCTTAAAAGATTCTTTGGGCATTAAAAGTGCAGCGGCAAAGTAGTCGGCATCGTTTTCCTCATCGTCTTTTCCTTTTTTGTTTTCTCGATGCAAATATATTTCTCCGGTTTTGTAATGGAGAACAGAATGTGCAAATTCATGAGCGATAATAAAACGTTTCCAATCTAAAGAACGTTTGGCATTCACGCCTATTATCTTATCGTTGGATGTTCCGTCTCCATTTTTTGCCATGTCGCTTGTTTGAATAGCAAGAAAACCATCTTCAGCATCATCTAACTTAGCGTTTCCTACAACGAAGCCAAGGTGCTGGACAAAATCCACAATATTAACATAATCATCTTTAACAGGGTCATAGCCATACTCTGCCAAAAGAGTAGCTACCTGTGTTTCAATTTGATTTTTTTCCATATCACTCAACCTCATTACAAATATCCCCGCTGCATAGCAATAGCCATATATTTAGTATATGCAGATGCGGAATTCTAAAACTTTTATTATACAGCGAAAAATTCTGTTAATTTTACCAGCTTTTATTTTCTTTGTCAAGTATATTTTACGGCACTTTAATTCAAATTACAAGAATGAATTGTTTTTATGACATTATGGATTCCTTGACAGCAACGCCCTGAGGAAAAGCCGGTTGAATCTGAAAACATTTCATAATATAATAAGACTGCGGCAGCGTGGACCAACAGAATATTAAGGAGAATAATAATGAAGAAAAAAATAATCGCGGGGCTTGCAGCCTTTTCTCTGGCGGTGCTGGCGGGATGCGGGACGGCTTCCTCCGGGACCGGGAGCGTCTCCGATTCCGGGACAGCTTCCGAAAGCAGTCTTTCCGGGGAGGGGACGGACAGCGGGGAGACCACCTATCCGCTGACGGTCACAGATGATCTGGGGAACAGTGTTACCATAGAAAGCGAACCGGAGCGTGTCATTTCCCTGTCTCCGGCCAATACGGAGACCTTGTTTGCCCTGGGTGCCGGGGACAGGATCGTGGGCCGGACGGATTACTGCAGCTATCCGGAAGAGGCGGAGAACGTTCCCTCAGTGGGAACCTACACCTCGCCGAACACGGAACTGATCCTTTCCATGGATCCGGACGTGATCTTTGCCTCGGATTATATGGATGACTCTATCCGCAGCCAGGTAGAGAGCACCGGGGCCAGGGTGATCATTTTCGCCGGAAATGACATGGAGAGCGTAGAGAAAGATATCCTGACGGCAGGGCAGATCATGAATCTGAACCGGGAGGCGCAGGAGATCACAGAAGGCATGGAGGAGGATATGAGTCAGCTGCAGGAAATCCTCGCGGGAAAGCAGGAAGAGAAATCTGCCTTTATCGACCTGGGCGATTACTACAGCGCAGGGGAAGGCTCACTGCTGGGAAACATGCTGGATGATATCGGCGTCAAAAATATCGCGGCGGATACCGGAGAGATGTGGCCCCAGCTTTCCGTGGAAAAAATCATCGAGAGTGATCCGGATGTGTATATTTCACTGTACACCGCGCCGGAAGATTTGAAAGCTGTATCGGGGCTTTCTTCCCTGGACTGCATAAAGAATGATCAGATCGTGTACTTCGACGGGCTCTCCCCGGAGGCCGATATGATCCAGCGGGCCGGTCCCAGACTGGCCCAGGGAACCAGGCTCCTGGCAGAGCAGATCTACCCGGAACTGTTCGCCCAGCAGACAGGATCTTGAAAAATCAGAAGAAGAGCGCCCGGGACGGGCGCTTTTCTAATGGGACTTTTATGCATGACTGACTGTAAGAGGAAACAAAATATGAAGAAAAAAAGGAAAAAAACAGCGCTGATCATTGCTGTGGCAGGCTGCGTCCTGCTGATCTATTTCTGCACCGTCCTGGGGGCGGCTTCCGTTTCCCTCAGGGATGTAAACCGGATCCTTCTCCATGAAATCTTTCACGCGCCTGTGGACATGGAAGGGATTTCAGCGGGAAGCATTGCCATTATCATGGATGTCCGCCTGCCCAGAGTCCTGCTGGGATTTCTGACCGGGGCGGCCCTGGCGGTGTGCGGAGCCAGCTATCAGGGGATTTTCAAAAATCCCATGGCGGATCCTTATATTCTGGGAATTTCCTCCGGAGCGGCCCTGGGCGCCGCTGTGGGGATTGTCCTTCATTTTTCCGGAGGCATACCGGGACTGACAGGAACCACCTTTCTGGCCTTTGCCGGCGCGCTGCTGACAGTATTACTGGTATATTCTATTTCCAGGAACGGAAGAAAGGTGCCCATTGCCAGCCTGATCCTTTCAGGCATCGCGGTCAACCAGAGCCTGTCCGCCTTTATGTCCCTGATCATGCTTTTTAACCAGCAGAGTATGGATCAGATCATGTTCTGGACCATGGGAAGCCTCAACGGCAAGGGCTGGAGCCAGGTCCTGACCATCCTTCCCTACGCGGCGGCCGGGATCATTCTGCTGATGACCTCAGCCAGAGAACTGGATATCATGCTGCTGGGAGAGGATACGGCGCTGCAGCTGGGAGTCAACGTGGAGTTTGTCAAGAAAAAGGTGCTGATCGTGTCCAGCATCGTCACTGCGGCGGTGGTTTCCGCCACCGGGATCATCGGCTTTGTAGGCCTTCTTGTCCCCCATGTAGTCAGGCTCTTTACCGGACCGAAACACCGGAAGCTGATGCCGGTTTCCCTGATTTTTGGAGGAACCTTTCTGATCCTCTGCGACACGGCTGCCCGCAGCGTCATTGCCCGGGAGATACCGGTGGGGATCATTACAGCCGCCTGCGGAGGTCCCTTCTTTCTGTATCTGCTCTGGAAATCCAGGAGAGGAGGTGCGGCCGCGTGAAGGAAGAAATGCTGAGGCTTGAGGACGTAACGGCCGGCTACGGGGACAAGAAAGTTTTAAACGGGATCAGCTTAACAGTCCGCAGAGGAGAATTTGTTTCGCTGATCGGCTCCAACGGCGCCGGAAAATCCACGCTGCTTAAATGCGTTTCCGGTCTGCTGCCCGCGGAGAGCGGAAAGATCCTGCTCTGCGGCCAGGACAGCCGCCTGCTGAAGCCGAAGGAGAGAGCCCGGCTGGCGGCGGTGGTGCCCCAGTCCTACGGGGTGGAGTACGCTTTTACCGCGGAGGATGTGGCCGCTATGGGGCGGTATCCCTATCAGCGCCTGGGGCGGCGGGACAGCGGGGAGGATAAAGAAGCGGTCCTGCAGGCGATGGAAGTAACAAACACGCTGGAATTCCGGAACCGGCTTTACAATGAACTGAGCGGCGGAGAAAAGCAGCGGGTGATCCTGGCCAGAGCCCTGGCCCAGCAGCCGGAGCTCCTGCTTTTGGACGAACCTACCTCCGCCCTGGACATCCGCCATCAGACGGAAGTGATGGAGCTGATCACAAAACTGAACCGGCAGCAGGGCCTGACTGTCCTGGCTGTGCTCCATGACGTGAATATGGCCTCCAGATACTGCGGCAGAATGCTGCTTTTAAAAGAGGGCCGTCTGGCCGCCGACGGAACGCCCGAGCAGATCGTCACCAAGAAGAATATGGAGGCTCTCTATCAGATGAAACTCCTGATCCGGGAAAATCCTTTGTTCCACAAACCGGAGATCGTGCCCATCCGGGTGCTCAGGGAAAAACAGGCCGGACGGCCCCTGCGGATCCATGTGATCTGCGGGGGAGGAGGAGCCGTGAAGATCATAGAAGAACTGGATGACAGAGGATATGAGCTGACAGCGGGAGTGGTGAATATGGGAAGCGGAGACTGCGAAATCTGCCGCTATCTTCAGATCCCCCATGTGGAAATCCCGCCCTTTACTCCGGTGACAGAGGAAGATCAGAAGAAGAACCTGGATCTGATGCGGGACGCGGAGGTGATCCTGGTGGCGGACGTTCCCTTTGGAAAAGATAATCTGGAAAATCTGCAGGGACTGGAGCAGGTGGAGGGAAAAATCTTTTTCCACAAAAACGCCCTCAGCGGGGACTATACCGGAGGAGAACTGGTAAACCGTCTTCAGGAACTGGGAAAGGAAAAGCAGATCTGTTATTTTGGAGACCACGATGAATTTCTGGCTATGCTTCGGGAACTGTCGGGAGAGGAGGAATAAGTGATGCGGATTGCCACATTGCCGGGCGGAGACCCGGTCCATCGGTATGATCAATGTATTGTAGTGCCCTTTGCGGGAGCCAGGCGGGTCCTGAGCACCAGCCCTCTGAACGGAGGGTACCGGCAGGATCTGACGGCGGTTTTTAACAATGATATGAACCCGGGTCCCGGTATGGCCTGCCGGATGCTGGCTCCCACCTACCCGGAGCATCTGGCCGCCATGGCCCGGGAGCTGGGGCTGGACCCGGAAACCAGTTCCGGCCTGTCCACCTCTGCCAGCATGGAAAATGTTTCTATCCGGACCGAATGTTTTGAGGGAGTGTCCGTGACAGCTCTGGTCACCGGAGGAATCGAAGTAAACGGCGGCAGGGCCGGCGATCCCGCCTCCTGGAATGAGGTGGATCAGAAAGCGGTTCCCCTCCGGGGAGGGACTATTAATATCCTGCTGTTTATCCACACGGATCTGACGCCGGGAGCCATGGCCCGGGCCCTGGTCACCTGCACAGAGGCAAAGACGGCGGCCCTGCAGGAGCTTTTGGCGCCCAGCCGCTATTCCATGGGACTGGCGACCGGGTCGGGCACGGACGGGACCATTGTGGTGTGTGACGCGGAGTCCGAAATCTGTCTGACTGACGCCGGCAAACACAGCAAGCTGGGGGAACTGATCGGCAGAGCGGTCAAGCAGGCAGTGAAGGAAGCCCTGCGGCGCCAGACAGGACTGTGCGGAAAGAGCCAGCACCAGGTGCTGCGCAGGACAGACCGCTTCGGGATCACAGAGCAGTCTCTGTGGGAGGAATACCGGAAGGGCCAGGGGAAATTAAGCAGGGCAGACTATTCGGAAAAACTGTACGAGATCTGCGGGCAGAGCCGGCTGGTGACGGCGGTTTCACTGTACGTGCATCTCCTGGACCAGCTGATCTGGGGGCTTCTCACTCCGGAGGAGACGCGCCGGATGGGCGGGAAGCTTCTGGAGATCATGAAAGCCGGGCCGGAAGAGCAGCCGGAAAAGACAGAGGAGGATAAAGAAGAGGTTTTAAACCGGATGATCCGGGAACTGAAGGATACATTAAACAGCCTGGCGGTCTGACCGCCGGGCGCTTTTTTGCGCGTTTTGGCTTTTTGCAGGAAGCATATTGTCATGTGTCTTGACACCTGAAAGAAAGGGTGCTACAATGGCGGAAGTCTGAAAAAACAAAGAAAATTGGAGATACAGAAGAAATGGACGAATTTTTTGACGTAGTCATTGTGGGTACCGGGGCGGCAGGCCTCTACTGCGCCCTGAATCTGCCGGAGCGGATGACGGTGCTGATCCTGACAAAGAAAAAGGCCGATGAGAGCGATTCCTTTCTGGCCCAGGGCGGGATCTGCATGCTGCGGGGAGAGGGAGATTATGAACCCTACATGGAGGACACCCTCCGGGCCGGCCATTACGAAAATGACCGGAAAGCGGTGGACCTGATGATCCGTTCCTCCAACAGCGTGATCCGGGATCTGGTGGGCCGGGGCGTGCGCTTTGCCAGACATGAGGACGGAAGCCTGGATTTTACCAGGGAAGGAGCCCACTCCCGGCCCCGGATCCTTTACCATGAGGATGTGACCGGGCGGGAGATCACCCAGACACTGCTGGAAGAGGTGATGGAACGGGACAATCTGCTTCTGCGGGAGGATACGGTGATGCTGGATTTTATCAGCGACGATACTGCCTGCGGAGGCGTGGTGGCCGCCGGGCCGGACGGAGTGCCCTACACCGTAGGCGCCGGCGCTGTTGTGCTGGCCTGCGGGGGGATCGGAGGCCTGTTTAAAAACTCCACCAACTTCCCCCATATCACCGGGGACGCCCTGGCCATGGCCATGCGCCGCGGCGTGGCGGTGGAGCATCTGGACTACATCCAGATCCACCCCACCACGCTCTACTCGAAAAAACCGGGAAGACGGTTCCTGATCTCGGAGTCGGCCAGGGGAGAAGGGGCGCTGCTCTACGATAAAAACGGACAGCGGTTTACCGATGAACTGCAGCCCCGGGATCTGCTGAGCCAGGCCATCCGCGATCAGATGGAGAAGGACGGCACCGAATTTGTATGGGAGGATCTGCGCCCTCTGGGCCGGGAGACGCTCCGGGTGCATTTCCCGAATATCTGCCATCACTGCCAGGACGAGGGCTTCGATGTGCTGCGGGAGCCCATTCCCGTGGTGCCGGCCCAGCACTATTTCATGGGCGGCATCCGGGTGGATCTGAGCAGCCGCACCGCGATGCCCCGGCTCTACGCCTGCGGCGAGATCAGCTGCAACGGAGTGCACGGCCGGAACCGCCTGGCCAGCAATTCCCTTTTGGAATCTCTGGTCTTTGCCCGGCGGGCCGCGGATGATATACTGTTTGGAGAAGCGCCTTCCTTTGCGGGAAAGGCACCGGATCTGGCTCCGTACCGGGAGCAGGAGCCGCTGTTTGCCGCTTACCGCGGGGAAGTTTTACAAGAGATCGAAAGGATGAGGAAAAGCCATGAATGAGATTAGCCGGAAATTAAACGCTGATGATCTGATCCTGCAGGCTCTGCGGGAAGATATGCCGGGGGAGGATGTGTCCACCAACGCGGTGATGCCGGAGGCCTGCGCCGGAACTGTAGACCTGATCGCCAAGGAGGAGGGCATCGTGGCCGGTCTGGACGTGTTTGCCCGGGTCTTTACCCTGCTGGATGAAAAGACCGAGATCGAATTTTACTGCAAAGACGGCGATGCGGTCCAAAAAGGCCAGAAGCTGGCGGCCGTAAACGGAGATATCCGGGTTCTGCTCTCCGGGGAGAGGGTAGCCCTGAATTACCTGCAGCGCATGAGCGGCATCGCCACTTACACCCATGAGGTGGCCGCCCTGCTGGAGGGAACCGGGATCACGCTGCTGGACACCCGCAAGACCAGCCCCAACAACCGGGTCTTTGAAAAGTACGCCGTGCGGGTGGGCGGAGGAGCCAATCACCGCACCGGCCTTTCCGACGGCGTGCTGCTGAAGGACAACCACATCGGGGCCGCCGGCGGCGTGGCCCGGGCCGTGAAGCTGGCCCAGGCCTACGCTCCCTTTGTGCGCAAGATCGAGGTGGAAGTGGAAACCCTGGACCAGGTAAAGGAGGCGGTGGAGGCCGGAGCCGACATTATCATGCTGGACAATATGAGCGATGAAGACATGCGGAAGGCAGTGGCACTGATTGCCGGCCGGGCCAAAACAGAGTGCTCCGGCAACGTGACCAGAGAAAATATCACTCGGCTGGCGGATATCGGCGTAGACTATGTGTCCAGCGGCGCGCTGACTCACTCGGCGCCGATCCTGGATCTGTCCATGAAGCATCTGCACCCGGTCAGCCAGGAGGCAGAGTCATGACCGCCGCGGAGAGACGCAGGGAGATCCTGCAGATTTTATCAGAAGCTGCCGATCCGGTGGCGGCCAGAGACCTGGCGGCCAGGTTCGGAGTCAGCCGTCAGGTCATCGTTCAGGATCTGGCGGTGATCCGGGCCTCCCATCCCCACATCATCTCCACCTACCGGGGCTACGTGATGCAGCAGCCGGAGAGCGGCTGCACCCGGGAATTTAAGGTGCGCCACCGCTCCGACCAGACGGAGGAGGAGCTGAATCTCATCGTGGACCACGGCGGCTGGGTGAAAAACATCAGCATCAGCCATAGGGTATACGGGCGCATGACAGCGGACCTGGATATCAGCTGCCGCCAGGACGTTCAGGATTTTCTGAAGTCCCTGGAGGGAACCTCCTCCCGGGTGCTCTCGGTGGCTACGGACGGCTACCACTACCATCTGGTAGAGGCGGCGGACAGAGGGCGCCTGGATAAGATCGAGGAGGCCCTGAAGGCGGCGGGCTTTCTGGCGCCGCTGCAGCCCTGGGAAAAGGATGAATCGGAATAAAGACCGGAAGGGGAGAAAGCATATGACGGTACGGGAAATGCAGGAGGAGATCCTGCGGTTAAAAAAAGAAAAGAATATCTGCATCCTGGCTCACGCCTATCAGAGCCAGGCGGTCCTGGAAACAGCGGATTTTACCGGGGATTCCTACGGGCTGGCCCGGAAGGCCCAGGAGGCGCAGGAGAAGGGAGTGATCCTCTGCGGGGTCCGCTTCATGGCGGAAACCTGCAAGATCCTGAATCCGGAAAAGCGGGTCTGGCTGGCCAACCCTCTGGCCGGCTGCCCCATGGCGGAGCAGATGACCCTGGAGATGCTGCGGGAATTGAAGCGGCAGAATCCCGGCTTCGCCACAGTGGCCTACATCAATACCACTTCCGAATTAAAGACAGAGTGCGATGTCTGCGTTACCAGTTCCAGCGCCGTGTCCATCTGCAGGGCGCTGGATAATGATAAAATCCTCTTTATCCCGGATCCGAATCTGGGCCGGTATACGGCCCGCCAGATTCCGGAGAAAACCTTTGTCTTCTGGCATGGAGGCTGCCCCAGACATATGGAAGTTTCCGGAGAAGATGTGAGAAAGGCCAAAGCCGCCCACCCGGAGGCCCTGCTGCTGGTCCATCCGGAGTGCCGGCCGGAGGTGGCGGAGGCAGCCGACTATGTGGGCTCCACCACCGGGATCATGGCCTTCGCGGAAAAGTCGAAAGCCCGTGAATTCCTCATCGGAACGGAGAACAGCATTGTGGAGCATCTGCAGTTTTCCTGTCCGGAAAAGCGGTTCTATTCCCTCTCCCCGGCCCTGACCTGCGCGGATATGAAGCTGACCACTCTGGCCGATGTTTACCACACGCTGCTGGGGACCGGAGGAGAAGAGATCCTCCTTCCGGAAGCCGTGATGCAGGGAGCGGGAAAGTGTATCCGGCGGATGGTGGAACTGGGAGGCTGAAAGAACTTTCCCGGTTTTTCAGGCCGCGAAGTTTCCGGTGTACAGCTGATAATATTTTCCTTTCGCGGCGATGAGTTCCTCGTGGGTCCCCCGTTCAATGATGCGGCCCTGCTCCATGACCATGATGCAGTCGGAGTTTTTCACCGTAGACAGGCGGTGGGCGATGACAAACGTTGTGCGGCCCTTCATCAGGGCGTCCATTCCGGCCTGTACCAGCTTTTCAGTCCGGGTGTCTATGGAGGAGGTGGCCTCATCCAGGATCAGAGCCGGAGGATCCGCCACAGCCGCCCGGGCGATAGCCAGAAGCTGCCGCTGGCCCTGGCTTAAATTGGAGCCGTCCCCGGTGAGCATAGTCTGGTATCCGTCGGGAAGCCGCCGGATAAAGCCGTCCGCGTTTGCCAGCCGTGCGGCGTCGATGCACTCCTGATCGGTAGCGTCCAGTTTTCCGTACCGGATATTGTCCATCACCGTGCCGGTAAAGAGATGGGTATCCTGGAGTACGATGCCCAGAGAGCGGCGGAGATCGCTTTTTTTGATCTTATTGATATTGATCCCGTCATAGCGGATCTTGCCGTCGGCAATATCATAAAATCGGTTGATCAGATTGGTGATGGTGGTCTTTCCGGCTCCGGTAGCCCCTACAAAGGCAATTTTTTGTCCAGGTTTGGCGTACAGGCTGATATTGTGCAGAACAATCTTATCATCGGTATAGCCGAAATCTACGTCATCCAGGACAACGGCGCCCTCCAGCTTTGTGTAGGTGACAGTGCCTTCGGCTTTATGGGGATGCTTCCAGGCCCACAGATCTGTTCTGGAGGAGGCTTCCGTCAGCCGTCCGTTTTCGTCTTCTCTGGCATTGACCAGTTCCACATATCCGTCATCTGTCTCAGGAGCCTGATCCATCAGATCAAAGACACGCTGAGCCCCGGCCGCGGCATTGACGACAAAGTTGATCTGCTGGCTGACCTGGGTGATGGGATTGGTAAAACTCTTGTTCAGGCCCACAAAAGAGACTACAGTTCCGATGGTCACGCCGGCCAGTTTATTGATCCCCAGGACGGCTCCGATGATGGCCACCAGAGCGTAGCTGATCCAGCCGATATTGGAGTTGACCGGCATCAGCAGGTTGGCGTAGGTGTTGGCCTTGTCAGCGCTGACTCGGAGAGCCTCGTTGACTTTATGGAACTCCTCTTTTGCGGCCTGTTCATGGCAGAATACCTTGACCACCTTCTGGCCGTCCAGCATTTCCTCAATAAAGCCGTCCACCGTGCCGAGATCCATCTGCTGGCGGATGTAGTACTTGGCGGACATCCTGGAAAAGCCGGCAGTGACCCGCAGCATGACGGCGGCGGTCACAATGGATATTACAGTCAGAGCCGGATTCAGCACAAGCATAGTGACCAGAGTGGCGGCCATGGTGACTGCCGAGTTGATGATCTGGGGAATGCTCTGGCTCAGCATCTGCCGGAGGGTATCGATATCGTTGGTGTACACGGACATAATGTCGCCGTGAGCGTGGGTGTCAAAATACTGAATGGGCAGGGTCTCCATCCGGTGGAACAGGTCGTCCCGCAGATGCCTCATAGTGCCCTGGCTTATATTCACCATGATCCGGTTATAGGCATAGGCGGCGATGACGCCGACCCCCATGACACAGCCCAGACGGATCAGATCAGAGGCCAGGCCGCTGAAATCCCTGGAGCCGTCAGCCAGCATGGGAGTAATGTAGTCGTCCACCAGTGTCTGAGGGAAGGTAGCTCCCACTACAGTAGCCACGGCGGAGATAAGAATGCAGGCAGCCACCGCGATAAAGGGGATTTTATAATAGTGCAGCATATATCGGATCACCCGGCCCAGAACCTTCATGGATACAGCCGGGTTCTTTTTCTGTTTTTTTCTGTTCATAGGTCTAGTTTCCTCCCTTCTTTTAAGCAGGCTGATCGAAATCACCGCCGCCCTCCATCTGGGAAGTAAAGATTTCCCGGTAGACGGCGTTGGTCTTCAGCAGATTTTCATGGGTATCAAAAGCATCGACCCGTCCGTCTTCCAGCACTAGGATCCGGTCCGCGGACTCTACGCTGGAGACACGCTGGGCGATAATAATCTTGGTAGTGCCGGGGATTTTTTCCGCAAATGCCCGGCGGATCCTGGCATCGGTGGCGGTATCCACGGCGCTGGTGGAATCGTCCAGGATCAGAATCTTCGGCTTTTTCAGAAGAGCCCGGGCGATGCAGAGCCGCTGCTTCTGGCCTCCGGACACATTGGAACCTCCGCGTTCGATCCGCGTATGATAGCCGTCGGGCATCCGGTCGATAAACTCATCGGCGCAGGCCGCCCGGCACGCCTCCGCGCACTCTTCATCGGTGGCCCGGGGATTTCCCCAGCGGAGATTGTCCAGGATGCTTCCTGAAAACAGTGTATTTTTCTGAAGCACTACGGACACCTGGTTCCGCAGGACTTCTGTATCGTATTTGCGGACATCCACGCCGCCCACACAGACGGAGCCGTCGTCCACATCGTACAGACGGCAGATCAGATTGACAAGGCTGCTTTTTCCGCTGCCTGTTCCGCCGATCACGCCGATGGTCTCTCCGCTTTTAATATGCAGGTCGATGTCGGACAGAGCGTTTTTTCCGCTGCCGTGCTTATAGGAAAAGTTTACATGGTTGAAGTCAATGCTTCCGTCCGCCACTTCCATGACCGGATTTTCAGGATCCGCCAGATCCGGCGTTTCGTTCAGCACTTCGCTGATCCGGCGGATGCTGGCCAGGGACATGCTGATCATGACCACTACCATGGAGAGCATCATAAGGCTCATCAGCAGAGACATGATATAACTGAAGAGGCTGGTCAGGTCGCCTGTGGTCAGAGAGCCTCCCACAATAAATTGGGCGCCGAACCAGGACACGGAAATGATGCAGAAATAGACGGCCACCATCATAGCCGGGTTATTAAGCGCCAGAAGGCCTTCGGCCTTTACGGAGAGGCTGCAGAGCAGACGGGAAGCCTTTGAAAATTTACGGTCTTCATAATCTTCCCGGACAAAGGCTTTGACTACCCGGATAGCTGTTACATTTTCCTGCACCCCGGCGTTCAGATCGTCATAACAGCGGAACACCCGGCTGAAGATCTTCAGGGTAACAGCCATGATAATTCCCAGGACGATGATCAGAAAGGCCACCGCGATGAGAAAGATCAGGCTCAGCCGCGGGCTGATGAACAGGCACATGGCAAAACTGAAGATCAGATTCAGGGGAGCCCGCACGGCTACCCGGATCACCATCATATAGGCGTTCTGAACGTTGGTAATATCGGTGGTCATACGGGTGACCAGGCCGGGGACACTGAATTTGTCGATATTTGAAAAGGAAAAAGTCTGGATATTGGCGTAAATGGCTTCCCGGAGATTGGCGGCCAGGCCGGAGGCGGCGCCGGCGGCCTTTTTTCCGGCAAACGCGCCGAAGAATAGGCTCAGAAAGGCAAGGGCCACCATCAGAATTCCGTATTTGTAGACGGAGGGAAGGCTGCCGGCTTCCAGGCCCCTGTCAATGATGATAGAAGTTACAAAGGGCAGCAGGATTTCCATCACTACTTCCATGGCAGTCAGAGCGATGCACTGAAAGGTGTCCCGCCGGTACTGCCCAAGCTGCTGTAATATTTTTTTCACGTTAAAACCTCCTCTGCTGTTTTTCTTGAAACGCTGTCCTGCAGGCGGCGGGACACGCACTTTAAATATGGATTCTCTGCATGCGAAGGAATTATATAATAGAAATTCTGGAAAGTGAAATTCAAAAATGTTATAATCTATAAATAAAATTTATAGAAAAAATAGGGGCATCTTATTAATAATCAGCGGGAGGAAACTATGAATACAGTCCAATTAGAGTGTTTTCTGTCTGTGGCGGAGCATCTGAACTTTTCCAGGGCCTCAGAGGAACTGAAAATCACCCAGCCGGCAGTCAGCCATCAGATCCAGTCTCTGGAGGCGGAACTGGAGGTGAAATTATTCCGCCGGACCAGCAAGAGCGTGACCCTTACGCCGGAAGGACTTCTGTTTCTGCCGGATGCCGGCATCATTTTAAAGACGGCGCGGGCGGCCAAGGAACGTCTGGGAAATCCGGGCCGGCGGCTGATCTCCCTGGACGCGGGCTGCGGCAGCCAGATGGAAATGGAAATCTTTTCTTCCGTGACGGGGAGGCTGATTCAGGAATTCCCGGTTCTCAGGCCTCAGCTGCATCTGGCTCCGCCGGAATCTCTGACAGGAATGGTGGAAAACAGACATCTGCACGCCGCCCTGGGATTTTATGAAAAAGGGGGAAAAAGCGCCCTGGTATTTAAAAAAATGGCCTCCTGCCCGGTGGCCTGCATCTGCGCGCCCGGCAGTCCCCTGGCGGAAAGAGAAGCATTAAATTTTTCAGACCTCCAGGGCAGCGTTGTGATCTGCCATACACACCTGCTTCCCCCGGAACTCGCGGGCCTGCATTCCCGGATCGCCTCCCTGGTATCCTACAGAGAACGGTATTTCGGCGATAGGATCGAAACAATACTTCCTCTGGTAAAAGCAGGGCTGGGCTATACCCTGTATCCGGATCTTCCGGGCCTGCGGCTTCCGGATCTGCGCTATATTCCTGTTAAAGATCTGGCGGAAATGGACTACGGCCTGTATTACCGCCCGGACAGCGGACATCCGGTCCTCAGGAGGCTGGCGGCCCTGACCGGAGAGTTTCTGAAGACAGCCGGTTTCCCGGGTGACAAAAATGCAAGACAAATGTAAGGGCATATTCGTTGAATCTCTTCTTTTTTATCCGTATACTGTATTCACAGCGGTTTCCTAAGAAAAAATAAAGGATTTCATAAAGCCGCTGTAAGATTTGGCTGATAAAATGTTACCCATAGAGGAGAGATACCCTTGAAGAAATGGATAAAAAGAATCTTGCTGATCTGTCTGACGACAGTGCTGATCTCAGGCGCCATCCTGGGCTGCCTGGGATACCGGGATTACCGGGAAGCCCTGGCTGGGGGAAGTGTAAGGGACAAGGCGGAAGCAATCCGGGAGGATCCGGATTATGTGCCTGTCGAAGATCTTCCGAAGACGTATCTGGACGGAGTGGTGGCCGTGGAGGATCACCGGTTCCGGAAGCACGGCGGCATCGATCTGATCGCCGTAGGCCGGGCTGTCCGGGACGATATTCTGTCGGGAAGCCTGAAAGAGGGAGGCAGCACCATTACCCAGCAGCTGGCCAGGAACCTTTATTTTTCACAGGAAAAACGATTTACGAGAAAGATCGCGGAAATCTTCATGGCCTGGGACCTGGAGCGGGAGTACGGAAAAGATGAGATCCTGGAACTGTATGTCAACTCCATTTATTTCGGCGGCGGATACTACGGGATCCGGGAGGCGAGCCTGGGATACTACGGAAAAGAGCCCCGGGATCTGAACCCTTATGAATGCACTATGCTGGCGGGGCTGCCGAACGCGCCGTCGGCCTACAGCCTGAGGGAACATCCGGATCTGGCGGAACAGCGGCGGCAGACAGTAGTCAGACAGATGGTAAAATACGGGTATCTGAACGAACAGGAAGGCAAACAGCTGGAGGAAGAGGAGAATGCGTACTTCATGGAAGAAAATCCGGGAAGCCGGTAAATTCGTTTTGTTTGTGCTGATCATGATCCCGGTGGGAGCCGCCGCGTTTCTGTGCGCCGCGGCAGCCAGAGGAGCCGGCGCGCTGATGATACGGAAAAACAGAGAAACCGCATAAACAGGTTGTCATAACCTGCCCCGCCGCCTTATAATATGAAAAATACCAGAATATTCGGCGGAAAAAGGAGGCAGAGGATGAAACAACAGTTGCGGGAAGAACTTGTGCCGGTACTGCCGGCAGCGGAGACGGAGGCCGGGTTTATGATCCGGCCCGGTCTGTTTCAGATCAGCGGGGCGGTGACAGTGCCGGGCGGCGTCAGTTTTACGGTCTCGTCCCGGGGAGCCAGGGCCTGCGAGCTCTGCCTGTTTCACCGGGATGAGGAGGAACCTTTCGCGGTGATCCCCTTTCCGGAGGACTGCCGGATCGGCCATACGTTTTCCATGATCGTTTACGGCCTGGACATTTCGGAGACCGAGTACGCCTACCGGATGGACGGACCCAGGGATTTGGAGAAGGGCCTTTTGTTTGACCGGACAAAATTTCTCCTGGATCCTTACGCCAGGGCCGTGACGGGCCAGAGCGTCTGGGGCAGAAAGCAGGAGGAGGGAAAAGCCTACCATGCCCGGGTGGTGAGGGACGACTTTGACTGGAGCGGATTTCGGGATTCCAAAGTGCCCTTTCAGGATATGGTGATCTACGAACTGCATGTGCGGGGATTTACAGAACACAAAAGTTCCAGTGTCAGGCACCGGGGCACCTTCCGGGGATTGATGGAAAAGATCCCCTATCTGCTGGAACTGGGAGTCAACGCCGTGGAACTGATGCCGGTGTTTGAATTTGACGAGACGGCGGATGAAAGGATCGTGGACGGAAAGCAGCTGCTGAACTACTGGGGCTACAACACGGTCTGCTATTTCGCTCCCAACACCAGCTATACTTCAGAAAAGGAAGTGAACCGGGAAGGGACGGAACTGAAAGAACTGGTGCGGGAGCTGAATGCCCGCGGCATTGAAGTGATCCTGGACGTGGTGTTCAACCACACGGCGGAGGGAGATGAGCGGGGGCCCTTTTTCTCTTTTAAGGGCATTGACAACAATCTCTATTACATGCTGACTCCCGACGGAAAATACTACAACTTTTCCGGCGTGGGAAACACTCTGAACTGCAATCACCCGGTAGTGCGCCAGTTTATCCTGGACTGCCTGCGCTATTGGGTGACGGAGTACCGGGTAGACGGCTTCCGCTTTGATCTGGCATCCATCCTGGGCCGGGACGAAAACGGAGCCCCGCTGTCCAGGCCCCCGCTGCTGGAGAGCCTGGCCTTCGACCCGATCCTGGGCCAGGTGAAGCTGATCGCCGAGGCCTGGGACGCCGGGGGACTTTACCAGGTAGGGTCTTTTCCCTCCTGGAACCGCTGGGCGGAGTGGAACGGGAAATACAGGGATGATATCCGCCGCTTCTTAAAAGGGGATGAGAACATGGCCGGCGCCGCCATCCAGAGGATCCTGGGATCCCCGGATCTCTATCCGCCGGACCGGCGGCAGGATGCTTCGGTCAATTTTATCACCTGCCACGATGGATTTCCCCTGTATGATCTGTACGCCTACAACGAAAAGCATAATCAGGCAAACGGCTGGGACAATACGGATGGAGCCAATGACAATAACAGCTGGAACTGCGGGGCGGAAGGGGAGACAGAAGATCCAAAGATCCTGAAGCTCAGAGACCGGATGCGGAAAAACGCCCTGGCCCTGCTGTTCTGCAGCCGGGGAGCGGTCATGTTCCTGGCCGGGGATGAGTTTGGAAATACCCAGTACGGAAACAATAACGCTTACTGCCAGGACAATGAAATTTCCTGGCTGGACTGGGGACGCCTGGAAGAATACGGGGATCTTCACGATTTTACCAGGGAGATGATCGCCTTTAGAAAGGCCCATCCGGTCCTGCGGGGCACCACAGGTCCCGGAAATTTCGGCTGGCCGGAGATTTCCTTTCACCACGGAGCGGCCTGGAACGGGGAACTGCAGTCTTATACCCGGCAGATCGGCATTCTGTTCGCCGGCCGGGGAAATGCCGGGGAAGACGACTGCGTGATGCTCTGCGTCAATGTCCACTGGGAGGACCATGAGCAGCAGCTGCCGGATCCGCCCCGGGGACGGCGCTGGAAGACAGCCTTTCACACAGCCTGCGGCCAGCCCTTCCGCCCGGAACTTCAGCCGGAGGGAGGACGGCTGGAGATGGCCGCCCGGTCCGCGGCGGCCCTGGTGCTGGTCCCGGAGAACCAGGAAGATTCTATGCCGGTGATATAGTCCAGGGGGATCCGGCTGCCGTCCTGGAGGAGCAGGATCCTTTGGCAGGAATCGATCCGTTTCAGAATTCCGGAGGAGACCCGGGTGGTCCCTCCGGATTTGTCCTTGTGCGCCTGGCGGCGCACGTTTCTTAAGAGTGCAAGTCTCAAATCCGCCCGG